>Ga0272446_1003220_pt1 | contig 21014 bp, 20 predicted proteins | sample YNPCB0061_FD_194587 | JGI IMG/M metagenome (GOLD analysis project Ga0272446, IMG submission 194587) | Hot spring microbial mat communities from Yellowstone National Park, WY, United States - YNP-CB-006-1 | ecosystem: Environmental > Aquatic > Thermal springs > Hot (42-90C) > Sediment | place...
CTCGGAAGCGCGCGCCGTTGCCGCCAGCTCCAGCCCGGCGCTCACCCGGGCGCTGCCCGGCACGCAAGCCACTTCGCACTCCAGCCAATCCACCTCCGCCGCCAGCTCCAACCGCGCACCCGGCCGCAGGGCTGGGTCCAGCTTCAGCGGCACCAGCAGCCACACCTCGTCGTGGTACACGTAGGTGGTCATCTCGCTGGCCACGTGGATTTCGGGCGTCGGCCACAGGATCGTCCCCGCCGTCACGCCCGCGGGCAGTTTCCAGGTGATCTCGGTGGCCTTGCCCGACTCGCCGGGATTGCGCCAGTACGTGTGCCAGCCCTTGGCCATCTCCAGCCGCACGGCGGCCATCACCGTGTCCCCCGGACGGGCGGCGGCCGCCTCCAACAGCAGGCTGGCCCGGGTCTTGGACTGTGCCAGCGCCGCCGAACTCGCCAGCAGCGTCAGCCCCAACAGCCCGGTGAGCCCGCGCGCGAAAAGCATCCTTGCCATGCCGCCCAAACTGGCAGAAGCCGCCGCAAAAGCAAAGCCTTGGGCCTTCAAACGCACACTTGTCGCCCTCGGCCCGGCAGGTCTAGGGTCCACCCCGAAACAAGCAGGCACGTCCTGCCGGTGTTTATGAAGCCAAACCGCAGCCTTAGCCGACGCTCGCCGCACGCCTTCACCCTCATCGAGCTACTGGTGGTCATCGCCATCATCGCCATCCTCGCCTCGATGCTCCTGCCGGCGCTCTCCCGCGCCAAGGGCAAGGCCCACGCCATCACCTGCGTGAACAACCTCAAGCAACTCGGCCTCATCTGGGTGATGTACGCCGGCGACAACAACGAGTCCCTGGCCATCAACAACAACGGCACGGACACCCGCTACCCGGTCACCTGGGTGGGTGGCAGCTTCGAAAGCACGCCCAGCGACAACACCAACACCTTCAAGCTCACCGACCCCCGTTACTCCCTCTTCGGCCCGTACCTCAAGACCGTGGAAATCTACCGTTGCCCCAGCGACAAAACCCTCGAGCTGATCGGCAACAAGCGCGTCCTGGTCACCCGCAGCTACGGCATGAACGCTTACGTCGGCTGGCGCGGGGACGTTTACCGCGACAACCCCAACGCCAATTACCAGGTTTACCTCAAAACCGCCGACATCACCCAACCCGGCCCCTCCGACTTGTGGGTGATCTCCGAAATCCACCACGACAGCATCTGCCGCCCCTTCTACGGCCTGGTCATGAGCGGCTCGGCCTTTTACCACGTGCCGGCCAACTACCACACCCCGGCGAGCACGTTCCTCTTTGCCGACGGCCACGCCGAGCTGCATCGCTGGACCGACCCGCGCACCTACAATCCGCCCAAGACCCTCGACTGGCACGGCCACAACTATCCCGTGCCCAACAGCCGCGACGTGGCCTGGCTCAAGGAACACGCCACCCGCCGCATCCGCTGAGGGTGCCCCCGCGCTTCGGCCCCGCCGCCCGCCGAAGCGACGCAAAGCCCGAAACGCGCCCCCCACGTCCGGGGCCGGGCCGCAAAACCCCCGCTGGTCAACCGCCGCCCGTTGCCCCATCCTCGCCCCATGCCAGCCTCACCGCCAACGAAAGCCCTGGCCGGGTCACGGCGCATCGAAGCCACCCACGCCTGTGCCCCGGCGCACACCGCGCTGCTCGTGGTGGACATGCAGCACGGTTTCCTGGACCCCGGGGCCTCGCTCGAAGTGCCCCGCGGCCGCGACCTCATCCCGGCCCTGCGCCGTTTGATCGCGGGCTGTCGCGCGTTGAAGGTGCCGGTCATCTTCACGCAATTCGTGTACTCGCCCGCCGTGCCCTGCCTGCGCGGCGACCCCTTTGGCATCGAACACCTCCCGCCGCGGCCCGGCCAACCCACCGGCTTCGGGCGGCCCTCGGGCAACTGCCTGGTGGGACCGCAGCCCGGCACGGGCCCGGAATCGGCCGACATCATTCCCGAGCTGGCCCCGCGCGCGGGAGAGCTGGTGGTGGCCAGTCACGTGTACGACAAGTTCCTCGACACCCCGCTGGACCTGGCCTTGCGCTGCCGGGGCATCACCCATCTGCTGGTCGGCGGCGTGACCACCGACGTCTGCGTCAACAGCACCGTGCTCGCCGCCGCCAACCGCAATTACCGCGTGACCGTCTTGACCGACGCCGTCGCCACGCTCGACGACACGATCCAGGCCGCGTGCCTGGAAATCTGGCGGCGCAAATTCGCCCGCCTCCGGACCACCGCCCAGGTGCTGGCAGAACTCAACGCCGGTCGGCGCCGCCGCCCCGGTCCGGGCCGCGCCGCGCGCCCATGACCCGCCTGCCCATCTCGGTGTGCATGATCGCCGGCGCCGAGGCCGGGCGCATCGGCCGGGCGCTCGAAAGCGTGGCCGACTGGACCGCGGAAATCGTGGTGGTGCTCAACGAGGACGTGAGCGACGGCACGGAGGCAATCGCCCGCCAGGCCGGCGCCCGCGTTTACCGCGAGCCCTGGCGCGGGTTCGTGCCCCAAAAAAACGCCGCGGCGGCCCGGGCCACCCAAGCGTGGTTGCTCGGACTGGACGCCGATGAGGCAGTGTCGCCGCCGTTGCGGGAAGAAATCGCCGCCGCCCTCGCCGCGCCGTCCCTGCCCGCCGACCTGGCCGCCTTCAGTTTCCCGCGCTGCACGCAGTTCTGCGGCCGCTGGATTCGCCACGGCGACTGGTACCCCGACCGCACGGTGCGTCTCTGGCGCAACGGCCGCGCCCGCTGGACCGGCCAGGAACCGCACGCCCGGCTGGAAGTGGACGGCCGCGTGGGCCGGTTGCGCCACGACCTGCTGCATTTCACCGCCGTGGACCTCGCGCACCAGGCGGCCAAGAGCCTCACCTACGCGGATTACTTCGTGCGGGAACAACTGGCCGCCGGCGCCTCGGCGGGGATGCTCGACCTGTGGCTGCGGCCCTGGTGGCGCTTTGTGCGCGGCTACTTCCTGCGGCTGGGTTTTCTGGACGGCTGGCAGGGCCTGGCCGTCGCCCGGCTGGCGGCGTTTCAAACCTTCCTGCGCCACGCCCGCCTGCGCGAAGCACAGGAACGGCCCCGCCCCGCGCCATGAGCCCCGGCCCCGTGCCAGCCCCCGCCTTGCGCGTGCTGCACCTGAACTCACGCCTGTCCGGCGGCGGCACGGACGACCGCTCGGTCCGTATCGCCCACGCCCTCCAGCAACTCGGCCTCGCCGTGTGGCTGCTGGGCCCGGGGGGACGCGAGTTTTCGACCGTCGCGCGCGAGCTGGGCCTGGCCTTTCACGCCGCGCCGGTGGGCCCGCTCAAACTGCCCTTCATCCTCCGCGTCGCGCGGTTCGTGCGGCAGCAGCGCATCCAGATTCTCCACGCCCGCCACGGCAACGATTACTGGCCGGCCATCCTGGCGGCGCGGCTCTCGGGCGCGCGCCCCAAGGTCGTCCTCAGCCGGCACCTGGCCAAAAGCCCCGGCTCCTGGTTCAGCCGCCGCTTCCTGCTCGGCCAGTGCGACGCCATGCTCGCCGTCTCGCAATTCGTCGCCAAAGTCCTGCGGGAAGGCCACGCCGACCCGACCGCCGACAACCCGGAGCGCCATTGGCGGCCGCCAATGCGCGGCGACCTGTCCAAAATCCACGTCGTCTATGGCGGCATTGACATGGACCGCTTCCGCCCGGGCGACGGCGCGGCTCTGCGCCGGGCCTGGGGCCTCGCACCGGAGCATTTCGTGTTTGCCGTGGTGGGCGGCTACAGCTTGCCGCGGGGCAAGGGCCAGCCGGAATTTCTCCGGGCGGCGGCGCGGGTGACCGCAGCCCTGCCGCAAGCACGATTCCTGATCATCGGCCGCGGCAATTTGCGGGCGCACCTGGAGGCGCAGATCGAGCAACTCGGCCTGCGCGGCGTCGCCGGGCTCACGCCGTACTGCCAAGACATGCCGGCGGCGATGAACGCGCTGGACTGCCTGGTGCTGCCACAGGTCGGCACGGAGGCGCTTCCCGGCGTCATCATCGAAGCCCACGCCTGCGGCAAACCCGTCATCGCCTCCGACCTGGACGGCATCCCCGAGGCCTTCGCCCCGGCCGGCTACGGTCAACTGGTCCCGCGCGGCGACGTCCCGGCCCTGGCGGCGGCGATGCGGGAGCAGGCCGGCCGCCCCCCGTTGGACCTGCCCGCGCGCTGGCAGTTGCACGCGAAGGTCGCCGCGCAGTTCTCGCTCGAACGCGCCGCGGAACAACTGGCCGCGCTCTACCGCTCGCTGCTTGCCCCGCCCCCGGGTGCCGGGGCCAACATCGGGCATGGTTCACACCGCTGAAATTCAGGTCGCCACCTCCGGCCACGGCGACATGCACGACCTGACCGCCCGCGTGGAACGCGTGGTCGCCGACTCGGGCGTGCGGCAGGGCGTGGCGCATCTCTTCGTGGTCGGGAGCACGGCCGCGCTGGGCACCATCGAGTTCGAGCCGGGCCTCCAGGCCGACCTGCCCCAATTGCTCGACCGCCTCATCCCGCCCGGCCGCGATTACGGCCACGAGCGGGCCTGGCACGACGGCAACGGCCACTCGCACCTCCAAGCGACACTCCTGGGGCCGTCGTTGACCGTGCCCGTGCGCGAGCGGCGCCTGGTCTTGGGCACCTGGCAACAGGTCTTCTTGCTCGAATGCGACATCCGCGCCCGCCGGCGCACGGTCGTGGTCACCTTGCTCGGCGAGTAGGTGGAACCCGGGGCGGCTCACCTCCGCTCCCGAGCAAACACGCAGAACAACTCGTCCCCCACCCGCCGCCGGCGTGCCAGGCGGAATTGCCGCGCCGCCGCCAACCGGTCCACCCCCCGCCCGTCCGCGAGCGTGGGCGCGTCCCGGCCGCCGAAGATGAACGGGCAGATCGTCAGGTGCAGCTCGTCCACCAAGTCGGCACGAAACAGGGCGTCGTTGAGCTCGCCGCCACCCTCGCAGAGCAGGCGCCGCACGCCCCAGCGCCGCCGCAGATGGGCCAGCGCCGCCGCGAAGTCCACGGTCGCCTTCCCGGCGACAATCACCTCATCCGCCACCGCGGCCAGGCGCCGCAGCCGCGCGCTGCCGGCCCGGGCCGTGGTGAACACCAGGATGGGCGAAAACCGCGCGGCAAACACCGGCAACGCCGGGTCCACCGATCCCGACCCGCTCACCACCACCCGCAACGGATACTCGGCCAGACCCCGCCGCAGCCGCAGCCGCCGGTACTTCAACCCGCCCGGGCCCAGCGTGGCATCAAGCGCCACCGTGCGCGCGCCGCACATCACCGCGTCCGCCGTCGCCCGCAGTTCGTACAAATGCGCCAGGTCGCGCGCGCTGCCAAAGGTGTGAATGGCCCGGTCCGCCGTGGCGATCTTGCCGTCGGCGCTCATGGCCATGTTCACCAGCACCCGCGGGCGCACGCGTCGCGGCCCCCCCGGCGCGGGCGGCAACCGGAGAATCCGGCCCGCCGGGTTTTCGCTGGGCAGTGCGCGCGCCTTCATAGCAGCAACATCGCGTCACCGTAGCTGAAGAACCGGTACCGCTCGCGCACCGCCTCCGCATAGGCGCGCAGCACCAGCTCCCGGCCCGCGGTCTCGCCCGGCGCGGCAAAGGCGCAGACCAGCATCAGCAACGTGGACTCGGGCAGGTGAAAGTTCGTCAGCAGCGCGTCCACCACGCGAAACCGGTACGGCGGGTAAATGAACAACCGCGTCCGCCCGCGGCCCGGCGTCAGCCGGCCGCCCGGCCCTGCGGCGGCGGCGCTTTCCAACACCCGCACACTGGTCGTGCCCACGGCCACCACCCGCCGGCCCGCGGCCCGCGCGGCGTTCACCGCCGCGGCCGTGCTCTCGGGCAGTTCATACGCCTCCTCGTGCATCACGTGATCCTCCACCCGGGCCGCCTTCACCGGCGCAAACGTGCCCAGACCCACGTGCAGCGTCACAAAATGCACCGCCACGCCCCGCGCGCGGATCGCCTCGAGCAACTCGGCGGTGAAGTGCAGCCCCGCCGTGGGCGCGGCCACCGAGCCGGGCGGGCGAGCGTACACGGTTTGATAGCGCTCGCGGTCCTCTGGCAACGGGACGCCGGCCCGTTCGATGTACGGCGGCAAAGGGACCTCGCCAAAATCCTCCAGCACCGCCCGCACGTCCCCACCCTCGAAGACCAGCCGGTAAAGACCCTCGGCGTTTTTGGCGCGCACCGTGGCGGCCAGGCGTTGACCCGTCCCGGGGCGCGCGGGGCAAAACTCCAGGCGCGTGCCCGCGCGTACCCGCTTGCCGGGCCGGAGCATCACCCACCAATCGTTGGGCGCCGCCTCCTCGCACAACAACACCTCCACCGCACCCCCGCTCGCCGGCTTGCGCGCCCGCAAGCGGGCCGGAATGACCCGCGAATCGTTGAGCACCAGCACGTCCCCGGCGCGCAGGTACTCGAGCAGGTCAGGGAAGCGCCGGTGCTCGAGCCGGCCCGCGCGGCGATGCAGCACCAGCAGCCGCGCGGCGTCCCGACGCGGCGCCGGACGCTGCGCGATCAACTCCGGCGGCAGCGGATAATGAAAATCGGCCGTGCGCACCCGCCCATTCCAGGGCCGGCCCGCCGGCGCGTCAAAAGTTTCCGGGCCCGGCAACCGTGAACGGGGACGAGGCTCGCGCTGCCCCGCCCCCTTCCCTTGCTCGCCCCCCCGGCGTAAAAACCAGTTCAACCCTTACTTCCCAGTCGCCAGCCTCTGGGCCGCCGGCCGCCGCTCCCGTTCCACTGTCTCCATGAACCCCCGAGCCAACGCTACGCTTGCCGGCCAACCCCGTTCTCTGCACGCGTGCAGATACCGGGCGATGACCCGCCGAACGCCTCCCGCCGGGCGGGCGGCCACGGCTCCCGGGCCAGCACCTCGGCCCAACCGGGAAACCAAACCCGCCTTTCTGCTTTGTCATCGTTCATTTTCAACACTGGCGCAAAACTAAATCAGTTTGTCTTTCGCAGGCCGGGATACAAACCCAAAATGGAAGAAAGAACAACTTCAAATCCGGCACGCGACGGCTTTTGCCAAAAAACACCTAAAAAATCCGTTGACAACTTCGACTCATGCTGCCAAACTCCGACTATGAAACGGTCGAGTCACTGTTTTGTCTTTGGGCAATCCACTTTGTCCAAATATTACTGTTGGGCACTTGTCTTGGCCTTGATGCAATTCTAGCGAGGTGATTTGATGAACTATCTGGAGCATCTCGTAAGTGAGTGGTACGAGTACCAAGGATATTTCGTGCGAAGAAATGTGAACGTTGGGAGGCGAGCTGCCGGGGGGTGGGAGTGCGAGTTAGATGTTGTTGCATTTAATCCCCAAACAAAACATCTAGTTCACGTCGAGCCTTCAATGGACGCTAGTTCGTGGGCTGAGCGTGAGCGGCGCTATAAAAAGAAGTTTGAAGCTGGAAGAAAGTACATCCCAAAGATATTTTCCGGAATTGAAATTCCAGAGCATATTGAGCAGATCGCTCTTTTTGAGTTTGCCAGCAAGGCGAATCATGAGACTTTAGCTGGCGGCAAGGTAATGCTTGTGTCGGAGTTTTTGGCGGAAATAGCCATGAAAATTCGTAGCAAGAAAATCGCAAGTGCAGCGGTATCCGAGCAATATCCAATACTGCGTACCGTTCAGTTCATGTGTCAGTATGACCAGATAATCCGCGCGGGCGTGCCCAACAATTCGCTGCAGGCACGACGGCCCTGACGGGCCGCGGTCTGAGCTCAAACGTTAGGCGTCTACACACCACACATTATGCGATTACAACAAATCATCACAGCAAACGCTTCGCTTCTGGTCGTTATGCTCGCGGTCAGTTGCTCGAAGACTTCGAGTGAGCTGGCAGGAGAGCCGAAGAACGTGCGGCAGGTTTCGTCTCTGCCTGCTGATATGCCTACGGTGGATTTGGGAGAGGTCGAGTTGACGGCATCCACTCCGAAGCGTGTCAGTCTCGCCGACGGCAAGGAGTGTGTTATCACTCCGACCTTGCTCGCAGACTGCAGCATCCAGATGGATTTGGCGGTTGAGTCGAAGGCGGCAGATGGAAAGATGCAGCAACTCGGTCAGTCACGCATCACCCAACGCGCCGGCCAGCAGTGTGGGATTACGGTCGGCGGGATGATGGTTAGTTTGACGCCAAAACTCAAAGCACATTGACGATGCCTAACCATGCGCTGCAGCGAACTCGGCATGACGTCGCGGTTTGCAATCGTTGCGTCCCGTGCGCCGGGTCGCTGAGCTCACCTCTGAGTTAATCCGTCAACGGTTTTTTAGGATTTCTTGGCGGGGTTTTTCCAGGGGTTTTTGCCCAACTCCACGCGGTCAAACAGCGCCACCACCGGACTGCCCGCTTGCCGTAACGCCGCTTCATATCGCGCCGCGTCGTAGGGCTGCCGGTCTTGCCAGCAACAGAAGGTCACCCGCTGCCACTTGTAGGCCAGCGCCCGCACTGCCGTGTGATGCGGACAGCCCTTGTTCCGTTGTTGCAGATAGAACGCCCCAGCCCACCGACTCCACAACACGCTCTCCTTGGCACACTCGTGGAAGCTCTGGCGCTGGAACTTCGGACAGCAATACCGCCGGTGAATGTGGCAGCTCCCCCCGCTCCGCTTGGTCACCGGCGCCACCCCCCGTGTAAGACTGCACACTCGCCGCCGAAGCGAGGCGGTCGCGATCCTTCCCCGCCGCTGTGACACGGACGGGACACTGGAAGGCAACCAAGTGACAAGGCGCTGGAAGGCTGGCAAACTGGGGGCATGAAGCGGGTCAACGCGCGACGGTACCTGAGCCTGCCGGAGCGGCGGAGCTACCGGCGGCTGGAGGACGTGGTGGGCTGCAAGTGGTCGGCGGCGGTGCTGGCGGCCATTGCGCGGGGGGTGCGGCGGCCGGGACAGTTGGAACGGTTCATCCCGGGAATTTCGACCAAGGTGCTGCAGGAGCGGTTGCGCAAGCTGGTGGACTACGAGCTGATCACGCGGCAGGCGTTTCCAGGGAAGGTGCTGCGGGTGGAGTATCACCTGACGGGCACGGGGCGGAAGCTGGCGGATATTTTGGAGCAATTGCGCGAGCTGGACGAAGAGCACGCGGCGCGGTCGGGCGGGGGCGACGCGGCTGCCGGGCCGGACGCCGCGCCGCCGGGTGCCACCTGAGTGGCACGATGCAGTCCAGCCAAAGGATGGCACGGCCAGCGGTCTGTGGCGGCGAGCCATCGGAATGGCGCTGCTGGGTGGGCGCCGTCCCCGGCCGGGGCGCAGCCCGGCCCTGCCAAACCGCGCGCCGGACGCACCGGTTGGTGCCGCCGCTTGCAGACCCGGAGTCGGCTGGGCGGTGGTGAGGCGGCGCTGCGCTGCGGAGACCGCGCCCTGCCACCGAGGGCTTGAGGCAAGGCGGCCTGTCTGCTGCGCGCCGCATCGCCAAGCTCGAAAGCCCGCGTACCGAGCCGACGGCGGGGCGTCGTCCGCAGCCCGCCAGATGCGTGCCCCACAGCCCGCGTGGGCGCGTGGGCTTCCCGAATCCTTCCGGCTTCAACGCCACAGGGCGCGCAGCTCGCGCAGGCTTTTACGCGCCAGGTCCAACTGCACCTGCTGTTGGCGGGTCAAGAGGGCGTGCAGTTCATCCCGTTCGGGCGAGGGGGTCAGCCGCTCGAGGGCCGAGTGCACCAGCGCCAGGTTCTGCATTTCGCCCAGCGCCTCTTGCGCGGCCAACAAGCGGCGGCAAACCCCGTCCCGCTTCAGCTTTTTACGCGGCAGGACCAGCTCCCGCAGGTAACGCCACCAGCGCACGGCGCGCCGGAAATCGTGGCGCTCCTCTTCGCCGAGCTGGAAAAAGCGGGGTTGCCGGGCGCGCAGGTGTTCCCGGTAGCGCGCCTCCAATTTCTCGAATCGCCGGGCCAGCCGGCGGGCTTGCTCGGGCTTGAGGGTCGGGTTGCCCACCTGGGCGAGCAGGCCCCGGGGCGGGGGGCGAAGTTGCCGCCGGTGCCGACGCCACGCCTGGTCGCGCCAGCGCTGGCATTCCTGAATCAACGCCGGGTTGGCCCGATTGGCCGTGAGCCATTCGCCGGCGATGTCCAGGTCGCGCACCGGGCTGGTGGCGCGGGAGATGCGCCGGGCCCAGTCCCGCCAGCGGCCGAGCTGCGCCTCGTCAAAGAGCGTCTTGCCCAGTCGCAGGGACAACCGCAGGCGCCGCAGGGTGACGCGCAGGGCGTGCACCGCGTCGGCGTCGCCCCGCGCCCGGGTTTCGCGCAGTTGCCGGGTCAGTGCGTCCAGCAGGCGCTGATGGCGGCGTTTCCAGCGCCGGGCCAGCCGTTCCGGTTTCATGGTCGTGACGGGTAGGCAACGAAACGGCGGCAAACTACCCACCCGGCCCGGCCGGGGGCAAACCCCGGATTGTTACATTTGGCCCGGCCGCCGAAACGCCAAACCCCAAAGGTCCGGCCGGCCCGGGCGGTTCAGGCGTTCGCCAACGCCGGCTCGGGGGCGGGCGTCGCGGCGGGCGTCGCTGGCGCCCCCTTCCAGGCCGGGTCCAGCCCCAGGTCGCGGATCATTTGCAGGTCCTTTTCGACCGGCTGGTTGAGGGTGGTGAGGTAGTTGCCCACCATCAACGCGCTGGCCCCGGCCATGAAGACCAGGCTTTGCAGGTCCCGCAGGGTTACGGTGCGGCCGCCGGCCACCATGATTTCCTGCCGCGGCAGCACCAGACGGAAAACGGCCAGCGTTTGCAGCGCTTCGAAGGGCGGCACCGTGGGCCGGTGCGCGAAGGGGGTGCCGGGGATGGGGTTCAGGAAGTTGACCGGCACGAAGTCGGGGTTGATCTCCTTGAGCGCGAACATCAGGTCCACCCGGTCCTCGCGGGTTTCGCCCAGGCCGATGATGCCGCCGGAGCAAATCTTGATGCCGGCGCGCTTGAGGTAGTGGATGGTCTGCAGGCGGTCCTCGTAGGTGTGGGTCGAACACTGGTGGGGGAAGAACCGGCGCGAGGTTTCGAGGTTGTGGTTGTAGCACTCGACCCCGGCCTCGGCCAGGCGGTCGGCCACGCGCTGGCTCTTGATGAGGCCCAGCGAGGCGTCGGGGCGCACCCGGCCCTCGGCCTTGAGCTCGCGGAAGCGCGTGCAGACCTCGTCCAGCATCGGGCCTTCCTCCAAGCCCCGCCACGCCGCCACCAGCCCCAGCGCCACCACGCCGTTGCGCTGCGCCTCGGCCGCCGCCTGCCGCACCGGGGCCGGGTCCACAAAGCCGTAGCGCGGCGACTGGGTCTGGTAAAAGGCGGACTGCGCGCAGAACTTGCAGTCCTCGGAACAGCCGCCGGCCTTGGCGTTGACGATCGAGCAGAGGTGCACCCGGTTGCCCTTGAAATGCTCGCGCACCCGGTTGGCCCAGCTCAGGAGGTCGAAGATGTCCGCCCGGGACTCCAGGTTTAAGAGCCAGAGCGCCTCGGCGCGGGTGATCTCCCCGCCCGCGAGCACGCGCCGGCCCAGCGCGGCGATGCGGTCGGAGTTGGCAACGTCAAGTGATGGCGACGACATGGTTGACAAACTACCCGCCCGCACCGCGCTGGCAAGGCCGCAAACCACCTGGCCGGGCCCCAACCGCCGCCCATCGGTCCGGCCTGCTGCCCCCGCCCGCGCCGCTGAAAAAAGCGCGACAAACCCGGGCGCACCCGCTACGTAACGGGCCGCGCAACCACCATGTCGAATCCGCGGCTCACTCCCGAGCAGGCCGTGCTCGTGCTGATTGACGTGCAGGGCAAGCTGGCGTCGCTCATGCACGAGCGCGAGGCGCTCTTCGACCATTTGCAGCGCCTGGTCAGGGGTGCGCGGGCGCTGGGCCTGCCGGTGCTCTGGTTGGAGCAGTACCCGCAAGGTTTGGGCCCCACCATTCCCGAAGTGGCCGGTCTGCTGAGCGATCTGCGCCCGATTCCCAAGCTGTGTTTCAGCGCCTGGGGCAGCGCCGCGTTTCGCCAGCAACTCCAGGCCACGGGCCGCCGCCAGGTGTTGCTGGCCGGCATCGAGGCGCACGTGTGCGTGTACCAAACCGCGCTGGACCTGCGCGACGCCGGGTACGAGGTCTGGGTGGTGGGCGACGCCACGGCCTCCCGCACCGCGGCCAATCACCGCCTGGGTCTGGAGCGAATGCGCGAGGCCGGTGCGCGTTGGACGGGGGTGGAAATGGCCCTGTTCGAGATGCTCCGCACCGCGGAAGCGCCGGCCTTCAAGGAAATCGCGCGCCTGGTCAAATGAACCTCGAGCCCCTTGCCGCCCACGCTCCGTCGGCCGCCGGGTTGACCGCCGCCTGGTGGTGGCCGTTTGTGGTGCTGGCGGTGTGCGTGGGGCTGATCGTGGGGTTGATCACCCGGGTGCGGCTGCACCCGTTTCTGGCGCTGGTGCTGGCGGCCTTCACCGCCGGCTGGCTGGCGCACTCCCTGCCCGGGCAGGCCGGCCGCAGTCACTGGGTGCACGCGGTGGAACTGACCGCGACCGAGTTGGGCAACACCGCCGGCAAGATCGCCCTGGTCATCGCCCTGGCGTCGGTCATCGGCCTGTGCCTGATGGAAAGCGGCGCCGCGGACAAGGTGGTGCGGCGTTTTCTGGCGGTGTTTGGCGAGCGACACGCCGCGGCGGCGATCTTTCTGAGCGGGTATCTCATCTCGATCCCGATTTTTTTCGACACCTTCTTCATGCTGCTGCTGCCGCTGGCGCGGGCCATGGCCTTGCGCACCGGCAAGAACTACCTGCTCTACGTCATGTCCATCTGCACCGCGGGCATCGTCACGCACTCTTTGTGCGCGCCGCATCCGGGGCCGCTGGCGATGGCGGAGGCGTTGCAGGTGGACCTGGGGTTGTCCATCGCCGTGGGCGTGGTGGTGGGCATCCTCCCGGCCGCGGCGGGCTGGGGCGTGGCCCGCTGGTTGAACCGGCGCCTGGACATCCCGCTGCGTGAAACCCCCGGCGCGCCGCTCGAGGACCTGCAACGCATCATCGCCCAGGACGAGCGCGCGCTGCCGTCCTTCGGCTGGTCCGTGACCCCGGTGCTCTTGCCGATTTTCCTGATCTCGCTGGCGTCGCTGTTTGACGCCGCGCGCAAACAGCCGGGGACCTTCCCCTGGCTCATCGCGCTGTGCGGCGGGCCGGACGGCTTCGCCGGCGCGGCGGGCTGGATCGAGTTTCTGGGCAACCGCAACCTCGCGCTCCTGCTCGGCACGGTCATCGCCATGGGCCTCTTGATGCGCCAGCGGGGCCTGAGCGTGGCGCGGGTTTGCCAGATGATCGGGCCGCCCCTGGAAACCGCGGGGGTCATCATCCTCATCACCAGCGCGGGCGGCGCCTTCGGCCTGATGCTTAAAAACGCCGGCGTGGGCGAGGCCATCAAGACCGCCGCGGCCGGGCGCGCGGTGGACCTGGTGCTGCTGGCCTGGTTGGTGGCGGCGGTGATCCGCGTGGCGCAGGGCTCGGCCACCGTGGCCATGCTCACCACCTCGGCGATGGTGTTGCCGCTGCTGGGCGCCGGACTGCCGTACCACCCCATCTACATCTTCCTGGCCATCGGCTTCGGCGCGATGGTCTGCTCCTGGATGAACGACAGCGGCTTCTGGGTCGTGGGCCGGCTGAGCGGGTTCACCGAGCGCGAAACGCTCAAGACCTGGACCGTGGTGTCCACGGTCAACAGCCTGGCCGGGTTGGCGCTGACCTGGCTGCTGGCCGCGCTGCTGCCGTTTGCAAGCCGTTGAAGCCTGCGTACCGTTTTGGCGTGCAGGTCACCTTCGAGCGCGCCTTTGGTCCGCCGCTCCACCCGGTGCGGTCTGTGGTGGGGCTGGGTGCCTGGCTGCTGCTCACCTTCGGCGTGGCGCTGGCGGCCAGCCTGGCCGCGCCGGGCGAATGGTACGCCGCCTTGCGCAAGCCCGCCTGGACTCCGCCCAACTGGCTCTTCGGCCCGGTGTGGACCGTGCTGTACACGTTGATGGCGCTCGCGGCCTGGCTGGTCTGGCAGCATGGCGGTCTGTTCCGCCAGGCCCTGCCGCTGGGCGCCTATGCCGCGCAACTGGCGCTGAACGGGCTGTGGTCCTGGATTTTCTTCGGCTGGCGCGCGCCCGGGTGGGCCTTCGCGGAAATCCTGCTGCTGGCGGCGGCCATCGGCGTGACCCTGCGGCTCTTCGCCCGCGTGTCCCGCCCGGCCGCGTGGCTGCTGGCACCGTACCTGGCGTGGGTGTTGTTCGCCGCCGCGCTCAATTTCAGCCTCTGGCGACTCAACACCTGACCGGCTGAAGTCCGAAGTCCGAAGTCCACAGCCCGGAGCCGGGGTCCGGGCCTTGAGATCTAGTACGGCCCAGAGCTGGCCGAGCCTGCCCAGACTGGCATTCGTGGCAACTTCTTTACCTCAAGTAAGATGGGAAGAAAAAGTCACAAGCGAATGGGAACCAAAAAAATTCAAAATTTCGCTTGACGCGATGTTCGAGACAAGCGATTCTTCGCCCGTTCGCCCGTTCGCCCGTTCGCCCGTTCGCCCGTTCGCCCGTTCGCCCGTTCGCCCGTTCGCCCGTTCGCCCGTTCGCCCGTTCGCCCGTTCGCCCGTTCGCCCGTTCGCCCGTTCGCCGGTGAAGTGGCAAGCGAGGCCGAGCAGTTGGGTCGCATGAAACGGTGTGACAGTCAGACATGGCCAAACCCCGTGATGCAGGGGCAGGAGGCGAACAGTCTTTCCCAAACGAATCCCGTCGCGTCATCCGCCGAAGCGTCGCGGTCATCCTTTGGGAGTTCGGTCGCCACGGCACCCCGTCGAGGCCGGTGGGCGCGGGGATTTTTCTTGGCGGTGGCGGGGTTTTTGGCGCTGACCGGGGGCGTGAATCTGTAGAGTGTGTTGCCGGAGACGCGGGTGCTGGGCGTGCCGGACCCCGTTGTTGAGCTGGCTGAGGGTGCGGCAGGTGGTGTTTGCGGCGGCGGTGTTGGAACTGGGCGTGGTGGTGGTACTGTGGCGGCACTGGACGGCGCGGTGGGCGGGATGAAGCGACAAGTCCAGAGTCTGAAGTCCGGAGTCCAAAGTCTCCGGTTCAGAGTCCACAGGCTAGGATTGGGGATGGCCAAAGACAGGGCTATTTGTCGTTGCCGCGTGAGATTTGGCGGGCGACGCGGTCTAACTGGCAGAACCATGAACCAACCTTTGTGCTCTCCCGTTGAAGCCGAGGCCCCGGCGGCCCGCGGGACGTCCGGGTTCCAACGCAAGGCGGCGCCCGCGCGAGCGCCTTGCTCCCGGCGCGTCCGCGCCCGGGCGGCCTTCACCCTGATCGAGCTCTTGACCGTGCTGGCGGTGATCGGGGTGCTGGCGGGGCTGCTGTTGCCTGCGTTGGGGGCGGCCAAGGCGCGGGCCACAGGCACAGTCTGCTTCAACCTGCTGAAGCAACTCCAGCTCTGTTGGCAGATGTACGTGGATGATATCCAGGGCCGGGTGCCGCCCAACCGCTCGCACCTCACCGACGACATCTGGCGCAGCACGCCCGACTCGTGGATCGGCTCCAACAGCGCGCCGCATGACGTGGACACCCTCCCCATCGAACAGGGCCTGCTCTTCCAGTACGATTACAACCGCTCCGTGGCGCTCTACCGATGTCCGGCCGACAAGTCCCGCGTGCGCACGCCGCAAGGCAGAGAACTGGCGATGCGCCGCACCCGCAGCTATTCGATGAACGGCAACCTCGGCGGGCGCACCAACGAAGTGCAAAACACGGTGAACCGCTTCGACGCCATTCCGAATCCGGCGAAGCTCTTTGTGTTCGTTGACGAGGCGGAGGACTCGATCGACGATGCGCATTTCTTGGTCTGGCCGAACCCGGACACCCACTGGGTGAACCTGCCGGCGGGCCGCCACGCCCGAAACGGCATCCTCTCCTTCGCCGACGGTCACGCGGAAACGTGGGCCTGGCAATGGCCCAAGAAGTTCAGCCCCAGGCAAAGCTATTGGAAAATGGTCGAGTCCCAGAAGGACTTGAACGACCTGCGGCGGTTGCAGGAGGCGATCTTACCGGTGGAACAATTTGTGCCCCAGCCATGAAGCGGTACCTGCCTCAACAGATTTGTGCCAGCGCACAGGCCCGCGGTTCGGCCCCTAGGGGACCTTGGCCGGGTTATCCGGCGGTACTGTCAGCGGTGCTGGCCTGGGCGATGCTGTTGCCAGCCACAGCCGGAGAGACCGAAACGGCAGCAGGTGGTGGGAGCGAGGTTCAATCCGTTGAGCTGGGTTCCTTTCAACGTTTTCTGGCGGATCCACCGTGGATCAAGTATGTCCGTTTTCGCAGGTCAGGGAATCAAGAACCTGAGATGGACTACCCCGAATATGGCAAAAGCTTTGTCGTCCCCAGTCCTTGGGCGCATTACGACGGGGCGTTGCAACCCAAAGGATTCTTTCTACGACACCTGGCCTACACGAGCCGTTACTACAGGGCGAAATGGTCGGATAACGGTCTTTCAGACGAACTTGTTTATGAACCCCCCAGGCCGGGAGAAGAGTGGATCATCGGCGCCTCCGCTGGCTATTGGTGGCAACTGGATGACAGGGATGGAGTGTTGGTCATTGCACCCCGCGAACCCGAGCCGGGCCATTCTGTCACAAACGGTGTGGAAATTATTGCCAAGTATCAAAAGCAGATCTTGGAGGTTTTGCAATGCCTGGGAATGCCGGAATTGGTAGACGCCGAGGTCGAGTGGCTCGACGCCACCCGTTTTCAGGCCACTTCCTGGCAGCACGGAAAAATCGAGGGTGCCGTCTCCCGGTGGCGCGCCGACCTAGTTGAAGAGCTTGAATACCAAGTGACGCGACCGGCCAAACGGCGGGTAGTCATGCGGTATGCGTATTCACCTCAAATGCGCATGCCTCCCGTGGAAATGGTGCGCACCGTGGTTGCGGACAGCGGCACGCGCTCCTTCACCAACATCCTTGACCGGTGGGAGGAGGGATTAGACCCCCAACACCCGCAAGGCTTCACGGTGAGGGACTTTCGAAGAAAGACGGAACCGTTGCAGTTCTTTCTGGTTTGGTCCAACGGTGTACGCTACAAGATGAATCAGGAAGGCACACTGACACGCACCACCGAAACGCCTCCTGATTTCTCTGCTCTCGCCCGTCCGAGCCGGTTCCGGGCAATTAGCGGAGTCGCCTTGGTGACTGGAGGCTTGGTTTTGCTGGGTGTCCTGGTGGGCATCTGGCGCGCTCGAAACAAAACCCCCAAAAAACAAAAAAACTAGCAACGATGAAACATGTATTCCTTCCGCTGCTGGCACTGGTTGGAACTGCCGCAGCAGCGTTCGCGGCCTGTTACGTAAACGGGCCGGCTAAAGAGTGCCCTGCCAATGTGTCGCACAATGGCGAGACCTGCGCTTACGTAAGGGGCGTTATTTCTTGGGTTAGTAATGCTCCCCCAGGTGTCAGTGGCCGGACTCTTCCATGCGCGACACCACCGCAGTGCGAGTACATCTGTCCTTCAACCGGCAAAAGTGTCTTTTACTACACAGGCGCCGTTGTTGGTAATTGTGGTACTCCTTGCGTCGGCACCGTTACCGGTGGTGACGGTAATTAACCGCAATCCTTGGTAAGTGGTTCATTGCCGTTGGCCTGAGACTCACGCTTGGGTTCTCAAATCCCCGACGGGCGGCGAAAGCCTGAAAGCTAGCAAGAGCGTGCATACCAATTCTGATAGCTGGGATACTCCCCTGAAAGTTGCCGGTGGTTTGTTATTGCTGCTGGGTAGCCTCAAGTGGCTGAGTGCCGCCTTGGCGTGGGGAACGCTGGGGCGGCGCGACGATCCGGTTTTGGGCCTGCCGGAGAATTGGGTGATGCTTGTGACCGGACTGATCGAGTTCGGAGGGGCCTGGCTTTTGCTGTGGCCGGGAAGTACAGGCGGGAGGAAGGCTTGGGTCATGGTTTTGCTGGGCCTGAGCTGGTTGGTGTATCAGTGGTTGCACGCGGCGCGCACGATTGGCGGCACCTGTCCCTGCCTGGGGCAGGCCACGCTCTGGTTTCCCTGGCTGGCTCGGTTTGAACGGGAGGTGCTGACCAGCTTGGCATTGTGGTTTTACCTGGTCGGACTGGCCCTGATCGTGGTCCACAGCTTATGCAAACCGGCGCGGGAAACTTCCTGAGGTCTCCACCGGTGGCTGCAGGGTGGGGTGTTCTCATTCCGTACGTCCTCTTTGTGCTGTGGGCGCTGGGTCCCCGGCTGGACAGTGTGCTGTCGTTTGGCGGAGACGATGGGTTCGAATTGTGCAAGGCAGCACTGTTGGCTCGCCTTCCGGATCTGGGCCCGCGGATGTGGAATGACCAGCCGTGGCTCCACACCCTCCTCAATGCGATGTTGTTTCGGCTGGTGGGAGAGCACGCAGCCTTGCCGCGGATGTTCAGCCTGATATCCTTGGGAGCCCTTCTGGGTGCCATGATATATCTGTCGCGAAGGAGCCTCAATTTTGCCGGGGGACTAGCCTTGGGTTGTTTTCTGCTGGCCGGCGAGGGGATGCCCAACTGGTCGGTGGCTGCCATGTTGGAACTGCCCGCGATTTCCTGGGCGATGGTGGCGGCCGCGCTGGCCGCAACTCCGCCCGGGGTGGTGGTTCGCTGGCGGCTGGTGAGCTCCGGCACCCTGCTGGCGCTGGCCTGTCATGTCAAGTTCACGGCCTTACTGGTGCTGCCGGCATTGCTGGTGATGGTGTGGGTACAAACCGGCAGACGACATTTCGCATCAGCTTTGGTGTGGGCCGCCCTGGCCTTCGTCACCACATTCAGCGTCCTGGTCAAGCTTTCACCGAGCTTTGACTTGGGACAACTGCTGACGCCCCACCTCCCGGCCTCCTCGGCGCTAGTTGCGGCCGAGCAGGCACAGTTCCGCCCCCAGTGGGGATGGGTCTTGGGCGATCCAGCCCCGCTGATGGCGGCGCTGTTCGCCTGGGCTCTACCGGCCTTCAAGCGGTGCAAGGCTACCCGGACATTCACCCTTGTCCTGTTGGGCACCGCCATAGGCATCGCTCTGTGCCACCGACCCTGGTGGCGCTATTACCTCATTCACCTGCAAGTACCGTTAGCCATGCTGGGCGCGGTGGGGGTGACGGGGCTGAGCCGGCAGCTCGGCGAAATCTGGCGGACGAGATCGCCGGCCTGCCACCCGCCAGCTTCGGGACTACCAACGACTTCGTCGAATCGCCATCCTGTTCCGGTGGCGATCATGGGCGCGGCGGCGGTACTGGCTCTGTGGTGCGGCTTTGCTCTACCCCGGCTGATGTCGGCACTGAAAGAAATGAGCAGCTACCCGACCGGACAGAGCAGCCAGTTGGTCTCGGTGTTGCGTCGTTACCAGGATCGCATCCGGTGGTGCTACACCGATTTGCGGGACGTTGCTTTTCATAGCGGAGTGCTCATCCCACCGGAATTGATCGTGGTGTCGCGCAAACGCTTCTGGCATGGGGATCTCGATGAACGGCGCTTGTGGAACTGGGTTCGGCTCTACGCGCCGGAAGCCATCGTTGTTACGGAAACGTATCGCGAAAGGCAGCCCGCCTGTGCATCTTGGCTGAAACAGGGATATGTGCTTTGTGCCAAGGAGCACGGACAAGAATGCTGGCTGGCCAGTTCACTGACCCCAGATCCGCTGCCGCAGACTGAAGGTAGACTGGAGCGTTTCGGCCTCTAAGTTCAGAGGTTTGTCGGTTCGTAAGCACCCTATTGGCTTTGCCAACCCTACGATTATGGTTGCGTCAGACACAGCTGATGTGCCCACACACTACCCCTTGGTGAACGTCACTCTTCCGGTATACAACGAGGTGGCGCAACTGGCGACGAACGTGCGACGCGTTGCGGAATTCCTGGCTGGTTTCGAGATCGGGCGCTGGAAATCGTCATCGCCGAGAATGGTTCGACGGATGGATCACGCGAGATCGCGGAGCGGCTGGCCAAGGAAATCGCCAATACGAATACCGAAATCCGAGGTCCGTTGATCAAAGGCCAAAGTTAGCTACGCGAAACCAGTTGCCCGATACCGGAAACCGGATGCCAGAGGACCGAAACCGACGTTCACAAGCCAGAGGAGGGATATGAGGAAACGGAGCGGACAATCCGGGTGTGGGTGGTGCCCCGGGACGCGGCCGGGCGAGGCGGGGCACTGCGGGCGGCGTGGCTGGCGAGCGAGGCGGATATTCTCAGCTACATGGACGTGGACCTGAGCACGGACCTTACCTGCCTGCCGGCCCTGCTGGCGCCGCTGCTGGCCGGGACGGCGGACGTGGCCATTGGCTCGCGGCTGCTGCCCGGTTCGAAGACCACGCGCGGGTGGAAGCGCGAGCTGCTTAGCCGGGGCTACAACCGGCTCTTGCGTGCGGCGCTGGGACTGCGGGTAGCAGACGCGTAGTGCGGCTTCAAGGCGCTCAGCCGGACGGCGGCACAGGCGCTGGTGCCCCGCGTCCGGGACGAGGGTTGGTTCTTCGATACTGAACTGCTCTGGCGGGCACAGCAGGAAGGCTGGCGGATTGTGGAGCTCCCCGTGCGCTGGGGGGACGATCCCGGCACGACGGTGAAGTTGCTTTCCACCATCGGGCTCGACCTGCAGGGGGTCTGGCGGCTGTGGCAGGAACGGAGCCGGGGGTAGTGGCCGCGGAAACATCCGATGTCGCTTTGGTGACCCGGCCCGGTGCGCGGTCCGGGACAGCGCTGTCGCGAATTCAATGAAGCCACCGGGACCTTTTTCGGCTGGGTGCCGGGCTGCGCTGTTCAAGGGTGTTGTCGAGCTGGCCTGCTGGGCGCGCTCGGGCCCTTTGGGAACTCTCGATCAGGTCCGGTTTTGGGCAGTGATGGCCAGCTGGCCGCGGGAGCGCTGGCCGGTGCTTACCAGCCACTCTGTGACTTGGGATACAGAATTTACCTATTCTTGAGCCAGGGTGGGTATGCGGCGGGGGACCGGGCGTGTGCGTTTTATCCGCTCTGGCCGCTGGCGATATGGGCGGCGACGCCGCTGGCGGGGGGCGATCCGTTGGTGGCGGGGCTGGTGTTGAGCAA
>Ga0272446_1003221_pt1 | contig 21014 bp, 13 predicted proteins | sample YNPCB0061_FD_194587 | JGI IMG/M metagenome (GOLD analysis project Ga0272446, IMG submission 194587) | Hot spring microbial mat communities from Yellowstone National Park, WY, United States - YNP-CB-006-1 | ecosystem: Environmental > Aquatic > Thermal springs > Hot (42-90C) > Sediment | place...
GCCGCCGGCGCGCGCGAGCGACAGCGTCGCGCACAAGACGAGGACCGCGGTCAGGAACCGCACGATGAAAAGATACCCTGATATCATCGACGGGTGACACAAAACCGCGGCGAGACGATGGCCACGGCCCCCGCGGAGGGCATGGACCCGCTCCCGGCGCGGATGCAGGTCGTCGTCGCCCGCGGCCCAGACGAGGGCAAGCGGCTCACGCTCGGCCCCGGCAACCACCTCGTCGGAAAATCGAAGAGCTGCGCGCTCACGCTGACCGACGCGCGCGTCTCGCGGCAGCACCTCGAGCTCGCCGTCATCGCGAGCGGCATCCGCGTCCGCGATCTCGACTCGAAGAACGGCAGCTTCGTGCAGGGTGCGCGCTTCTCGGAGATCACCGTCCCCGTCGGCGGCGCGGTCCAGCTCGGCGACACCACGCTGCGCTTCGAGGCCGTCGAGCCCGCGCTCGACAGCCAGCGCACCGCCTTCGGTCGCCTGCGCGGGGGCTCGCCGCCGATGCGCACGCTCTACGCGCTCCTCGAGCGCATCGCCGCCAGCGACGCGACGCTGCTCGTCGCCGGCGAGACCGGCACCGGCAAGGAGCTCTGCGCCGAGGCGGTGCACCAGGAGAGCCCGCGCCGCGCCAAGCCCTTCGTCGTCTGCGATCTCGCCGGGGTGGCGCGCTCGCTCATCGAGAGCGAGCTCTTCGGCCACGTCCGCGGCGCCTTCACGGGCGCGGTCGCCGATCGCCCCGGCGCCTTCGAGGCGGCGCACGGCGGGACCCTCTTCCTCGACGAGATCGGCGAGCTCGATCTGGCGCTGCAGCCGCGGCTCCTGCGCGCCATCGAGCAGCGCCAGGTCAAGCGCATCGGCGACGATCGCTATCGCCAGGTCGACGTGCGCCTCGTGGCCGCGACCAACCGCGACCTGCGCGCCGAGGTGAAGGCGGGGCGCTTCCGCGAGGACCTCTATCAGCGCCTGGCGGTGGTGAAGGTGACGCTGCCGCCGCTGCGCGAGCGCAAGCAGGACCTCGCCGCGCTCGTCGAGTCCATCCTCGGTGCGCGGCGGGTGGTGGTGCCGCCGGCCACGCTCGACCTGCTCGCCGCCTACGACTGGCCGGGCAACGTGCGCGAGCTGCGCAACGTCCTCGAGCACGGCCTGGCGCTGCTCGGCGCGGGCAAGGTGCTCGACCCGCGCTTCCTCGGCCTCGAGGTGGCGGCGCCCGTCGGGCCGAGCGCCGACGGAGACTTCTTCGCGGCGCGCGAGCGGCTGCTGGCGGCGTGGGAGTCGCAGTACCTGACGGCGCTCCTCGCCCAGACGCAGGGGAACGTGGCGCAGGCGGCGCGGCGCGCGGGGATCGACCGCATCCACCTTTATCGTCTACTGAAAAAATACGGCCTGGGGCGGAGCGGACGTGGGTAGGGGCGCGATCGTCGCCGCCGCCGTGACGGCGCTGGCGGTCACCGGCTGCCGCGACGCGGCCACCTCGGTCGAGCTCACGCTCCAGCTGGCGGCCGGCACCCCGGCGCCCGCCGCGCTGCGAATTTCTGTCTACTCGCCGACCGCCGCCATCGCGCGCGACCGCGATGCGCCTGGGCGCGCGCCGGGCCTGCTCCGGCTGACCGGGCTGCCCGATCGCGATCAGGAGCTGCGCATCGTCGTCGGTGACGCGAGCGGCCCGCTGGCCGCCGGCCGCGTGACCACCCGCGCGCACGAGGTGCGGCCGCTGACGCTGGTGCTCGGCGACGGCTCGGGGGCCGACGCCGACCGCGACGGCGTGCCCGACGTCGTCGACAACTGCGCGCGCGCCGCCAACCCCGATCAGGCCGACGGCGACGGCGACGGCAGCGGCGACGCCTGCGCGCCGTCGAGCCGCGACCTCGGCGGCGACCTCGGCCCCTGCCCCTACCTCTTCTGCGACGACTTCGAGCGCGACGTGGTCAGCCAGGACCTCGTCACCCGCGACGGGGCGACGCTGTGGAGCACGCTCGTTTCGCTGCCGGGCGACACGCTGTCGATCGATCGCACGCGCGGCGCGCTCGGCTCGTCGAGCTCGCTCAAGTTCTCGCTGCAGCGCTCGCCGGTGATGGACCTCGGCGGCACCCCCGATCGCCACGCGCTCATCGTCGAGCTCTCGAACGTCCCCAACATCACCAGGATCCGCCAGGGCCCGATGTACGTGCGGCTGTTCGTGCGGCTCGAGCGGGCGCCCGCGCTCTTCGACGGGACCTCCGTCGTCGCCACCTGGCTCGGCGGGGGGCCGTACCAGAACATCGAGGTCGACGTGACGCGCGACTCGGGGCTGAGCTGGTACCTGCGCGCCAACGACCTCATGAACGCGATGTCGACGGACTCGGGCTCGCTCAACGTCGACTACGTGAACGAGTGGGTCTGCCTCGAGTGGCACAGCGAGCTGAAGAACGGGAGCTTCACGTCGGAGGTGAGGGCGAACAACCTCACGCCCGCCGCGACGGCGAGCGGCACCACCACCGCGACCTCGTTCGGCGGGCTGATGATGGGCCCGGACGTCACCTTCGACGACACGCGGCCGTCGACCTACACGATGTGGATCGACGAGATCGCCGTCGCCGACGCGCCGATTGGTTGCCCAACGCGCTGAGTCGTATACTCCGCGCATGACCTTCCGCCGCATCGAGGACGAGCCCGCGCTCCGTCGCGTCACCGCGTTCGACGGCGCGCGCACCAGCACCGTGCCGACGACGCGCCTCGAGGAGGTGCGCCGCCGCGCCCGCGCCTTCGGCGACGAGCTCCGCGGCGGGCCGAAGGTCCTCTACATGAAGACCTGCGAGCTCGTGCGCGTGCCCTATCCGACGCGCTACGGCTTCACCGCCTGCTTCGCGCAGTCGCTGACGACGACGCCGGTGATGCACATCGTGAATCGGCTGGTGGTGCTGCAGGTGAAGACGCCCGACGGGCCGAAGATCATCCTGTCGTCGCCGAGCGACATCCTGGCGAACGCCGAGACGCGCTTCTTCAAGCGGCTGGGCGGCGGGCGGCTGCAGGGGCTCGCGGGGCACTGGAACGACAAGCATGGCATGGGGCGGGTGAAGGCGATGGCGCAGAAGCTGGTGGCGCCGATCACCAACACCGTCGACGGCTGGCTGAAGGAGCTGGGGATCGCGCCGGAGGAGGTCGACTACATCACGTACGACCACCTCCACACGCAGGACGTGCGCAACTGGCTCGGCTCGTCGGGGACGGACGCGAGGCGGGCGCTGTTCCCGAACGCCAAGCTGCTCATCATGCGGCGCGAGTGGGAGGCGGCGCAGGGGCTCGTGCCGCCGCAGCGCGACTGGTACTGCCCGAACGGCGTCGCCGGGCTGCCGGAGGAGCGGGTGGTGCTGCTCGACTCGAGCGTGATGGTGGGGGAGGGGCTCGCGCTCGTCGAGAGCCCGGGCCACACGATGGGGAACCACTCGCTGGTCGTGCACACCGACCGGGGCGTGATCGTGTCTAGCGAAAATGGGGTCTCGGCCGACAGCTACGCGCCGACGGCGTCGCGCATCGACGCGGTCCGGAAGTACGCGCAGGCGACGGGGGCCGAGGTCATCCTGAACGGGAACACGCAGGAGAGCGGGCTCGAGCAGTACATCTCGATGGTGATGGAGAAGGAGCTCGCGGGGGCGAACCCGCGGGACGCGGCGTTCACCAACGTGATGCCGTCGAGCGAGTTCGCGCATCACTGGGCGTTCCCGGGGCTGCGGCCGACGTTCGAGTGGGATCCCGTCGAGCACGGCGCGCTCCAGCGCCGGGTCGGCGGCGGGGCGAGGAGCGCCGCGGCGTAGCGCCGACGAGAGCCAATGCCGGTCACTTCGCGTCTTCTTGCTGCGACGGGGGCGGCGTGAAGGTGACGCACGACTGGACGGTGTGCCGCCGGCGTGGCGGTGGTGCGGGTCGTCAGGGCGTGGACGTTCGGAACGGAGCGACGGCGCCTGCGGCGCCTGGCTGGGGCGATCCCCAGCCCCCCGCCTGTGTGCTCGGTGGTCGTGTGATCCGGAGCGCGCGTTCGGCGTTCTGGAGAAGCCAGGTGCGTGGCGCGACGACGGCCGAGTCGAGCCAGGCGGGGCTGCTGCAGAAATCCTGCTCGACAAAATAGTCGGGGCGCGTCGGATTGTGCTTCCAGCGGTTCTCGAGGACGTAGCGAAGCGCGTTCTTGACCTCTGTCGGCGTCTTGAGAATGCGCACGTGATAGCGGTCGGCGAATACCCGCCCTTTCCGTCCGAGGACACGGTTGATCGCGCGGGCGATGCGAATGGCGAGGGCGTGCAGGGCGCGGGAGAGCGCCTCGCGGTTCGCCGCCTCGACGACGAGGTGGAGGTGGTCGCGCTGCACGCTGAAGTGGCAGAGGCGGCCGCCGAAGGCGTCGCGGCCCTCGTTGAAGGCGCGGCGAATCGCCCGGAACACCGCGGGGCGACGCGCGCTCGGCAGGCGCCGCACGAGGCGGTACGTCACGTGGACGGGGAAGCGCGAGGGAAGCTCGGGCCGACGCTTGTGCGAGACGCGGCGACCACCGGGCCCCGGCTTGCGACCCGGCCGCCGCCGCTTTTGGGGCCGCCGCTTGCGAGCGCGAAACGAGAACGCGAGCTGCGGCGACGCCCCGGAATTCATGAGAATAGCTTAGCTGCCCAATCGTCGAGAGTCAAGCGTCTCAGCGACGGAAAAAGATTACTTGTATATCGTAAACGACTCTAGCGTTCGGTCTTCAGGCGATCGAGCGCGGCGTCGGGGACGCGCTGTCCGTTGGCGCGATGCTGGAGGAGGTGCGCGACCATCTCGGCCGCGGTCGCGCAGGCCGCGCGAGTCCGCGTACACGTAGACATCGGAGTCTCTGCCGAACCGCGCGAAGGCCATGCGCGCATCGTCGCATGCCCATTGAGGTCGCGGGCGCGCGCCCCAGAACGGGGCGATGTGGTCCGTCGTCGTCGCGCTCGCGCTCACGCCGTTCGTCGATCCGCTGCCGCGGCTGCCGGTGGCGCGGCCCGCGAGCGCGCCCGACGGGGGCGCGGGGTCGGTGACCTACACGATCGCGATCGTCGAGCTCGCGCAGCGGCTGCACCGCGATCTGCCGCCGACGCGGGTCTGGGGCTTCGACGACGGGAGCGGCCCGCGCACGCCCGGGCCCACCATCGAGGCGCGGCGCGGCGTGCCGATTCGCGTCACCTGGCGGAACGAGCTGCGCGACGCGAGCGGGGCGCTGCGCACGACGCACCTCCTGCCGGTCGATCGCTGCGTCGACGGGGCGGACGGCGCGGCGCGCACGGTCATCCACCTGCACGGCGGGCACGTCCCGGCCGCCTCCGACGGGTACCCCGAGGCGACGATGCTGCCGGGGGAGGCGGCCGAGTACGACTACCCGAACGCGCAGGCGGCGGGGACGCTCTGGTACCACGACCACGCGATGGGCATCACGCGGCTCAACGTCACGCTCGGGCTCGCGGGGGTCTACCTCGTGCGCGACGCCGTCGAGGAGGCGCTCGGGCTGCCGTCGGGCGAGGACGAGCTGGCGCTGGTGCTGCAGGATCGGACGCTGCGCGACGACGGGACGCTGGTCTATCCGGCGGAGTGGATGGATCACTTCCTCGGCGAGGTGGCGCTGGTGAACGGCGTGGTGTGGCCGTTCGTCGAGGTGCGGCGCGGGAAGGTGCGCTTGCGGCTCGTCAACGGCGCAGGGACGCGCACCTGGAAGCTGGCGCTCTCCGACGGCGCGCCGCTCTGGGTGATCGGCACCGACGGTGGGCTGCTGCCGGCGCCGGTGTCGGTGCCGTCGCTGGCGCTGGCGCCGGGCGAGCGCGCGGACGTCGTCGTCGACTTCGCGGGGTACGCGCCGGGGAGCGAGGTGCGGCTGGTCAACGACGACGCGCTCCGCGACGTGCTGAAGCTGGTGGTCGGCGCCGCGGAGGGGCACACCGCGCCGCTGCCGTCGACCCTGGTGCCGGTCGTGCCGCTCGATCCGGCGCAGGCGACGGTGACGCGCGACCTGCTCCTCGAGCACGTGAGCGATCCCTGCGGCGGCGGCGCCTACCGCATCAACGAGCTCGGCTGGGGCGACGTCGTCGAGCGGCCGGCGCTGGGCGCGACGGAGATCTGGCGCTTCGTGAACCGCACGACGGTGACCCACCCGATGCACCTGCACCTCGTGCAGTTCCAGGTGCTCGATCGCCAGCCCTTCACCGACGTCGACGGCGGCGTGGCCCCGACGGGCGCGCCCGCGCCGCCGCCGCCGGTGCTCGCGGGGTGGAAGGACACGGTGGCGGTGGCGCCGTCGGAGATCGTGCGCGTCATCGCGCGCTTCGACGACTACGCCGGGCGCTTCGCCTATCACTGCCACGTCCTCGAGCACGAGGACCACGCGATGATGCGCCAGCTCGAGGTGGTCGCGCCGTCGCCGCCGGACCTCGGGGCGCCCGATCTGGCGGTGCCCGATCTCGCGATGCCCGATCTGGCGATCCCCGACCTCGCCGTCGACGACGCCGCGGTGGTCATCCCGCCCACGCCCACGCCCGCGCCCAAGCCGGGCTGCGGCTGTCGCGTGAGCGGTCGCGGCCGCAGCGACGACGCGCCGCTGCCCGTCGCGATCGTCGTGTGCGTCCTCGCGGCTCTTTATCGTTTGACACAAAAGAGGGCCGCTCAGCGACGCGCGGCGCAGCGGTGGCGGGCGGGCGGCTTGCGCTCGACGAGGAGGCCGCCCTCCCAGACCACCGGAACCTCGCACCACACGCGACGGAGGAGGGCGCAGTACTCCTCGTCGAACACGGACAGGTCGAGCGTCTGATCGTCGCCGAGCCGCGTCGCCGCGTAGAGGCGCGCGCGGTCGACGCGCAGGTGCTCGACGGGGCCGTGGAGGCGCACCGCCTCGAGCTGGCTGCCGTTGGCGAGGTGCCACTGGCCGAGGAAGCCGTTGGCGTAGCCCGCGAGCACCGTCGAGAGCGGGCCGGCGGCCAGCGTGACCACCGGGCTCGACGGGGCCGCCTCGAAGGAGAAGCGCGGGCGCGGCCGGCGAGGATCGAGCGGGACGCGCTCGAGCGCGCCGCTGCCGTAGCCGACGACGAGCTCGTCGCCGCTGCGGGCGATCGCGGTCACGCCCGCCTCGGTGGCTACGTGGCCGCGCGCGCTGCCGTCGGCGGCGAAGCGGGTCACGCCGCCCGTCGCGAGCGCCACCAGGATCTCGTCGCCGTCCCAGGCGATGGCCTCGGCGCGCGCCGCTGGATCGTCCCCGAGTATCAGGCGGCGCGCCTCACCGTCGACGGGGAGCAGGGTGACCGCGCCCGCGCCGTCGAGGGCGAGGCAGCCGCGCCGCCCGGCGAGGAGCTGGCGCGGCGAGGCGAGCGCCACCTCGGCGGCGCGCCGATCGCCCGCGCGATCCCAGCGCCCGAGCCGCCCGCTCGCCTGCACGCAGAGCACGCTGTCGTCGGGCGAGGCGCTCGCCAGCTCCGCCTCCTCGACGGCGTGGCGCCAGGCGGGCGGCGCCGGATCGACCGGCCGCGCGCCGCCGTCGAGCCGCTGCCAGCCGCGGTGCGTGTAGAGCTCGACCTCCGGCCCGACGAGGATCGGCGCCCGCCAGCGCGGCCGCCCCGTCGCGACGTCCCAGAGCTGCAGCGTGCGGTCGTCGCTCACCGTCGCCACCGTCGCCCCGTCGGCGCTGAAGGCGACGTCGTTCACCTCGCCGCGGTGCCCGGTCAGCGCCACCGCCGCGCCGCTCTCGACGTCGACGATGCGCGCGATCCCGTCGGCGCACGAGGCGGCGATGCGCCGCCCGTCGGGGTGGAAGGCGATCCGGTAGATGCGCCCCGGCAGCGTGGCGACGACGCGCCCGCGTCCGGTCGCGAGATCCCAGAGGCGCAGCGTGCGATCCTCGCCGCCCGTCGCCAGCCGCGCGCCGTCGGGGCTGAAGGCCACGCCGGCGACGGTGTCGGTGTGGCCGCGCAGGACGCGCCGCTCGCGCCCCGTCGCCGCGTCCCAGACGCGGGCGCTGTTGTCGTAGCTCCCCGTCGCCACCGAGCGCCCGTCGGGGGAGAAGCGGACGTCGTAGATGCGGTCGGTGTGGCCGCGCAGGGTGGCCGCCGCGCGCCCGGCGGCGACGTCCCACAGGATGGCGGTGCCGTCGCTGCCGCTGGACGCGAGCCGCGCGCCGTCGGGGCTCACCGCCAGCCCGTAGACCGCGGCGGTGTGGCCGAACAGCACCTTGTCGGTGATGCCGCTCTCGGCGCCCCAGACGCGCACCGTCTTGTCGCCGCTCGCCGAGGCGACCCATTTTCCGTCTGGCGAAAACACGACCCCGTAGACGCGGTGGGTGTGGCCGGAAAAGGTGGCGCGCATCCGCCCCGTCGCCGTGTCCCAGATGCCGACGGTCTGGTCGTAGCTGGCGGTGGCGACGCGCGCCCCGTCGGGGCTGAAGGCGACCGCCACCACCGACGAGGAGTGTCCGGCGGTGGCGGTGCGCGCCGGGCGCACCGACGGGTCCCACACCCGCACGGTGTTGTCGTAGCCGCCCGAGACCAGCCGCGTCCCGTCCGGGCTGAAGTCGAGGTTGAGGATGCGATCGCCGTGGCCGCGCAGGACGCCGCGCGCCTCGCCGTCGGGGAGGCTCCACAGCCGGATGGTCTTGTCGGCGCTGCCCGTCGCCAGGAGCGTCCCGTCGGGGCTGATCTGCACGTCGTAGACGGGATCGCCGTGACGCCCGAGGATGCGCGCCGGCCCGTCGCTGCGGAGGTCCCACAGGCGCACCGTCTGGTCCCAGCTCCCGGTCGCCAGGAAGCGCTCGTCGGGAGTGAAGGCCACGCCGACCACCGCGCCCGCGTAGCCGCCGAGGACGCGCAGGAGCCGCCCCGACGGCAGCTCCCACAGCCGCACGGTGTGGTCGTAGCTCGACGAGGCGATGGTGCGCCCGCTGGCGCTCACCGCCACGCGGTTCACCTCGGCGCCGTGGCCGGCGAGGAGCGCGCGCTGCGTGCGCCGCTCGACGTCCCACAGCCGCACGCTGTGGTCCTGGCTGCCGGTCACCAGGGTCTTCCCGTCGGGGGTGAAGGCGATCCCCCACACGCTCGAGCCGTGCCCGCGCAGCAGCACCGGCTGCCCCCCGGCGGGCAGCTCCCACAGCGCGATGATCCCGCTCCAGGTGCCGGCGGCGAGCCGCTTGCCGTCGGGGGAGAAGACCACCGAGGTGACCTGATCGCCGATGCCGCGCAGCGCCCGCGTGGTCAGCGTCCGCGCGTCGATCAGCACCACCGTCTGATCCTGGCAGGCCGCCGCGACGGTGAGGCCGTCGGGCGACCAGGCGACCTGATAGACCGCCGAGCCGAGCTCGCGCCGCCACACCAGCGGATCGCGCTCGAGCGCGCCCCACAGCGCGCGGGCCAGCGTCGAGTCCTCGGTCTCGAGCGATCCGCGGAGCTGGGCGCGCGCCTCGAGCGGCTCGCCGCGCCCGAGCGCCGCCCGCGCCGCCTCGCGCTGCGCCTCGGCCCAGCGGTGGCGCGCCTCGCGATCGCGCTCGGCGAAGGCGTAGGCCACCACCAGCGCGACCAGCGCCGCCGCCGCCAGCAGCACGCCGCCCCCGACGAGCAGCGCGCGCCGCCGCCGCGCGCGTCGCCGCGACTGGGCCCGGCTCGCCTCGAGGAAGGCGCGCTCGCGCGGCGGGAGCTGCGGCTCGAGGCGAGCGAGCGCGCGCGTCGCGTCGTCGAGGGTGGCGGCCGGCCAGAGGTGCTCGGGATCGCGGCGGTGGCGCTCCCAGAGCTCGGCGGCGTGGGCCAGCTCGGCGGCGAGCGCCAGGTCGTCGCGCCCCGCCTCGATCCAGCGCGCCAGCGTCGGCCAGGTCGAGATCAGCGACTCGTGCGCCAGCTCCAGCTCGGCCTCGGCGCGCTCGTCGCCGCGCGCGCGCCGCACCGACACCAGGCGCGCCTCGGTGAGCCGCGCCAGCACGCGTTGCCCCTCGTCGCCGAGCCCCTCGAGCGCGCGCGACTCGGGCAGGACGCGCCGCGTCCCCTCGGGCGTCACCAGTCGCAGCAGCAGCGCCCGGGCCAGCGGCACCTCGCGCGGCGGCAGCCCGTCGACGACGCCGTCGGCGTGGCTGGCCAGCGCGCCCGCGACGCCGCCGATCGACACATAAGCCGCCCGCGTCACCAGGCGCCGCTCGCGATCGCGCCGCTCCCACAGCGCGCGGCTGGCGAAGCCGAGCAGCGGCAGGCAGGCGGGCTCCTCCCCGACGGCGTCGATCATCTCGCCGACCAGCGCCGGGTCGTCGTAGCGGAAGCCGACGGCGGCGAGCGGGCGGGTGAGAATTTCTGTCAACGCCTCGCGCCCCGGCGCGCGCAGCACCATGAGGCGCGAGAGCGCGTCGCGGGCGCCGGCGCCGTCGGCGAGGCGGCCAAGGAAGTCGTCGCGCACGCTGAAGCAGACGCGCACCGGGTCCTCGCGATCGTCGGCCGCGGCGGCGAGCGCGGCCATGAAGCGGCGGCGCAGCTCGGGGTCGGCGACGAGCGTGTAGAGCTCCTCGAGCTGATCGACGTAGAGGAGCACGCGCGCTTGATCCTCGACGGCGCGCTGGCGGAGGGCGAGGGCCAGGCGGGCCGGCTCGGTGGCGAGCTCGGCGGCGAGCGCGTCGACGTCGGCGGGCGCGCCGGAGGCGGGCGCGAGATCGCCGTCGGCGTCGCGGTCGGTGTCGCGCGCCGGGGTGACGCGGCGGGCGGGGCGCGTCGGGTCGCTGTGATCCGACGACGGCGAGCGCTCGCCGGCGAGGAGGCGCTGGGCCAGCGCGTGGAAGGGGCGCGTCCCGGGGCGCAGCTCGAGCACCGTCCAGCTCCCCTGATCGCGGAGGCGCGGCACGACGCCCGCCTGGACGAACGAGCTCTTGCCGGCGCCCGACGGGCCGACGACAGGGAGCAGCGGCTCGTCGCGCAGCCGCTCGAGGAAGGCGGCGATCTCGGCGTCGCGCCCGAAGAAGAGCGCGGCGTGCTGCTCGGTGAAGGGGAGCAGGCCCCGGAACGGGCTCTCGGCCCGCCCGTCGCCGAGCGCGCGGGCGCCGCCTCCGTCGAGGAGCCGCCCGAGCGTCGCCCGCACGTCGCTGGCGCGCGGGCGCGCCGTCGGATCCTTGTCGAGGCAGCGGGCGATGAGCGCCGCGAGCTCGGGGGTGCGCTCGAGCTCGACGGGGGCGCGGCGGTTCGGCGCCGGGCCGATGGGCACCGGCGCGCGCGGCGACGACACCGAGAGGCGCATCGCGGCGACGGAGTCGAAGGCGTCGTAGGGGTGGCTGCCGTAGACGAGCTCGTGGAGGATGACGCCGAGGGCCCAGACGTCGGTCGCCGGCGTGCTCTCCTCGTCGCGCCACTGCTCGGGCGCCATGTAGGCGGGCGTGCCGGCCTGCGCGCGGCTCTCGGTCGGATCCTGCGTCGCGCCGTCGTCGGGGGGCGCCGCCGCCGCGCTCGGTCGCGGCTCGTCGTCGCGCCCCAGCACCTTGGCGATCCCGAAGTCGACGACGCGCAGCCGCCCGTCGCTGGCGACGAGCACGTTGGCCGGCTTGAGGTCACGGTGGAGGATCCCGTGACGGTGCGCCTCCTCGAGCGCCTCGGCGATCGCCAGCGCCACGCGCATCGCCTCGCGCAGCGACGGGCGCTCCTCGGTGAGGCGCTGCGCCAGCGTCTGCCCGGCGACGTACTCGAGCGCCAGGTAGGGCGTCCCGTCGGCCGCCTCGCCGACGCCGTAGACCGTGACGATGTGGGGGTGGTTGAACGTCGCGGTCGCCTGCGCCTCGGCGAGGAAGCGCTCGCGCGCCGCCGAAGCGCGCGTGCACGAGCTTGAGCGCCACCTTCCGCCCGAGGCGCGTGTCGCGCGCGAGGTAGACCTCGCCCATCCCGCCCTGCCCGAGGAGGCGCATGACGCGGTAGTGGTCGACGAGCGCGCCCGCGCGCAGCATCGCCCGCTCGCCCGGCGCCCCATGCGCCCCCACGTCGGCCGCTCGCTCAGCCACCCGTCGTCGATGATACCGCGCGCGGCGGGGGCACCACCATTGCAGTCGCGGCCCGTCGAGGAGGCGGAAGCGATGACACTCGTTCGGAGGTGGATGGTCTCGACGGCGGCCGGGATCGGCGCGCTCGGCTGGGTCGCCGTCGGCGCGGCGTCGGCGCAGAGGCCGCCCGCGCAGCCGCGGGGCGGCGGTGGGATGTGCGCCTGCGGCGAGCGGATGGGCGGGGGCGGCGGCGCGGGGTGCGGCGCGATGATCCGCCGCAGCGCCAACGTCACCGTGCAGGAGACCGATGACGGCGCGATCATCCGCCTGCGGGCGAAGGATCCGTCGCAGGTCGAGGCGGTGCAGCGCCACGCGCAGATGATGTCGAGCTGCATGGGCGGTCAGCCCCCGCCGGCGCCGTCGGAGTGACGGCGCGGCCACCGCCGCGTCCCCGCCGCCGAATTCCCGTCTAGCAAGAGAACGTGTCCGTCGCCACGCGCGCGACCGTCGCCGCGGCGCGCACGCCTCGCCCGTCGCTGCGGGGTGTAACCCCGAAACGACTGTGGACGCGCGCGTGTGGACGCGACGCCACGGCTCGCGCGGCGCCCGTCGCGGACGCTCGGCGCGTCCGCCCGTCGCGCACCTGATCGCACCGTCGGAGAGTGCTCGCTCGCGGGCACGATGAGGGCTGGCGTGCGGGTTGCTAAACGCGGCCGCCATGCGCAAGGCATGCATCTCTGTATTCGTCCTGCTCGAAAGCCTGCACCGGCGGGCCCACCACTCCTCAACAGACGACGGACCCCGTCGTGCCCAGCGATACGACGACGACCACGCCCCCGACGTCCGGCACCACCGGTGGGAACGCACCGACGACTCCGCCGGCGACCACCCCACCGACGGCGACCACGCCGCGCAACGGCGTCGGCCAGCACACGCGGTGCGGCTGGATCAACTCGCCGGAAGGCTATGACACCTTCGCGGCGCACCCCACCGAGTTCGAGGCGATCCACCCGAAGTGGCACGTCATGCAGCCCGACGGCTCGCTCCGCAACGCCGGTCGCACGAACGACGCCGCCACCCGCGCCGCCGCCCGCGCGGCGAACGTCGCGGTCATCCCGCTCATCGACGAGGATCGCGACAAGGCGCGCCTCCGTCGGATGCTCGCGACGCCGGAGAGCCGCGCCGCGCACATCGCCGCGATCATGAAGGCGGTCACCGACAACGACTACGACGGCATCGACATCGACTACGAGAGCCTCTGGGCGGCGGAGGATCGCCCGACGTTCAACGCCTTCATGCGCGACCTCGGCGCGGCGCTGCACGCCGCCGGCAAGGAGCTGTCGATGGCCATCCCGGCGATCAGCGAGGGCGGCGCCGACGGGTACGACTACACCGCGCTCGCGGCGCTGTGCGACCCCATCCACGTGATGGGGTACGACTTCCACTGGCTCGGCGGGGATCACGTCGGGCCGCTCGCGCCGCTCGGCTGGATCGACGCCGTGTTCGCGCGCGCGCAGGCCACCGGCCACCCCGAGCGCTTCATCCTCGGCGTCGCCAACTACGCCATCGGCAACGGCTTCTATGCCTCGACGCGCGAGGCGTTGACGATGTGCACCGGGGCGGTCGCGACGAAGACCGAGCACATGGCGTCGTGCGGCTACGGTCACTTCGACGCGGGGCGGGCCACGCACTGCGACACGGCGAAGGGCGTCCTGTGGTTCGACGACCTCGCCGCGATCGAAGAGCGCATCATCGCCGCCAAGAGCCACGGCGCGCGCGGCGTGACCTACTGGACCGTCGGGGACGAGCTCGACGGGTACTTCGAGATGGTCCGCCGCTATTATCCGTCTAGCAAGTAAGTTACCGACGGACGACGCGGACGGCGCGGTTGCCGGCGTCGGCGAGCCAGAGCTCGCCGTTCGGCCCGGCAGCGAGGCCGATCGGGAGCGCGAACCGCGCCTGGTTGGCGGCACCGTCCGCGTAGCCCGGCTGCCCCCCGGCGTAGGTGGCCACCGTCGTCGAGGTGGCGTCGGCGCCGGGGGTGATCACCCGGATGCGTGCGGTCGCGACGTCGGAGACGTAGACGCGGCCCGCGACGAAGGCGATCCCGTTCTGCGCGCCGAAGCTCGCCTGCGCGCCGCTCCCGTCGGCGCCGAGCACGCAGCCGTTCCCTCCCGCCGTCCCGGCGATGGTCGTCACCGTGCGCGCAGCGTCGTTCGCGACGCGCCGAATCACCTGGTTGAATGTGTCAAGCACATACACGGTCCCGTCGGGCGCGACGGTGAGGGCGCTCGGGCTGTTGAGCTGCGCCGTCGCCCCGGGGCCGTCGAGGTAGCCCGGCGCGCTGCCGGCGAGGGTGGTGACCGCGTGCGCCGGGCCGGGGTCGATGCGGCGAATGCGGTGGTTCGCGATCTCGGCCACGAGCACGGCGCCGTCGGGCGCCACGGCGACGGCGACCGGGGCCTTGAACAGCGCCTGCGCGCCCGGCCCGTCGCGGTAGCCGCCGCTCGGGTCGACGACGCCCGCCCAGGTCGAGACGGTGCGCGCGGCGTCGGGGGCGACGGCGCGGATGACGTTGTTGCCCGAGTCGGCGATGAACAGCGTGCCGTCGCCGCCGACCGCCAGCCCGATGGGGCCGCGGAAGCGCGCGCTCCCGCCGGGGCCGTCGGCGAGCCCCTCGAGCCCGCTGCCGGCGACGGTGGTCACGCCGCCGTTCGCCGGGAGGATGGCGCGGATCACGTTGCCGTCGGGCTCGGCGACATAGGCGGTCCCGTCGGGCGCCACCGCGACGGCCGCCGGGAGGTCGAAGGTCGTCTCGTTCGGCCCGCCGGCGACGGTGGCGACGCTGCCGCCCCAGGCTCCGACGATGGTCGCGCTGAGGCGCGCCGAGGCCCACGGCGCGTTCGGCGGGTCGGGCAGGCCGGCGTGCCCGCCGAGGCGGTCGAACAGGTTGCGCGTGATCCGCGCCACGCGGCTGTCGGCGCAGCCGTCGAAGCCGAGGCCGTTCGCGAACCCGATCGACGCGATCCCGATCACCTGCGCGCCCGACGCTGCGGTGTAGGTCGTCGCCATCGCCCGCCCGGCGCGACCGAGCGCGCTCACCACCGGGGAGACCGCGAGCGTCGTCAGGCCGGCCGGCTCGGCGCCGTTGGCGAAGCGCGTGTCGTACTCGGCCGCGGCGGCGAGCGGGATCGCGTCGCCCGGCTGCAGCCCGGTCCCCTCGAACATCCAGGCGCTCGGGTTGGCGACGACGAAGCTCTGCCGCGTCAGCATCCAGCCGTCGTACATGACGCCGATGAGCGCGTTCTCCGGATGCGGGTCGGGGTCCTCACGGAAGCGCGCCGTCGAGGCCGACGGCCCGACGGAGGCGACCATCGGGTCGCGATCCTGATCGGCCTTGTAGCAGACCACGACGCGCTCGGGCACGCCCGCCGCCGACGGCTCGAGGCGCACGCGCCACAGCACCTGGTCGGCGCCGAGGAACGCGAGGTGGACCCCCTTGGCCAACGCCTGCTCGACGCTGCGCCGCTCGGCGACGGTCCAGTACTCGTCGTTGGCGGCCGACACGAACAGCTTCGCGCTCGAGACCTGCGTGGCGTCGTGCCCGAGGTCGATCCCGGTCGTGTAGCTGACGTCGTAGCCGGCGCTCTCGACGAAGCGGACGAGGTCCGCCTCCCAGTCGAAGAAGCGGCCCGCGCCGACGTCGTTGGCGAACGGGCGGTCGAAGGAGACCTCCCACGCCTTGCCGCTCGGCATCGTGCGCGAGGCGTCGGCGTACAGGCTCTCGCCGTCGAAGTCGTTGTACGCCTGCCACGACAGGACGTTGACGTTCATCACCACGTCCGCGGTGCGCCCGTCGACGACGACGAACGGCACGTAGGACTCGAAGTCGCCGGTGGTGGTCAGCTTGATGACGTAGACGCCGGAGATCGCGTCGGCGGGGACGGCGTACGTAAAGGCCGTCGCCCACGCGCATTCGACGCGCGCCGTGCGCGGGACCATGGAGCAGGGGGGCTGCGGCGTGACGGTGACCGGCCCGCCGCCGCCGACGAGGTGCGCGCCCGCGCCGCCGTACCACCCGATGCGGAACACCTTCCACGAGACGGGACCGGCCTTGGCGACGTTCACGGCGACCCCAAGCGATTCGCCCGGCCACAGCGTGATGCGCGTGCCGTACCCCTCGACCTCGTGGAGGCGGGCGCGGCTCACGAGCGCCCACCCTGCGTCGCCGGGCTGCGCATTTTCGCGCGTGACGGCGTTGTCGATCGGCGGCTGGGGAGGCGGCGGCGTCGGCGGCGTCCGCGCCCGCGTCCATCCGTCCGTCGCCGTTCGGCCCATCGTCGCTGCTGCAGGCGACGGAGAGGAGGGTCGCGGCGGCGGCGCAACAGCACACGATTCTCGCGAGCATTCCGATCTGCGGTACGCGCCAGGGGCCGCGTCGCAATCGGGGCTTCCCGTCGGTGCGGTCAGTGACGGTCGGCGGACTGCGCGTGGGCGGCGATGGCCTCGACGAGGCGCGGCCAGACCTCGCGCGGGAGATCGTGCCCCATCCCGGCGATGCGCTCGAAGCGCGCGCCGGGGATCGCCCGCGCGGTGTCCTCGCCGCCCTCGATGGGGATGAGCGGGTCGGCCTCGCCGTGGACGACCAGCGTCGGGACGCGCACCGCGCCGAGGCGCGCCCGCCGGCTCCCCGAGGCCCAGATGGCAACGAGCTGCCGCCGCGTCCCCGCCGGCGACGGCCCGCGATCGAAGGCCCGCGCCGCCTGGCGCCGCACCCGATTTTCGTCCAGCGGAAACACACCCGCCGTCCCGTGCAGCGTCCGCGCGAGCCCCACCGCGCGCGCCACGAACCCCGCGCGGTCGGCGGGGAAGGGGACGAGGAGCGCCGCCGAGGTCTCGTACGACGGCCCGCGCAGCGACGGGTCGCCGGTGGTCGACATGATCGACGTGAGCGTGAGGACGCGCCCCGGGTGCCTGAGCGCCAGCTCCTGCGCGATCATCCCGCCCATCGACAGCCCGACGACGTGCGCCGCCGGCCAGCCCGCCGCCTCGATCAGCCCGGCGACGTCGTCGGCCATGTCGCCGAGCGTGTAGGCCGGCCGGAGCGGGCGTCTTTTTTGTAAATCATCGGCCGCCTGCAGCACGTTCGGGTCGCCCGCCTCGTCGAAGCGCGTCGAGCGCCCCGCGTCGCGGTTGTCGAAGCGGATCACCTGGAAGCCGCGCGCCACCAACAGCGCGCACAGCTCGTCGTCCCACCCGACGAGCTGCATCCCGAGCCCCATGATCAACACCAGCGGCCGCCCGCGCGCGTCGCCGAGGCGCTGCCAGGCGAGCTCGACCCCGCCGTTGACCCGCGCGCGCTCGACGACCACCTCCGGCTCGGGAGGCGGCGGCGCCACCTCCTCGAGGACCGTCGGCCGCGGCGCGCCCGTTGCGCACGCCGCCACGATCGCCAGCGCCGCGACGGCTACCCGGGCGGCGGGTCCCACCAGATCCGCCCCTTGCCCCGCACCGCCTCCGCCGCGCGCCGCCTGATGTCGTCGAGCCGCGCCGCCGCCAGCGGCCCCTCGAAGCGCGCCGCCGCCGCGAACGCCGCGTCCTGCTCGGCGACGGTGCTGAGCCCGAGCAGCGCCACGTCGGGATCGAGCGTCAGCGTGACGTGCAGGCACTCCTCGACGGTGAGCCGCGGCCCCGGCGTCACGCCCGCGGCGAGCGGCCGCCCATACCCCTCGGTGTCGGCGACGAGCTTGCCGGCTCCGAAGGTCTTGAAGCAGACCGTCCCCACGCCGTGCGTGCGCGCGAACGGGAGCAGCTCGTCGACGTAGCGGCGATCGACGAACGGCCCGACGGCGAACATGACCACGTCGCACAGCCCCGAGCCGATCGCCGCGCGCACGACGTCGGGGTGGTGGCTGGAGACGCCGCGGAAGCGACAGCGCCCGCGCGCCGCCAGATCGCGCAGCTCGGCGAGCTTGCCGCCCGGCGTCGCCAGCGCCTCCCAGTCCTCCATGCGCGACACGCCGTGGAAGACGAAGGCGTCGGGGGCGAAGCCCAGCCGCCCGAGGCTCTCCTCGACCTGCGGCGCGATCGGCCGGTCGAGGTGATCGATCTTGTCTATCACGAACACGCCGTCGCGCCGCCCGGCCAGCGCCTCGCCGACGATCTCCTCGCTCAGCCCCTCTTCGTACGACGGCGCGGTGTCGACGACGTTGATCCCGGCGTCGAGCGCCCGCCGTAGCGTCGCCGCGCAGGCCGCGCGGCCGAGCGCCCGATCGGCGAGATCGCCCGCCCCGAGCTGCGTCGCGATGAACCCGGTCCGCCCGAGCTCCCGTCGCCCTTCGAACCTCATGGGGTCACTCTCCTAGGGTCCAACCCTGCGCGCCACAACGTCTTTCTGGGCTCGATTTGGTTTCTCATGTTTCGTGCCTCGCGCGCATCGTCGGAAACATGAGAAACCAAAACGACGTCGAATTCGCCAGCAAACGCGCTCTCTTGTGACCCAGGAGAGTGACCCCGTCAGTGGATGTACTGGCGCGTCTTCTTCGCCTGCTCTTCGATGAGCCGCCGGATGCGCTCCGAGCGGTTCACCAGATCGCGCCCGCGCACCGCGATCGGATCGGGCCCCGACGCGGTCGGCAGCATGCGGTTCATGATCCCCAGCGCCGCCATCACCAGCGACGGGAAGAGCGCGTGCGCGTAGCGCAGCACCTTGGCCTGCCACGACAGCGTCACCTCGCTCTCGCCGCGCTGGATGGCGCGCACGATGCGCCGCGCCGCGCGCTCGACCGACAGCGCCGAGAGCGCCGTCGCGTCGCCGGCGGTGAACCAGGCGTACTCGCGCTCGCGCTCGCCCTTGAACAGCGCGTTCTCCGGCGACCCGGTGCGCATGAGCCCGGGGACGATCGTCGTCACCACCACGCCGCGCTTGGCCAGCTCGGCGCGCATCCCCTCGGAGAAGCCGACGGCGGCGAACTTCGCGCAGGCGTACGGCAGGAGGTGCGGGATGGCCACCTTGCCGCCGATCGAGGTGATGTTGCAGACGCGCGCCCCGCGGCCGAGGTGCGGCAGCGCCGCCAGCGTGGTGTGCACCGTCCCCCAGAAGTTGACGTCCATCGCCGCGCGGAAGTCCTCGTCGGTGAGCGCCTCCAGCGGGCCGACCTGGATGATCGACGCGTTGTTGATGACGAGGTCGAGGTGGCCCATGCGCGCCACCGCCTCGCCGATCGCACGCTCGACGGCCGCACGGTCGGTGACGTCGCAGGGGATCCCGAGGACGTCGGTGTGCGGGGCGAGCTCGCGCTCGGCGGCCTCGAGCTCGGCCTCGCTGCGGGCGAGCAACACGAGGTTCGCGCCGCGCGCCGCGAGCTCGCGCGCGAGGGTGAGCCCGAGCCCGCGCGAGCCGCCGGTGATCAGCGCGACCGCGCCCTGAAGGCGCATCGGCCGGCGTCCGAGGAGGGTGAGGACGCGCGCGCCGGCCATCGCCGCGGCGGCGACGGTGAGCGCTCGGCCCGAGGAGGATTCGAAGAGGGATCCGAAGATCGAGGTTCGTCTCATGCCCGACGGTCATGCACGGGAGGCGCCGGAGGCGATCGGGCGCTCCGATCGATCAGCGACGGGTGGCTATCACCAGCCAGTTGCGCGGGACGCCCGGGACCTGGCGCGGCACCGACGGGAAGGGCCAGCGCCCGTGCGACACCGTCGGGTCGCTCGGCTCGCGCACGAGCGCCTCCCAGCCGTGGCGGGCGAACAGCCCCTCGGGATCGTCGGTGCCGAAGCGCCAGGCGGCGCCCGCCTGGGTGAGCTGCTCGAGGAACCGCTCCATCCACGGCCAGGCGCCGACGGGAGACGGCACGTCGGCGGCGAGGCGGCTCCCGGGCGCGGCATGGGCGGCGATCTCGCCGAGGACGGCGTCGACCTCGGGCGCGTCCAGGTAGACGAGGAGCCCCTCGGCCAGCCACAGCGACGGGCGCTCGGGCGCGAAGCCGGCGTCGCGGAGGAGGGCGCCGAAGGGTCGCGTCACGTCGGCGGCGATGGCGGTGCGGGCGCAACGCGGCGTGGCGCCGGCCGCGGACAGCAGCCGCCATTTTTCGTCTAGCACGGCCGCGCGGTCGAGCTCGAAGAGGCGCACGCCCTCCGGCCACGGCAGGCGGTAGGCGCGCGCGTCCATCCCCGCGGCGACGAGCACCACCTGCATCCCGGGCCGCGCCGCCTCGAGGAGGAAGTCGTCGAGGAGCCGCGTCCTCAGCGCGAGGTAGGGCACCGGGCGGGCGACCGCCGCCTCCTGACGCGCGAGGAAGGCGAAGCCCTCGTCGCCGGCGAGGAGCCGCGCCCAGGGATCGACGAAGAGCGCGTCGGGGCGCTCGGACTCGAGGGCGCGCGCGGCGGCGACCCAGCGCGCGGTGGCGGCGACGCCGTCGATCATCCGTGCCTCCGCGTGACCGGCAGCGCGCACGGCGTCGGCGGCGCGTAGCCGTGCTCGACGAAGACGGCGCTCACGGCGGCGCACACGGCGTCGAGCCGGGCGCCGTCGGACGCCGAGACGACGACCGTGGTGTCGTTCTGCGTGTAGTCGGTCCCGTACTCGAAGAGGACGCGCGCGCCGCCATCGGGGACGACGTGATAGACGACGTCGACGCCGTCGCCCGGGAGCGCGCCGAAGCACTCGCTGGCGACGAAGATCCCGCCGCTCCCGCCGTCGAGCCAGGCGGCGTCGTCGCCCCAGTTGTACGCGGTGCCGTCGCGCCAGCGGTCGGCGACGATCGGGGCGGCGGGGAAGGTCCACCCGGGCGCGAGGCGTCCGTGGAGGGCGAAGGCGACTCGCTTCGCCCAGTCGGGCTCGCGACGCTCGGGCAGGCTCACGGCGAGGGCGACGGTGTGCGGCCACGGCGCGCGATCGACCGCGCGCTCGCGGAGCTCGAAGAAGGCAGGAGGCAGGGGCGGGCGGGACACGCCCGCCAGCGTACCTCAGTGGTGCATCGGTGTTCGGATAGGGGGCTCGATCCAGGCCGGATCTCCGTCGGCGGCGTGACCGCGTAGAGAAGTTGCGAAGGGCCATCGTTCCGGGGTC
>Ga0272446_1003222_pt1 | contig 21008 bp, 15 predicted proteins | sample YNPCB0061_FD_194587 | JGI IMG/M metagenome (GOLD analysis project Ga0272446, IMG submission 194587) | Hot spring microbial mat communities from Yellowstone National Park, WY, United States - YNP-CB-006-1 | ecosystem: Environmental > Aquatic > Thermal springs > Hot (42-90C) > Sediment | place...
AGACCTCCTTCTGGTCGGTTTTCGCCGGAGAAAGGGGTTAGACCCGGCATCACGGTCGGGTTCGTCTTATTCACCTCCGGGCTGGCTGCCAACGGAGCCAGGCCAAACTTTCGGGACAAACCATCAGTAAGGGCACTCCCCTTCTGATCTCTCACTTCTAGCTTCACTTTCCTTTACGCCAGCGTCAAGCAGCCTTGCTGCTGCTTGTTCTTCGTTATAGTAGTTGGCCGCCTTGTCTTCGTCGCGGTTGGAACAACCGCTACGGCTAACTTAGCAGACAATTACCACCGGCAAAGGTTCATCTGGGTGGTGCATCACAAGCTAAGTGGGCGACTAGCCAGCTTGCTTTCGCGATCCGACCGTCACGTTCACTCGCAGCCGTTCCTGACGGCGGCGGATTTCGAGGATCAACTCGTCACCGGGCTTCAGTCGTAGCAGCAAGGGCTGCAGATCCTCTGGGCCACGAATCAACACCTCGCCGATCTTTTCGATACGGTCGCCCGGTAGCAACCCTGCCCGTTGCGCGGGGCCGGTCACTTCCCGTACCTGATTGCTCTGCCCCACCAGGCTCAGCCCCAGAAACGGCCGCTGCTCTAACAGGACATCCAAGCGGCGGATTTGCTCCAGGGCATGGGCCTTTTCTTCGGGATCGGGGGTGAGCGGGACCAACTGGCTCCAGCGTGCCCGAGCTGCTTCGAGGTTGCCGGCGCGTTCGGCCGCGCGGGCCAAGGCGCGTTCTACGGGTCGGCGATCGGCGCTGACGACCTCAGCCAGTCGTCGGCCTTGGCGCGGTTCGGTACGCCAGGCTTCATACAACGTGCGTGCCTCGCGGCCTGTCTCGCTGCTGCCGTAACGAAAATGCAGCCATTCCAAAAGAGCTGCCGCGAGGTATTGCTCGGCGGGGTTGGCCTGGGCCTTGCGGGCACGATCCAGCAATTGCGCTAAGATCTGTTCGCGGGGCAGATTGGTTGGCCAACGGCGTTCCTCTTTGTCGCGGCGCGGCTGATCTTCCTCGATCCAGGCCAACAACGCTTTCCAAGCAGTCGGCTCAAAGCGTTTGGCTCGCATCCCCAGATCGCGATAAAGCTGTTCGTCGCCGGCCTGGCCCAGCAGACCGATACTAAGCCGGGCTTTGACCCGATAGCGCAGATAGGCCAACGCGGGCAGCCCCAACTCGCGGTCACTGACGACGGCAGCAAAGCGTTCGGGAAGCGCGAAAGCCAACCGTGCCCCCAGCGGGCCGTTCTCCCCCAAGGTCAGTAAGGTCACCGCCGTCGGCGGTGTGCCCGTTTCGCGGCTGGCATCATCGAGGACATCGAGCGTGGCTCGCAAGCGTTGGCCCAAGGGACGATGCGCACCGGCTCCAAGAACGACCGCAGCGGCCCAACCGGCCTCACGACAGACGCTCTGCAGGCGTTCGCTCTCGGCGGCATGATCGCCTCCAGGCAAGACAAGCAACAAGGCGGGCGGGCGTTTGTCTGAGGTGGGCTTGGGCCGGTACAACGCGTAGCGTTGCCGACGCGAATCGTAGTGCAAGGGCAAGCGGTCGCTGCCGAGCAGCCACTCATCATTGACCGAGGTGGGCTGGCGGACGCGATATTCGACGAAGGGATCGTCGGCTGCAAGGATTACCCAAATTGCCCACGCCGCTTGATACATCGTTTTGCCTCATTTTGCCCAAAAAGGGAAATCCGCCAATCGGGGTTTTCTTGACCGCTTTGTCAATGATACCATGATCAGCACGGATTCGAGAGCTTCTGGCGAGCGTAGGCCCCCACGACCGCCTCGGCTTTGGGAAAGACCGGATGGCTTCGGCATGACCCCTTTGCACCAACTGCTTGAACACTTGCGCGATCACCCCTTGGCTGTTGGCCGATTCCGCGGTTTGTTGTATGTGCTGGTGGGGCGACGGCTGCGCCAGGGCGAAACGCTGATCTCGTCCGGTTTGACCTGGCGCGAGCTAGCGGCCCTGCTGAAAAAAGTGCGTTGGCCCCCAGAAGCTGTGCGTGAGTTGGGGATCGATCCGGCCGAATTGCCCCCCCGCGACCGGGAAAAATTTTGGTATCAGGCCATCAATCGCGCTGGCCTGACCGACCCCGCTGCCCGCCAACAAGGCGAGGAGTTGTTCGCCGAGTTGGCCGCTGCGGGTTACCATTTGGAGGAGTGAGCAGTCCGATTTCGGCAGAGAGGAATGGTGGCTTGGTGCCGTTGCTCGGTAAATCGTCGCCCGACTCTGGAGGATTTTCCCCATGCGCTATCGCGCCTTGGCTACCGATTTCGATGGCACTCTCGCCGAGCATGGTATCGTGCCGACAACGACCTTGGAGGCGCTGCGCCGCCTGGCGGAAGCGGGCTTCAAACTGCTGCTGGTTAGTGGCCGGGAAAAGGAGCAATTGTACGACATCTTTCCACACGTGCGATTGTTTGACCACTTGGTGTTGGAAAACGGCGCGTTGTTGCACCAGCCCCACTCCGACCAATGCACCCTGATTGCCGAGCCGCCCCCTGCTCGGCTGCTGCAGGCATTGCAAGAGCGGCGGATTCCGTATTCCGCGGGACGGAGCATTGTCGCGACCGTCGAACCGCACGGGGCAGCCCTACAGGCGGTGATCGAGGAGTTGCAATTAAACTGGCACCTCATCCGCAACAAAAACGATATCATGGCGTTGCCGGCCAACATCAACAAAGCCGCGGGATTGACGGTAGCGTTGCAGCAACTGGGACTGCAACCCGCCGAGGTCGTCGGTGTCGGCGATGCCGAGAACGACCTGGACTTTTTGCAGATATGCGGCCTGGCGGTGGCGGTGGCCAATGCGCTGCCGGGGGTCAAGGCCACGGCGCACTGGACGATGCAGGGCGAACGTGGCGCGGGGGTGACCGAACTGATCGACCGGCTGCTGCGTGCGGTTTAATTAAGCAAAGCCCGCTGTCAGCGAAGCCCGCCTTAAGTGCCGGAGCCAAGAATTGCCTCGGTACCGAAGATGCGAGCGGCCACAGTCACGGCGATCAGGGCGTAGAGAAGCGTGGTGGAAACGACAAGGAGCGAAGGAAGCAGGGTCGCGGTGCCGGCCAGGACATCGCGTGCTAGCAAGACGATATTGACCAGCGGGACCAGAGCCAGAAAGCTCGACAGGCTCAGCCCGGGGGCCAGGGCCAACACCCCCGGAAACAGGCAGACCAGCATCAGCGGAATCAGGTAGGCTTGTGCCTCCTTGAAGGAGCGAGCAAAACTCGTCAAAGCCAGCAACACCCCGGCAAAGAATAAGGCAAACAGCACCAACAACGCTAGCACCTGCAACAGGCTCCACCACGTCACCGCCTCGCCGAATACCTCTTGGGCTAGCCCGGTGAAGTGCAGCGTGGCGGCCATGGTGCCCAAATTGACACACGCCGTCAGCAACGCCACCGTCACCACCGCGATATACTTCGCCAGTAGGACATACAGCCGCGGAATGGGGGCGGCCATGAGAATTTCCAACGTGCCGCGTTCGCGTTCGCCGGCTGTCAGGTCGATGGCGGGATAAACGGCCCCGGTCATGGTCATGAGGATCAGCACTAAGGGTACGAGCACAGGCACCGCCGAGACCTGCTGCTGAGACGCCTCGCGTTCGCGCACGAGCATCTCGACCGGGGGAGCTTTACCGGCCTGACGCGCTAGCCATTGCACATTGGCTCGACGAGTCAACAGATCGAGATAACGCACCGCCTCGCGTCCACGGTAGGAGCCTTCGCGATAGATCGCTTCGAACCGTAACAATTCTTTGTCTTGCTCCGCTTCCGGCAGCAACCGGATGTAGACATCCAGCATGTCGGCCTCGAGAGCTTTGTCGGCGTCACTGCCGGAGAGGAATTTCAGGCGCGGTGGGGGAGTGAAATGGACCGGAGCTTGCTCCGGCAGGCCGGCGTTCCACATGCCCACGATGCGTTTGCCGGCCGCCTCATCGTCGAAGGCGATGAGGTATTCCGGCCCCTGAGCGGTGCTTTTGCCTACGACGAGCAAAGCGCGAAAGCCGATGGCCAAGAGCGGATAAAGCAGCACGGGCATCAGCACGAGCGTGAGGGTAGTACGGCGATCGCGGAGGCTTTCGCGTAATTCTTTCAGAGCTAGGCGAAACAGACGATTCACGGCAGATCGCTCCGGGGTGAGGAGGTAGTCCAGGTGGCTTGAATGGCGGGAGGGGGTTTGACCAAGTCGATGAACATGTCGACCAAAGAACCCCGCCCGGTCATCTCACGCAACTGAGTCAAGGTGCCGGCCAGCACCAGTTTGCCCTTGTTCATCAGGCCAAAGCGGTCACACAGGCGCTCGGCCTCGTCGAGTCGATGCGTGGTTAGGATCACCGCTTTGCCCTGGCTGCGTAGATGCGTGACAAAGTCGGCGACGACCTGGCTACCCAGCACGTCCAGGCCCAGGGTCGGCTCATCGAGCAATAGGACCGGCGGACGATGGATCAGTGCCCGAGCCAGATTCACCCGTTGCTTCTGACCCGTGGACAGCGTGAGACAACGGCGATCCAGCAGTTCGCGTAGGCCGATCAGTTCTGCCAGGCGATCCAGTTCGCTACGGGCCTGGGCCGGCTCGACCCCATACAGATCGGCAAAGAACAAAAGCATCTCACGCACCGACAGATGCGGATATAGTCCAGCCGACGTGGATACTAGACCAACCCGACGCTTGACCTCGTCGGGCTGTTCGGCCGAAGAATAGCCCTGGATGGTGGCCCGACCGGAAGTCGGCTGCATCAACCCCAAGAGCATGCGCAAGGTGGTGGTTTTGCCCGCACCGTTAGGGCCAAGTAAGCCATACACTTCGCCGGCGGCCACTTCAAACGACAGATCGTCGACGGCCAGCACGGTGCCGCCCGAGGGCAGAGAGAAACGTCGGGTAAGATGGCTGACGTGGATCATACAAGGTATTACGCAGCGACCCGTCCGATCGTTCGTCCTCAAGCCCGGTCGCACAGCCCGAATCGTCTTTTCTACAATTTCCCCAACCCACAGGAGAACCTCGTGGCGATGGTTGTTCAAGACTACCACAAAACCTCTCGTGAGACGATCTCTAGCGAGGCGATCTATAGCGAGGCGGCCAGCGTCGTGGCTGCCGGCTGGACCCTAACTGCGTTTGAGGTCGGGAGGTTCCCCCCGGCATGAGCGAGCCTTTGCCCCCTGCTTGGGTACGCACGGCCGACGGCCGACTCGAGCCGTTTAACGCCGACCGCATCGCTCAAAGTCTGTTTGCCGCAGCCAGCAGCTTGGGCCAGCCCGATCCGTTTCTGTGCCGGGAATTGACCGACGGCGTGGTGCATTTTTTGGCCCTGGAATGCGAGGCGACCCCCAGTGTCGGCGAAATAGCCGAGGTGGTGGCCCGGACGGTGCGTGAATTGGGCTATCCCGCGCTGGCACGGGCTTACGAGCAACGCTCGGCCCGTCCCGACTGCCACGACGCTACCGCTTCGCTGGCGTTTGATTCGCCCGACGTGCGAGCCGCCCTGCAGCAAGGGTTGATCGCACTCTTTCCCCGCTTCCCCGACGACCGACTAGCCGCCCTCGCTTGTACGCCCGCGCGGTTGTTCGCCGCCGCTTCCTTAGCCCAGCACTTGGCCGTCGAAGGCCTCGAGGAAGCGGGGCTACAACCGCCCTTACCCAGCGTCGCGGTACCAGTACGGCTGCATTTGAACACGCCGACGCTGATGGAAAGCAGTTCTTTCCGCGGGCCGTTGTTCGCCGACGAAGACCGTTTGCCCCTGGCCGAGCGCCGAGCGCGAGCGTTGGCCTGGTTGGCCTCGGCCTCGCTAGGCATCGACTGGCACCTGAGCGCGGACGATGTCGATTCCCCCGGCTGGTTGGAGACTGTCTGCGAGCAGGCTCTGAATCGTCTTTCGAGCCTGGCCTTCGTGTTCGATCGACCACGTCGTGCCGTGGCGTTTGGTGGTGGCCTGAGCCGATCGCATCGCGCGGTTTTGACCCAAGTCAGCATCCAGCTACGCGCCCTGGCCGAGCAGCCGGGCATGTTGGCCGATCCCGAGCGTTATCTGCAACGGCTGGGCAGCCTGTTGCGGCTGGCACTCCGTGCAGCGGTGCAGCGGCGGCAGCAGCTGCGAAGGCAAAACCGGCCAGCACTGAGCGAAGGCTTCTTGCTGGAAAGAGCGATCGTGGTCCTCGGGGTGCTGGATTTGGACGAAGTGGTCCGACGCTTTACCGGCTGGAGCTTGGCCAACGGCGGCGACTCGCTGGGGTGGGGCACACGGATCGTGCAGCGCCTGCTCGACATGCTCCAACGCGAGGGCCAGCATCTGCAACTCGAAGGCGTGCTGGAAGGGTTGACACCGCTCGCCCCGGGGGCCTCGCTGCAGGCGCAAGCCCACGCCGCCAGCACTCTGCATGCCCTGGCCGAGGGTGGTACGCTGCGGCTGTACTGGCCCGAGGAAGTCCCTTTGGATGCGGCCTGTCTAGCGGCTGAGTTACGTCGGTTGTGGCGAGAAACGGCCGTGGGCCGGGTCGAGGTGATGAGATAAAAACACGACCGAGCGAAAGGATTACTCCCTCCGCCCGGCCGCTCCCCCCATCCCCCCGGATGGACTGTCGTGAGTTGTCTGAAGTCGCCTCGACTTCCCCCTCAATGGATTTGGTCTTTGCCTGCACAGCAGTACTCGCTAGGGCAGCGAATCGGCTTCGATCTCGGCCCGCAGAGCCTTGGCACGTTGCCAAGCATTCTTTTCGTCAATGCCCTCCGGGCTGACCGTGGGCACTGCTTTGGCTTTCTCGCGGAAGGGCAACTCCGGCAGTTTTTCCTCGCGTCGGATCGGCGACGATGAAGGCAAACAGCCGATACATAGCAGCAGGGCCAATATCCCCCCGGAGAACAAGAGTCTCATCAGCGGTTCCTCCGTTTGTTCTCGGCTTGCTTCAGAAGCAGTTCACGCGTCTGACGGATGCTGTCGTCGGATGAGAGCGACTCCTCGTGCGGGGAACCGCCCAGGCTGAGTAATTTGCTGCTGCGAGCCTCAAACTGCTTCCAGGCTAGATCGTCTAAAAGCATCGCCTCTTCTTCGAGCTTGTCATCGCCGATCTCCAAGGCCACACGTCGTAACTCATCACACACCTGCAAGCGTCGCTGCAAGGTGGCCTCTAACTGCGCCATCTGTTCGGCGAGATGGCTTTTGGCCGCGGGTTTGGCTTTGTCCGTGGTCGAGGCAGGTTCGGGAACGGCCTTGGCGGGCGTCTGTCCCCAGATCGGCCACCACGAGTTGGCACTGGCCGGTGCTTGTGCTGCCACCGAGGAGGCGAGCCCCCCTAGGAGCAAAACAGCCAGGCTGGCTCGGAGAACTCTACGCATTATCATCCCCCCGCACGACTCCCCTCTCCCCCGAGGTGAGCCGTTGGTCTAGCGTCCGTCCATGGCTTTTTTGTGTGGGGCGTTCTATGCCAAGCCAGCCCAACGATGTAAAGAGCAATTTGGGCGAACTCACCAAATTTTCTCACGAGTTGGACCTGGGGCCTCTCCTCTTGGACCGTAGTCGCCCGACCCGAACTGAAACCGAACGAGAGGAGCAAGAAATCCCCGCGAGCAAGAAAAGCAAGCTACGGCGTTGACCGACTGCAGGCGGGATAGTAGCATGAAATGTACCCGCAAAGGTTACCCGCAAACCGCCCCGTTTTTTTGTCTCACCCGTAGACAGTACCTTGAGCCTCCCCCCACCACGGAGCGTCTCTCCATGTACCGATTCTTGTGTTCTTTCGCTTTGGTCGTCGTGTTGGCGAGTTTCAGTCTGGCGCAGAACCGGCAACCTTCTGGGCTGCCCGCGCCGCGGTTGTATGCCATTAGCCCCGCCGGGGCCAAGGCAGGTACTAGCGTCGAAGTGATCCTGGCTGGCTTCCACCTCGAAGAGGCTCGGTTGGTGTTCAGTCATCCGGGCATCAAAGCCGATCTGGTCCCGGAGCCGCCCCCAGAAATCGACCCCAAGACCAAACAACCCAAGAAGCCCGCGGCCAAGACGCCCACGACGGCCAAATTTAAGGTGACGGTGGCCCCGGAGGTGCCCCTGGGCAACCACGACGCCCGCGTGATAAACAAATGGGGCGTCAGCAACAGCCGCGTCTTTCAGGTGGGCGATTGTCCCGAGGTGGCTGAGATCGAGCCGAACAATGATCTGGATGTCGCCCCCAACAAACCGCAGCGGGTCGAACTCAATACCACCATCAACGCCACCTTCAACCAGCCTAGCGATGTCGATTACTATGTCTTCAAAGCCGCCAAAGGTCAGCGGGTGGTGATTTCGGCTTTGTCGTCCAGCATCGACAGCCGCGCCCAGCCGGCCATCGAGATTTTCGACAGCAAGGGTAGGCCTCTGGGCGAGAACGTGTTTTACAACGATGAGGATGCCGTGATCGATGTGACGGCCCCTGAAGAAGGTGATTATTATGTGCGGGTGTATCAGTTCACCCACGTTTTTCGACCCGGCATCCCGGGTGGCATGCCGCCAGGCACCAGTGATCATTTCTACCGACTGAGTATTCGTACCACTCCGTGGATTGATGCCATCGTTCCCAACGTCATCGAACCGGGCAAGACTGTCACCGCCACCGTTTGGGGCCGTAACCTGCCCGGCGGCAAGCCGGACCCCAATGCCCGCCTGGATGGCGTGGTGCTGGAAAAGGCGACCGTCAGCATTACCGCTCCGGGGGATGGAGTCGGCCAACTGCGTTACAGTGGGCGAGTCTTGCCTGCGGGGGGATTGTTGGATGGCTTTGAGTTTCGGTTGCGCCATGCGGCCGGGGCGTCCAATCCGTACCTGATCGGCCTGGCTCAGGCCCCGCTGGTTGTCGAAAGCGGGGACAACGACAGCGTTGAAAAAGCTCAGGCGGTCCCGCTGCCCTGTGAAATCGCTGGTGTCGTCGAGAAACGCAACGATGCCGACTGGTACAAGTTCCAGGCCAAGAAGGGGCAAGTGTGGCTGATCGAGGTGACGAGCAATGCCTTGGGGGCACCAACGTTTATGACCTTCACGCTGCGTAACCCACGGGCCAAGGGCGGCGAGATATATGAAGCCCCTCTGGAAACCAACACGCAAAGCTACTCGCGGATGTTCTTCCAACGCAGCGAGGACCCCAAACCCTTCCGCTTTGTCGTGCCGGAAGACGGCGAATATCTGCTGCTGGTCACTAGCCGCGCCGCGGGCACTATGTTTGGCCCACGCCACACCTACAGCGTGCGAATCACCCCGGAACCCGCCGATTTCCGCCTGGTGGCTCTGGGCGAGGAGAGCTACGTTCCCAGTGTGACCACAGTACCCGCGGGGGGCCATCAAGCCCTCCATATCGTGCTGGAGCGACAAGGTCGTTTCACGGGCGAAGTGGAACTGTCGGTCGAGGGCTTGCCCCCTGGTGTCACCTGTCCGCCGCAACGCATCGCCGCCCCCGTGCGCGAAGCCACTTTGGTCCTCAGTGCCGCCCCGGGGATGGCCGATTGGCAAGGGACGATCCGCGTCAAAGGCAGCGCGATGGTCAACGGCACGAGGATCACCCGCGAGGCCCGTTCTGCTGGATTGGTCTGGCCCGTGCCCCCGGGAAACAACATTCCCTGTATCACCCGCATGGAACGCGAAACCTGGCTGGCGGTGCGTGGCAAGCCGGTGCTCGCCTTGACCCCCAGTCTCGACAAACCCAGTTATTACCCCGGCGACAAAGGCGTGTGCAAAATCAAGGTCGATCGCCTCCTGCCCGAGGCCAAGGCCGTCATTCAACTGGGGGTGAACCAATCGCAGAATCGTCAGGGCAGCGAATTGCCCCAGAACCTACGCTTCAACAACAACCAGCCCATTGCCGTGAATCCCGGCCAGGCCGAGGGTACGCTGAATCTGACCATCGGGCCGGATGTGCCTCCGGGTGAGTATCCAGTCGTGTTTCGTGCCCAGACACAGATACCCTTCCGAAAGGATCCCAAAGACAACCCGGCTAATGTCAACGCGGTGACCCTCAGTGCGCCTTTGCGCTTGGAAGTTTTACCCAAGGCACTGGCCAAGTTCAGTGTCACCAGCATCAACGTGACGGCCAAGATTGGCCAGAAAACCGAGGTGCCCGTGCGGGTGGAGCGGCTCTATGGATTTGAGGGGGAGTTTAAGGTCAAGGTGGAACTCCCCGGGGGCGTGCAAGGAGTGAATATCGCCGAGGTGACGATCCCCGCCGGGGCCAACGAAGCCAAGCTGGTCATCGAGGTGCCGGCCAATGCTATGCCAGGCAACCGTGCCAACCTGGTGGTCAAAGCCACCGCTTTATGGAAGGGCAAAACGCCCACGGTTCACGAAGCCAAGTTCAACGTTAACGTCGTGAAGTGAGGTCTACGGATTTATGCGTTCTGTACTCCTACTGCCGCTGCTGGCCCTGCTTGTGGTGCCTTTGCACGGCCAAGAAGAAAAACGCCGCAAGGGCGAGGAATTGATTCCGGAAGTGAAACTCGACCGGACAACACCAGTAACCTATGAAAAAGACATCGAGCCGATTCTGATCAACAAGTGTGCCTTTTGTCACACCGGAGCCATCAAGGAAGGGAAGTTTGACCTCACTAGTTACGATACCCTGATGCGTGGGGGCAAGCGTGGCCCCGCCATCCTCCCCGGCAAATCGGCCGAGAGCTTCTTGTTCAAAATCTCCAAAAAGGAAGTGCGGCCGTTCATGCCGCCGCGCACCGAAACGCCCCTAAGCCCGCAGGAGTTAGCCCTCATCAAGCTATGGATCGATCAAGGAGCCAAGCCGCCCACTGGCAGCCGTGAGGCGGTGAAAATCGTCGTCAAAGCGCCGCCGGCTCTGGTCACGCCGGTACTGGGGGTGACGATTCGCCCGGATAAAGCCATCCTAGCCGCGGGACGTGGCAATCAGATTCATCTGTATGACCCGAGCAAAGGCACGCTGATCAAGAGCTTGCAAGACCCAGCCGTGCTTGGCGCGGATAAAAAGCCGCTCGGCTCCGCCCATCTCTCGTTGGTGGAGTCGCTGGCCTACAGCCCCGATGGCAAATGGTTGGCCAGCGGTAGCTTTCAGGAGGTCAAACTCTGGGATGCTCAGACCGGTGAATGGAAGCGGACCTTGACCGGCTTCAGCGAGCGTGTCGTCGCTCTGGCTTTCAGCAGCAACAGCAAGCTCTTGGCGACCGGCGGCGGTGCTCCCACGCAGGACGGCGAACTAAAGCTCTTCGAGGTGGAAAGCGGCAAACTCCTGCACGACGTTAAAAATAATGTTCATTCCGACACCGTTTTCAGCGTGGCCTTTAGCCCCGATGACAAAATGCTCGTCAGCGGTGCGGCCGACAAATTCGTCAAGACCTTCGAGGTGGCCAGCGGCAAATTCCTCAAGGCGTTCGAGGGGCACACCCATCACGTCATGGGGGTCGGGTGGTCGGGCGATGGCAAAATGATCGCCAGCGCTGGGGCCGACAACGTCGTCAAGCTCTGGGACTACGAAAAGGGTGAACAAGTGCGTACCATCAATGCTTCTTCCAAGCATATCTCTGCATTACTCTTCGTACCCAAGAAAAATGAATTCCTCACCGCTTCGGGAGATGCCCAGATCCGTATGTGGAATATCAACGGCGGCAACATCCGCAATTTTAACTCAGGCAATGAGTTTCTGTTCTGTGTCACGGTCAGTCCCGATGGCGCTTTGGTCGCCGCCGGTGCCCAGGACGGCAGCGTCAAGTTGTTCAACGGCACCAACGGTAGCCTGATCAAGTCGCTGACTCCCTTGGCCGAAAAGCCAGCCGAGACGCCCAAGAAGTAACAGCGGCTCTGTCAGCGGCCTTGCCCGGACCAACAGCCAGGGGAGAGAGGGGGGCCTCTCCTTCTGGCTGAAGTTGTTTGAGAAGCGGCAGCGGCGGGGAAAGCTTGGCGTGTGGTTCGGAGGGAAGCGGTTGGCGCTTGATGCGGTCTCTAGTCGAAGAGGTAAGGCCCCTCGGCCCGACCGGTCGCCTGCATCGGACTGATGTAGGCTCGGTCGCGAGACAACACGACATGTTCATGCAATCGCACCCGATAGAGCGTCAGCCGATAGTCGGGGTGCTTCTCGTTGCGTGATCGCTCACTTTGCCGCAGCCTCTGTACTCGGCCAAGGCTTTGCATTTGGGGCACTTGCCAGGGACGCGACAACACATACATTTCTCTTTGCTCTGTCTGGCGCAAAAAAGTAGCGTTGTGTAACAGTTGACCACGCTCTCCAAGATAATAGAGAGACCACGACGCATCCAAAGGCCCCCAGTTGTCCAACACCAGCAATTTTTGATCCGCGGGCACTTCCTGCTTGGCCGCTTCTAGCAACGCCAGATCGTTGCGGGGACCCACGGCTAGCTTCCAGTCGATGAACTCCTTGCAGGCAAAAGCCAAAGCCGCCAAGCCGACACAAGTACCCAAGCTACGGAAGCGGTCGCGTTGGGTGCAGGCCCACCACAGCAGGAACAGCACCAGGGGGATCAGCACCAAGGCAGGCACCAGCCAGGGCCCAAATGGCGGCAAGGTGAAGCCTAAAATCACGACCACAAGAATAGCCGCCGTAACTAGCATTCCGGGAAGGGCGGGTTGTCTGAGCCATGTTTGCCTCAGCAACCATTGATGGGTTTGCAGAGCCGCTACACTAGCCAAGATGGCCCAGGGCGGGCAAACCGCCAGCAAGTAATGATGATGTTTGCCCTGCGGCAGCGAAAGGACCAAGACCGGTCCCACCGCCCAGCACCACAAAAACCGCTCGGCACTGCGCGGTTGCTCCCAGGCTGAGCGAGCTGTCAGCCCCAACCCCAACAGGGCCAGCGGCGTCCAGGGCACTAGATTCAGCAGCAGGTGCGGCCCGTAATACCACCACGGCTCTCGCATGTAGCCGCCTTTGATGCGGCCGAGATAGTCCGAGGCCCACAGCTCGACGATGTCGGGTTGCCGCAGGTAGGCCAAGCCGGCCCAGGTGCCAGCCGCGACAAGGAAAGCAAGCCAACCAGGCAGCCAAACGTAGTGTAGCAGGCGTTTCCAGGGGGAGGGGGCCAAGAGCAGAAACCCGGCCAGCGGAACGAGGATGTGCAGATCGGCAAAGTACAACCCTTTGACGAGATTGCCCAGGCCCAGCAGCACAAAAAAGGCCAGCACCGCCCACGGCCTGGGGCCGAGAAACGAGCGGAGCGGCTCGTCTGGGCGTTGGAACTCCACATGAACAAACAACGCCAAGGCTCCACACACCAGCGAACAGACAAAAATATCCGATTCCGGCGCATGCGTGTAGCGTACAAACTCGTACATGCTTGCTAGAATGCAACCCGCGAGCAAGCCGGCCGCCCGGCCGTAGAACAGCCCTGCCATCCAACCCGTCAGCAGCACGCTCACCAGGCCGACCAGCACCGAGATGAGACGCAGCACTCGCGAGGAGTCGCCCCAGAGCGAAACGACCGGCATGCTGATCCAAAAGGGTAAGGGCGGACGTTCCAACCACGGTCGCCCGCCATAGTGGGGAATGAGCCAATCCCCATCGGCCAGCATTTCGCGGAGGTTTTGGGCATGGACCGTTTCATGATTGCCCAGGAGGCGATCCAGGGTCAGTGGCGCGATCGCCATCCCTGCCACGAAGCCCACCAGTAGCAGATAGTCTGTCCAGCGCATGCTTAGCCCCCTCGATCGATCGGCAGCAGTCTACCGCAGCCCCCTCAGACAAATCCAGTCAAGCCCTAGCTGAGGTTAGCGGTCACTTTGTCCGGCATAGGCCGAGCCAGAGCCAGCGAAGGCATATTGCAGCCATTCCTCCTCGAGTTGGGCGAAGGAATCTAGGCCGTAGTGCGTTTTGAGAGCCAGTTCATAACCCTTTTCCAAACCATCGCGCAGAAAGGCGGTGAGGGTGGGAGGGGATTTGCGGCTGAGGAGAAATTGGCACAGCGAGACACTCTGAGCGTAGAAGGGGGCCACGCGAGCGGCATCGGGGTAATCGGGCAGTTTCAGGAGGGTCTCCAGGCGAAAGAGTTTGCCCTCGCGGCGGTATTGTGGCAAGAGGCGTAGGTGCATTTGCACCCGCTCGGGCGATTCGCTTAGCACGGCCATCCCTTCGTCGGCCCAACGGGGCAGATGGTGCTTGCCAAAGTTGCCGGCCAGCACGACGTGGGTCGCTTCGTGTTGGAGGGTGGAAAAGAAGAGGTTGGGGTCATCCAGGCGTAGGTCGATGCGGCGGAGGGTGACACGTCCGGGTTGGTGAGTGTCTTGGCTTAAGGTGATGCTGCTATGGCCGGGCGAACCTTCGCGCCCGCCGGCCTGGATGTAGCCTTTGATGGTGGGATGGAGATAGATGTCACAGCGTGGGGTCCAGGCGGGTAGCGTGTTACCGAACCACTTGCGGGCCATGGCGGCACGGGTGGCTTCAGCCAAGCGGCAGGCTTTTTCGGCAAGTTCGACGCTGGTGGCATGAAAGACGCGGAAATGGGCGGTTTCGGCCAAGGCCCAGCCCGAGCCTTGGCGTGGGGTGTGTTGGATGGTCACATCGGCCACTGCTTCACGCATTTTATCCCGTAGCTGCTCGGCAAACGGTTTCATCTTGGTGGGGCACAGACGCAGCGCTTCGTCGATCTCGCGCTCCAGATCGTCCCCAACCGGAATGCCCTCGCCGCTGATCGTTCGTGCCACGCGATGCAACTTGCAGTAGGCCCACCGCTCCCGAGCCGAGGCCGTGCTTCCGGGTTGACAGCGTTCGGCCTCTTCGTAACAGCGTGTGGCTTCGGCGTAGTTTTTGGCAGCAAAGGCGCGTTCGGCCCGTGCCAGCCAATCGTTTTGCCCTGGGGGCGAGGCGCGGTTGGCTTCACTAAACGGATCAACCGGCTGATCCTCTAGATGCGTCTTGCCTAAAGCCACCCGCTTCGGCTCGCGAGCCAACTGGGCCGGCACCGCCACAGGGCTTTCGGCTCTTGGCGTCGAGAGGGGATTGTTGGGCGTCTCTAGGCGAGCAGATGTTTCGCTGGCTCGGTCTGGGGAGGGCAGCGAACGCAGGATGGCCAAGCGATCTTCATATGTTCGTGCCTCTTCTGTTTTGCCTGCCTGCTGCAACTGCCCGATATACCCGCTGTAGGCATCACGCAGCGTCAGCAGATAACGCCGGTTGCCGTCGATGTGGGCCAGATGTTTCTCCAGCAGTAGCACAGCATCGCGGTAGTTGCCCCGTCGCACGTGTTCCAGCGAGGCATCCAAAGCAGACTGCACCGCCAACTGTTTCTCGATTCGACGATCCTCACCCGCGACCACGAGGGAGGCCATCATGACCACAAGCCCGAGCGCGACTCGGTCGAAGGTTATTCGAGGCATGGCGTGCATCCTTGCCAGGTTTTGCGACCGCATCATCCTTGCGCGGTCCTACTTCAGGGACGCGAACCATAATCGGCCACAAAAAAGGATTCAAGTCGATGTGGCCGTTTGCCGACATGGGGCCATCAGGATCGGAAGCAAACTTCTGCCGTTTGGCGAGCCTGGCTGTTTTTCCCCTGCCGCTGCCCATCCATTGCTTGATATAATTGGTAGAGATTCACTTCATGGGAGGGGTGCCTGTGTTCAGGAGGTTCGCCGTCGCCCTGGGGGTTCTTTGGGCTAGCCTTGCTGTTGTCCTCGCTCAGCCGACTCCCGCCGAGAAAAAAGCCGATCCGGCCCCCCCGAATACCATCATCGCGGTGTACGATAATCTGGCCGAGGCACTGAAAAAAGTGCCCCGCGCCATTCTGCTGACCCCCGAGCAGTACCAACAACTGCTGGACGAAATCGATCGCCTCAAAAAAGCAGCCGACACCCCAAGGCTGCGGGTGCCCAGCAAATGCCATATCAGCGGCAAGATCGACGGCAACCTAGCCGTGTTGACGGTGAAGTTTGAACTGGAAACCGATCAGGCGGCAACGGCGGTGCGATTGGGCTTTGGCCAAGGCAGTGCCACCGGCGTGCGTCTGGGCGGGCGAACGCCTACGCTGGTCAAGGAGTCGTCCAAGAATGGCAATGGCTTTGTCGTCGAGATCGATCGGCCCGGCGATCACACGTTGGAGCTGGACCTGGTGGTGCCTCTGAGTGTGCGGCCCGGCGGTGTGGGTTTGCTGTTGGACCTGCCTCGTGCGGCCATCACCAGCCTGGATTTGACCTTGCCCCCCAACAGCCGTGACATTCGCCTGGGCGGCAAAACCCCCGCGGAGTCGCGTCTCAGTGTAAACGGCAATCAAATCAAATCCGACTCGCTGGGGCCGCTCGATCGGCTGGAACTGGTGTGGCGTTCGACGCAGGGGATGGCCACCGGCCCGATCCTCGCGGTCGAGGGGGTCATCCAGGTGCGCGTCGAGGCCAAGCAAACCACTACCGAAGCCCTGCTCACTTTGCGTGTCCTGGGGGGGCAGACGCGGCAATGGCCCCTCCTGCTGCCGCCGGATGCCGAGGTGAGCGTCGAAGCGTCGCAGAGCGAGCGTGTCGAGCGGATCGACAATCCCAGCAAAGGGCCACGCATCGTGCGTCTGAAGTCGGAAACGACCGAGCCGTTGACGCTGCGGGTGCGGCACCGCAGTGCCACCCCCCGACCGGGCAGCGGTCGCGTCGCCATCGGTCCGTTTAGCGTGGTGGGAGCGGCCAGCCATACCGGCCAACTGCTGATCTACAACAACGCCCCGGAGTATCATTTGGATTGGTATCCGGCGGCGGAACTGCGGCGGCGGGCCCCCACCGAGGAAGAAAGCCGCAAAGATCCCCAACTGGTGAGTGTGTTCACTTATGGACCAGCGACGCCGGCAACCGCTTGGCTGGAGATCGAACCCGACACGGTACGCGGCCAACTCAAGATTCGACCCAGCCACACACTGCGTTTGGCTGACGATGGCGACCCGGGGCCGGCTTGGCTGGTTGAGACGGAATTGACCGTCACGCCACGTTGGGCCGAGGTCGATCGCCTGCTGGTGACGATGCCTGCCGGCTGCGAATGGCTCAGCGATGCAAGCTACCCGCTGCCGGAGCGGGTGCGGTCGCTGAGCTATGATCCGACGCAGCGGCAGGTATTGTTTCGCTTAAATCGGGCCTCTGAGCCGACCCCTTTCAAGGTGCGTCTGACGTGTCGCGTTCAGGGCGAAGTCGATCTGAGTCGCATTGGTCTGGCCTTGGTGCCGTTGCCCCGAGCCGTGGGGATCCTCGAGCCGGATAGCTCACTGAAAATTGTCGTGCCGCCGCGGGTTCGGGCCGTGCCTGCCGACAACCCTTCGGGCCTGGAACTGATCCGTCAGACCAGCCAGGAACTCTTGTACCGTTGTCCGCGCCGACCCCCCGAGCGGGTGGCAGTGGCCTGGGGTCCGTTTCGCCCCGAAGTGCAGGTCGAACGCATCGTGGATGTCACCCTAGGCAACTCCCATCGTGTACGCCAGGAATTGATCTTCACTTTGCCGCCAGGGGAAACCTGTCCGACCCCGCAGCGGGTCCGCTTCTCGCCGCTCTTGACCGGACGACTGATGATCCGTCAAGGCGATGCCCGTCTCGAAGGCGATCTCCTGCTGGTTGCGTTACGCGGCGAGGGCCAAACCCGTGTGGTCCTGGATTACGACCTGCCCGCAGACCAACACGAGCAATGTCTACTGCCTCTGCTGACCCCCGAGCAGTCCGATCGCCTCGAAACGCGCGTCCGCGTCTGGGCCGATGCCGGTCGTTTGCCCAGTGCCGTCCCGGACGACTGGACCGAGGCCCACATCGAAGCGGTGGCTGACCGCGATCGCTTGCCGTTGATGGTTTTGACTTCCCGTCGTCCGTTATCGACGCTGGCTATGACCCTGCAGCGAGAGGTCAAACCCTCGCGGGTCTTGATCGATCGCGCGTTGGTGCGTGTCGATCTGTTGCAGCAGGGGCTACAAGAGTATCGCGTGCGCTATCGTCTGACTCGTCTGAGTGAACCGTATCTCGATCTGGAGTTGCCCGCGGCGTTGGCTTCGCTGGGCCTCCAAGTGACGCTTCAAGGCAAAGCGGTGGAACCGGTGCCTCTGGTTGCCGACCGCCCCGAACTCAAAGGTCGCCTGGTCCGCTTGAAGCTCGCCCCCGAGCTACTGCGCGACGGGGCCATCCTGGAATGTCTCTACCTGCTCTCCCTGGAAGCCACGCAAACCCAGCCGCTCTCCACGCCGCTTTACCTGCCCCGAATTCGCGACGACAGCCTCGATTTCCCGACGCGCTGGCTGATCCTGCTGCCTGAGAAATCTGTCGCCTTGCGGCCGGAACTAGGCGGTTTTGTTCCGCGTAGCTGGAAACGCAGCGGCTGGTTGTGGGTGCCCGCCATCCAATGTTCCCCTGCTGAACTGGAACAATGGCTGACCGAACAACCTGCCCCCGCCGTGGAGGCGGATGAAGCCACAGCAGAGGAGCCGGCCCCGATGCTGGTGTTGTGGCGCGGCTCCGAGCCGAGCCTCACGCTGGTGCTGGTGCCGCGTCAGGCATGGTTGATCGTTTGCTCCGCTACGCTGGTGCTTGCGGTGCTGTTGGTGATGCGTCTGCTGTGGGGTAACCCCGAGGGGCGACCCTCGCCCTGGCTTTGGCCGATGCTCCTAGGCTTTGCCACGTTTCTGGTACTCGTCGCTATTTTCTTGCCTCATCTGGGCTTGCAGATGCTTTATGGCATTCAGCCGGCCTTGGTGGTGCTGGCCCTGCTGGTACCCATCGGTTGGGTCATGGCCGAACGCAAACGCCGGCAGGTCGTGTTTTTGGCGAATTTTCAGCGTTCGACATCATCGCTGGCGAAAGCAACGGGCGACGTGCAAGGGTCCACGGTCGATGTGCCGGCGCGTGCAGTGGGCAGTGCGATGGACCGTTCGGGAGGGAGCCTATGAGGAGAGGGGGCCAACCGCGTGGGCGTTTGGTCTTGGCCGGGCTGTTGCTCGGCATGGGGCTGAGCTTGGCTCAATCGACTACCTCTCCGAGCGGGCCGGCTGTGCGTGCGTCGGAGGACCTCTTGCCCGTGCGACGGGTGGTGCTGCGACCGGAGCAACTGCTGAGCGAACTCAAACGCGTCCACCAAGGAACGCTGGTGCGGCTGCCTCGGGCGGATTTTGAGAAAAAATGGCAAAAGGCCCAACAGCAAACACGCCTGCAAGCCCGGCCGCCGCGATTGCTCGAAGCGCGTTACCGCGCCAGCTTGGTCGATGAACAATCGCTGGTGGGATCGGCCACGTGGAAACTGGCACACGCCCACGCCAGCCCGGCCATTTTTCCGCTGGGCAATACCTCCTTGGCCCTTCGCTCGTGCCGTTATGAAAACCGGCCCGCGGCCTTGGGTGATTTTGCCGGCAACGGGACGCTCGGTCTGCTGGTCGATGAAGCGGGCGAAAACAGTTTGATCCTCGAGTGGTCGGCACGGGTGGATGCTCGCCCCGAGGGACTGCAACTGGAGCTTAATTGGCCCGAAAGCCCCGTGGCCGTCCTCGAACTGGACTTGCCCGCAGGCAAAATCCCTGTGGCCCCGGATGGTCTGCTCGTGGCTGGTCCTCAGCCGGCCGAGTTGCCCGAACGCCGCTTGTGGACGATCGCCTGTGGCGGACGTGCCAGCTTGCCGTTGCTCATTCGGGACACCACTCGTCACCGCAAGACCAGTCTGTTGGTGCAGCAGCGCAGCGTGCAACGGCTGGCTCCCTCGGGGGTTGAGGCGACTCATACCCTGACTCTAGAGGCCTTGCATCGGCCGCTGGAGTCTCTGACGCTTCAACTGGATCCGCGCCTGCGCTTGCTCGAGTTGCGTGCCCCGGACCTGCAACGCTGGGAACGACTGGGCGACGGCCGAGTCCATATTCACTGGGCCCGCCCCATGTCGCAGCAAACTCTCGAGGTGCGCGCCTTGGCTGCCTTACCCCTGACGGAACCCAACACCCGCTGGGAAAGTCCAGCCATTCAGGTCGAAGGGGCCATCGCTCGCGGCGAAACGCTTGAACTGTGGGTCCACACCGACTTGGAACTGACAGGCTGGGGGGCCGGCGACTTTCGTCTCGTCGAAACCAACGAAATTGCCGAGAACGGCACCTTTCGTGTGCTGCGTCTTCAAGGCGGAGGCATCGCTGCCAACCAAGAAGCATTCCGCCGGCCACGACTACAATTGCGGGCCAGCGGAGCGCGTTTTCGCACCCTGACACAACACTTTTGGCGTTTGGACCCCGAGGCCAGCGAACTGACCGCCGAGATTCGTTCCATCCTGGAGCAGGGCGAACTCGATCGACTGCCGTTGTTGTTACCCCCGGGTTGGGCAGTCGAATCCGTGGAGACTCAGCCGGCCGATCTCCAGCGGGGCTGGTCGATTCGTGCCGGCAAACCCACGCCGACGCTCAACATCGACCTACGCCGTACTGTGCGCGCCCCGGAAGTGCCTGTTGTCGTCGTCCGCTTGCGTCCCAGTGGCCAGCAACTGCCGCTGAATGTTCCGTTGACCTTGCCGGAAATCGTGCCTCTGGAGGCACGTTACCGCGAAGCGGGCTTGGCCATCGACTACGATCGTCAAACCTTTCGTGCCACGCTGCAGCACGAGACGGGCGAAGCCGCAGAACTCCCCGCTGAGGGGCCGTGGAGTCGGCACCTCCCGGAGCAATATCTGTTCTTTCGAGGCGAACCGATCGTCGGTACGCTCCGACTGCAACCGCGCCAGCCGCTTACTCGTGCTCGATTGGCCGCTCAAATTCGTCTGCTACACAGTCAACCGCTGCTCGAAGCCCGACTGAGCCTGCTAGCTGAGACTGGCCGGCCCAACAGCATGGAGCTGGAACTGCCCGAAGCAGGCGCGGGACCGTGGGAGTGGCGATTAGAGTCCGGCGACAACCGTTTACTTCGCACCGAACGCCGCGTCGATCGCGAGATCACCCGAGGCTTGGCCGCTCTTGCTGCTCGCAGTCCAGTGGAACTGGCCGTTTCTTGCAGCCTGGCCCCTCGGGGGGCGTTGGTGCAGTTGCGTTTTGACCGTCCGCTGACTCCGCGTCGTCCGGTCGTGCTGACGACGCAGCGCAAGGTGCCGCAGGAGGGCACACGCTGGAAAGT
>Ga0272446_1003224_pt1 | contig 20992 bp, 9 predicted proteins | sample YNPCB0061_FD_194587 | JGI IMG/M metagenome (GOLD analysis project Ga0272446, IMG submission 194587) | Hot spring microbial mat communities from Yellowstone National Park, WY, United States - YNP-CB-006-1 | ecosystem: Environmental > Aquatic > Thermal springs > Hot (42-90C) > Sediment | place...
ATACAACACCAGGCGTCCGACCGGATTGGCCGATCGCCGACAATACTCACGCAACTGCGCGTGATAGTCGTAGCGTCGGACGATTTGATCCTGCTCAAATGCCGATAACAAATCAGCAAACGGCTGCAGGGGCAGACCAAAGCGTTGGATGGTGGGCAACAGCGCAACAAAAACGGGATGGCGGACTTTTCCTGCAAAACAGGCTTGTAATTCGCCCCGCCACCAGTCAAGCCATCGCGGGGCATCGGCTCCGGTCTCGTCACCCAAATCATCCGACCAGCGACAGTAGGCATACAGCGCATGAAAATGGGGGACCAGCCGCCGCGGCAGAAACCACGAGGCCACGCTGAAATTCTCGTAGTGTGTGTGCGTGACCCAGCGGCAATAACGGGCCGCTTGTGCTGGAGAGAGCCGCCTTTGCGAGTTCGGCCCAAAGAGCGCCAGTTGGTATTGGAAATCCCACGTCATGAGGAGGATTGTAGCGAATCGGTGGGCTGTGGTGAGGGGTTGTGACGGTTCCACCGGGGGCATGGCTGATTGGCGTTGGTTTGACAATGTCACGCTCGTCTGTCCAGCGGAGATTCTTCTTGTATCGCGCCTCCGGGCCGGTCACAATAACTTCCACGCCTGGGAGATTTGACTATGCTGCGCTGGTCTGTTTGCTGGTTGGTCTTTGGTTGCTTCACTTGCCTGGATGCGGCGGAGATCGCAGACATTCCGCGTGGCCCCTCGCGTGAGCCGGACCCCTATCGCTTCGAGGCCAAACACCTCAAGGCGGTGCCGAAATCGCTTCTCGAAGATGCCAATGCGATCGTCCTGTATGCCGCCACCACCTACCGCGTCGAGGCGGATGGCACCATCGAGACGACCACGCACGAAGTGACCCGCCTTAACAGCCGAACCGCCGTGGAGAAGCTCGGCGAGTTTCGCGGGATTCGTTATTCGCCGGGCTATGAAAAACTCACGCTTCACACCATTGCCATTCACAAAGCCGATGGCACACGGATAGAAGTAGACAAGCGGCACATGCACATACGCGACGTAGGAACGGATTATCAATCCTACGACAGTGACAAACAGCTGATTGTCTCCTATCCCGGATTAGAGGTGGGCGATGTGATCGAAGCGAAGTGGAGTACACGCGGCAAAAACCCCGAACATGCCGGCGAGTTCTTCCAGCGTTACCGCTTTGGCGATCCGTCGTATCCGATCCAACGCGACGAAGTGCGAGTGCTCCTGCCGCCGGGCAAACCCCTGCATGTCGGGTCGATTGCTGGTTGGGTGTCGGCCAAGGTGCAGGCGAGCAAGAGTACGAAAGAAGGACTGGTGTATTACCGGTGGTGGGTGGACCATTGCCCCCCTCCCCCGCCCGAGGACGACGGCCCTTCCCGCGAAGAGCTTCGTCCCGGCTTGGCTTTTTCCACCTTTGCTAGCTGGGAGGCCGTCGGCCAATGGAAGGCGAAACTGCGGGCCAACTGCTGGGTGTGCAACGACGAACTCAAGAAAGTCGCCGCCGAGGTGACGCAGGGCCTGAAGACCCCTCTGGAGAAAGCCCGCGCTTTGACTTATTTTGTCCGTCGCAAAGTCCGCTATTTATCGGCCGGCCAACGCCACGATTACACCCCCCATCTGCCGCACTTGGTCTTGCAGAATCGGGCCGGCGACTGCAAAGATTCCAGCCAATTATTGGCCGTACTGCTGCGGGAAGTCGGCATCGCCAGCGAGTTGGCCACCCTGGGGGCGTTGGATGATGGCCAGATCGACCCCACGGTTCCCTCACCCTGGGGTACTCATGCCATTCTCGCCGTCCTGATCGCTGGCAAGATTCACTGGGTGGATACCACAGCCCGGCAATGTCGTTGGGATGAGTTGCCCAAGGAGGATTGCGATCGGTTGGCCTATTTGACAGATGAAAAAGGCAAGCTGCGTTTGCTTCGCACGCCCAAGCTCACCTCCGAGCAGCATCGTACCGAAGCGGTTACCGAGGTGTGGATCGACGACGAAGGCAACACCCGCAACCGCCGCCTTTGGACCTTCCACGGCCACGCCGCCTTGACGCAACGCTATCGCTACGCCGAAGTGCCCGAGGGCGAACGCCGACGCCTCATGACTAGCACTTTGCAAGACGCCAACAGCCGCTCGCGCCTCATCAAGTTGGAGGTCGATGAACAGAGTATCAACGATTACGACAAGCCCGTTCGCCTCGCCGTCGAATTTGAGATACCCAAGCAATTCACCGGAAGCGGCGAGCGTGATGGCAGTTTCACCGACAGCGTGGTATGGGCCCGGCTGTTGTCACACAGTATCGACCACGAACGCCTCACGCCGTTGGTGCTACCCGGCCCCTTTGAATCAATTCATGTGTATCGGGTACGCATTCCGGCTGGCTGGGTGTTGGATAGTCTGGGCCGCACCAAGGAACATCGCTCGAAGTGGGGTACGTTTCGCGTCTCGGTGCAGCGTTTGAACGAGCCAACCTCCGAGGGCGTCGAGATTCGCTTTGAAACCCAGCTACAACAGGCTCGCATCGAGAAGGCCGACCTCGAATCCTATCGCGAATGGTACGACCAAGTGCAACGCGACTATCGCAGCTGGGTAACGATCAAACTCGCTGAACAGCTCGAGGCCGCCCCACGCCTCGAAGCATTTTTGCAGAAGGCACCGGCGAATCTGACAGCGGCCAAGGCGCTGGCTGGGATTTATCTCAAGGCTCGTCGTTATGCCGATGCCCGACGCGTTTTGATCGCGGCTCAGAAGCACGCCCCGGAGGAGCTATGGCTCTGGGAGATGCGTTTGGACGCGGCCGAGACCCTGGCCCAGAGGGAAGAGGTGCAGCGTGAATTGCTCAAACGTCAACCCAAAGAGCATCGACACCTATTAGGTTTGGCAAGCATCCTCATTTCGCGGGATCAGCACGATGAAGCTCGCGCTCTGCTGGCCCCCCTAGCCGCTGAGGCTCCCCCTACTGACAAGGCTCGTGCCCATTATCAGTTGGCCCGCAGCCATTCTCGCAAAGGCGATTTACGCACTGCTTTGGCTTATCTCGAGTTGGCCTTCAAGGGCGATGCAGAGGCATTTGACACGGTAGTGGCTTGGCGTTTGCGCGGGCAAATTTTGGAAGAACTCAAGAGACCCGCCGAGGCTCTGTCGGCTTTTCGTCGGGCTTATGAAAAAGAGCGGACCAACGATGAGCTAGCGCTGACCGTGGTGCGATTGGCCTTGGAGACGGGCGAGGAGTTGACAGCCCTGGATGTGCTACGGCGCTATGTGATCCGCCATAGCAACAACGTCTCGGCACTCGTTTTAGCCGCGGAGACTTATTATCGGATGAAGCGTTACGACGAGGCGCTGGAGATCGCCCTACGCTCGCGCGAAATCAATTTTCACGAAAAAGCGCAGCGTATCCTCGGACTGGTCTATCTCCAGCGCGAAGACTACGCCCGCGCCCTGGAACATCTCGATCGGGCCGATGCCGATGCGGTCGTGATCGCCGCCCAACTCAAAGCCGCCGCCCTGGCAGGCAAAGCCGAAGCGTTACCCGGCGTGCTGGAAAAAGTGAAAAAACTCGAGAGCCGACCTGCCTCTTTAGAATCTTTCCTTGCCGAAATTCAACAGTTGCTCAAACGCCAAGAGACGGTCGGTGCTGCCGTGGCCTGTGCCGAATTTGCTTGGCGCGTCGGCCAACGCGATCGCGCCACGACGCTCTTGGCCCAGGCCCCCCCCTCGGCGAGCGCTCTGGCCCTGCGTGCCCGCTGGAGTTTGGAACGCGGCCAACTGCGCCAGGCGCTGCAAGAAGCCCAAGAAGCGTTGAAAACTAAACCCGACGAAGCGTTGGCGTTGTATGTGCGTGGGCGTGTCGGCCTGGAACGTACTACGCCGGGCCACCTAGCCGATCTCGAAAAGGCTGTCGCCCTGAGCGAACGCCGCGAGGCGGATTATCTGGCTGCCCTGGCCGAAGCCTATGCCGCATGCCAGCGCCGGGCCGATGCTCTCAAGGCCGCTCAGCAGGCGGTCGCCCTGCGTCCCCAGGATCGGCTCCTGGCCGAGTTGGTCGAACGCCTGGCTAAACAACCCTAAGCAGCTCGACCGACGAAGAAGAGCGTCGCAGAAAAAGGGCAGATGGTTTGGCCGCTGCATATTTTAGAGATCTGTTTTGTAAAAATCATTCATTCATTCTTTAATTGCTCGCGCAAGTAGTCCAGCATCTCTGCTAGCCAATACTGAATGGTTCGCAAGGATTTACCACTGTGTCGGGCTATCTCTTCACGCGAGGTGCCAGCTAGCCACAGCTGCCAGACTTCACGCCATTGCGGAGGAAAACGTTGAACCAAGGCGTGAATCCGCTCGATGGTGTCGGCATCGGGACGCGAGGATGGTGGAGCCACGACTTCCTTGGCGAGGGATGTTTGCGGCTGCAAGGGTACGCGGCTGAGGTCGATAGCCCGGCGAGCGGCGACCACGGCGAGCCATTTGCAAAAGGGGCAGCGCTGGCCCCATTGATTGAGATTGCTAAACAGGCGTAAGAAAATGGTTTGGCAGGCGTCGTCCCAGTCCTCGCGGCGTTGCGGTCCCAAGACCCGGGCCACCACCGCGCGGACGAGAGGTGTAAATTTCTCGACCAGGGCATCCCCGGCGGCGCGATCGCCGGCGAGATAAGCAGCCACCCGCCCCGCGCAGTCGTCCGGAGGGCAATCGCACTCAAACATGAGCGCCTCCGGGCAAGCGTAGCAGGTTGCCCCTGACGCCCGGATCGGTTCGCTCCAGCCAGATCACCGTGATGTCATCCTTTTGAGGGCCTTGGCTCAGCGCCGTTTCGAGCAACTGCCGCACGGTCTCGAAGGTACTGCCGCCCTGCCAATGGCGGACCAAGGCCTCCAGACCGCCTTGCTCATCGAGCTGGTCAAAGACGCCATCGGTCACGAGAAGTAGTTCGTCACCCACGGCCAGGTGCAACGCATACTCTTGATCGGGGCTAGGGGGAAACAGCCCCAGCCAGGAACCCCGCAACTTCACCACGGCGGGTACCTGACCGTTGTTGCGAACGACAAAGTGCGTCCCGCCGGCGGGTACAACCACAGTCTGCCCATCGGGAGCTAACCGGGCCAGCGTCGCCTCAAGAAAGATGCCCTCGGGCAGACTGCCGGCGAGCAACTCGTGCATCGCCCCCAAAAGTTGCGAAGGTTGCGGCAAGCTATCTTGGTAACCGGCCCAACAGCGTTGCCACACCGCTGGCAGGGCCGTCGCCAGCAAATAGGCAAAGTAGCCGTGCCCCGTCACATCAGCCAGTAAGATCCACAACGAGCCATCGGCAGCCTGATGGCCGGCATACCAATCGCCGCCAAAGAAGCGCGAACCGATTTGGCTAAAAGGGAGGGAAAAAGTGTCGAAGCGGTACTGTTTGCATTCGGGCAAAGCGAGGCTGGCGCGAGCCTCTCCGTTGCTTTCGGGTACGCCGTGCGGTATCGAAACCAAGCGGGCCAACTGTACCAAAAGCGTAGCACGGAAGGCTTGCCAACTCCGATTCGCAAACGTGTCGCTTGCTTGCGAGCGAAGCGAGGTCTCGGCCGCATGCAGAGCATTGAGAGTCAGATCTTTGCAATTGTCACGCAACTGATAACGCTGAATCATCTGCTCGAGAAGTTGTTGAAGGGGTTGCTGGAGCAGTTGCCACAGTTGCGTCCGGGCGGCAGGCTCGTATCGTTGCAACGCCTCGACGAGCGCCTGCGGGGTCGCGTAGGTAGAAGTCATGGGGTGGTTACGTGGATCCAACATAAACATAGAAGTTATCCACCCTTGCAGGTCGGCCATGTGTTCAATCCACAAGCACGGCCGAGCTTGCCAAGCGTTGCAGCGAAGCTTCCAGTTCGGCGGCAAGGATGTCACGGATAACGGCCGGGTCACGAATCACTTCGTTGCCCCGTTTGATTTCCAACGCTCCTTGCAAGATGCGACGGGTGCCTTCGTCGAGGAGGGCATCGCGGTCGCGTGTGCCATCGAGCATGCCCAAGACGAGACGATCCAGGCCCGAGAGTTGCACTTCGCGATGGCGGCGGTTGATGATGCGAGCAGCACTGCGGGCTTGCAAGCCAATTAGGGGGCTCGTTTTGGGCCTTTCATGCAAAACGCGACAGAACGGTGCAGGGAGCGTCTGCACGCCGAGCAGTCCCGCCAGATACAGACGAATGAGCCCCTGAGCCAGCAGATTCTGCGCTTCCTGCAAGGTGAAGAGGTCTGGTCCGACTCGCTGCCGGGAATGTTCCACCACCTCGGGGAAAGTGAGCGTCGAGGGCCAGATCTCATACAAGGTCATCAAAGCCGCCTTGGCCAAGGGATGAGACGTTTCGATTTCCACGCCGTCATCGTTGCGAAATTTTTCACTGCTCGGCCCCTGGATGTCGGGCTTGGCGTTTACGGGGCGGGCCTGGGCGACCAGGTGCATCTGTGTCAGGCGTTCCAGGGGAGCGGCCCGTTCCAAGCGAATCGTCTCGTGGACCAGCAGGGTCCGGCGGAAGGCTCGTCCCTTGATAAAATCCACGTATTGCTCTAGCTCGATCAGATCAGCACTGACCGCCTCCAACTCCCGGCGAATTTCGGGCTTGAGGGTCTCGGCTCCGTAGTGAACGCCGGATTCGCCTAGATACTGCAAGCCCGCGGCGCGTGCCTGGGCGATGAAGTCGCGGAAATAGATCGCCTGATTGGTTTCTTCCAGATGCTCATGAAAAACGTAAAAATCGGGATTGATGCGAAGCAGCTCCGCCTCGTCCTGCACCAGCTTGGCCCAGCTGCTTTCCAATCCTTCGTAAGTGCGCGCGGCAAACTCGACAAAGTTTCGACCGTGTTGGACGCGTTCTTCGGGGGTTTTCAGGTTTCGCACATGGTACAACATCATGTCACGTACCGGGGCACGCAGATACCACCCCGGATAGATGTTATAGCTGATGTAGGCCACCCCTTGGGGGGCCAGCAGCCGTTTGATCTGTCGCAGCAAGGCCTGTTGCTTGGCCGGGCTGATCCACGAGTACAACCCATGAGCCGCTATGTAATCAAAACTGCCCGGCTCGGCCTGGAACTCCTCCAGATCGGACACCTCAAAGCGCAGGTTCTTCAACTGCAACGCCTGCGCTACTTTGCGGCCTAGCTCAATCTGTCTGGCCGATTGATCAATGCCGACCAATTGGCTCTCCGGGTAGGCATCGGCCAAAGAGAGCAGATTGCCGCCGTTGGCACAGCCGATTTCGAGATAACGGCAACAATGCACAGGAGCGGGAGTCATGCCGGTGAGGGTGGCCAGCGTCGCCAGGCTATCGGGGTGCATGGCGTAGCGAGCCGTAGAATCGTAAATGACCTCATCGTAACTGTTGGCGGTCGACATGTCCGTTTCCTCGTGTGATTCCTGTAAGGTAGCGATTCGGCGGGCTTGGGAAAAGGCAAAGGGACCAGACGAGGCTCATCACGGACCACAGCCTGCCGAGACGGACCGGCACGACCGAGGCAAGCAGGCTCTTGCCAAGAAGCGACGCGGCTGGCAGAATGAAAGAAGTTGTTAGCCCGCCTTCCTAAGTCAAACGCCTCCTGCCTCCGAGGTTTCTCTCCATGATACGATCGAGATGGTTACTGTACCTTGCGGCCCTGCTCGCCCCCGTAGAGTTGGCTCAGGCTGCTAGCGAAAAACTGCCCCCGGGCGTCACCTTGCAAAATCTTACGGTTGAACCCAGCCGTGTATCGATTGATAGCCCTGTCGCTTATGCTCAGGTGTTGCTGACCGGCACTACCCAAAACGGCGACAAAATCGATGTCACCCGCATGGCCGAGGTTACCGCGCCGGCTTTCGTGCAAGTCGGGGCTACGGGTCAAGTGCGCCCCAAGGGCGATGGCAGCGGCAAGATCGTCTTCCGCGTGGCCGGCCAGAGCGTCGAGCTACCGGTGAGTGTGCAGAATTTTCGCGTCGAGATGAAGCCCTCGTTCATCCGCGATGTCATGCCGGTGCTGGCCCGTTTGGGCTGCAATCAGGGCACTTGTCACGGGGCGGAGTCGGGGAAGAACGGCTTTAAGCTCTCGCTGCGTGGCTATGATCCGCTCTTCGACTATCGCTCCTTGACCGACGACTTGAGCGGCCGACGCATTAACCGGGCGGCTCCTGATAGCAGCCTGATGCTCATGAAGCCCACCGGTGCCGTGCCGCACGTCGGCGGCGTGATGATGAGCGAAGGCGACCCGTATTACCAGACGCTGCGAGCTTGGATCGCCAGCGGCAGCCCCTTTGACCCCAAGACGCCCAAGGTTCAGTCCATCGAAGTGATGCCGGCCAACGCCGTCATTGCTCTGCCCGGGCAGAAGCAACAAGTACGAGTCGTGGCCAAATTTGGCGATGGCACCACGCGTGACGTGACCAGCGAGGCGTTTCTGGAATCCAGCAATACGGAAGTGGCCACCGTGGACCGCTCGGCCACCATCACTTCCATTCGTCGCGGTGAGACAACGGTATTGGTTCGCTACGAAGGAGCTTACGCCGCTACAAGTATCATTGTGATGGGCAATCGCGATGGGTTTGTTTGGCAGCCGACTCCGACGTACAACTGGATCGACGAGCTAGTGTATGAAAAACTGCGAGCGGTCAAGATCCAGCCGAGCGATGTGTGCACCGATGGTGAATTTATTCGCCGCGCGACAATCGACCTAACCGGCACGTTGCCCACGGTGGAGGCGGTTCGCGCGTTCCTGGCCGACCCCACGCCCAGCAAAGAGAAACGCGAGAAGCTTATCGAGGCACTGCTGGCCAGCGACGATTTCGTGGAACACTGGACCAACAAATGGGCCGACCTGCTACAGGTCAACCGCAAGTTTCTGGGCGAGGCCGGCGCACGCGCCTTCCGCGATTGGATTCGCAAGGCCGTTGCTAACAACATGCCCTACGACCAGTTTGTTCGCACGATCTTGACGGCCAAGGGGTCGAACCTGACCGAGCCAGCCGCCAGCTATTTCAAGATTCTGCGTGACGCGGACGCGGCGATGGAAAACACTACGCAGCTGTTCTTAGGCGTGCGTTTCAACTGCAACAAATGCCATGACCACCCCTTCGAGCGGTGGACGCAAGACCAATACTACCAGCTAGCCGCTTATTTCGCCCGCGTCAGCCGCTCTGAAGATCCCAAATACAAAGGCCAACGGATCGGCGGCACGGCGGTGGAGGGAGCCACTCCGCTGGTGGAGATCATCGCCGACATGCCCGGAGGCGAAATCCGGCACGCCCGGACCAACCAGCCCACCCCACCGCAGTTTCCATTCATGCACAAGGATGTTTTGAATGATCCCAAGGCTAATCGCCGCGAGCAGTTGGCCCACTGGTTGACTTCACCGGAGAACCCCTACTTCGCTCGCAGCTATGTCAATCGCCTGTGGGCCTACATGCTGGGCGTCGGCTTGATCGAGCCGATTGACGACCTCCGGGCCGGCAACCCGCCGAGCAACCCCAAGCTACTGGATCGGCTCACCGCGGAGTTCATCCAGTCCAAATTCAACGTGCGGCACATGCTGCGGTTGATTACCACCTCACGGACCTATCAGCATTCGGTGATTACCAACCGTTGGAATCAAGACGATCAGGTCAACTACAGCCATGCCATCGCGCGACGGTTGCCGGCCGAGGTGCTCTACGACGCCATCCACCGGGCCACGGGAACGACGACGCGGTTGCCCGGTCTGCCGCCGGGCGCGCGAGCGGCGCAATTGCTCGACAGCGCTCAAGACGCCCCGGGCGGCTTCCTGGATCTGTTTGGCAAGCCACCCCGTGAGAGCGCTTGCGAGTGTGAACGCTCCACCGGTGTGCAACTCGGGCCGGTGCTGGCTCTGGTCAATGGCCCCGTGGTGGGCGAAGCCGTGCGTGACGGCTCCAACCGCATTGCTGAACTGCTTCGCAAAGAGAAGGACACCGCGAAAATCGTCGAGGAACTCTACTTGGCTTTCTTGGCGCGGAAACCGACCGAGAAGGAACTCGCTGCCGCCCTTAAGGCCATCGAAGAGGGAGCCCAGGATTACGACGAAATGGTCGCCGAGGCCAAGCGGCGTCGGGACGCCCTGGAAGCCTACGAGAAGACGATTCCCGCGCGGATCGGTCCCTGGGCCGAGAGTTTTGCCAAACGTCCCAAGTGGGAGAGCGTGGAAATCGTACGAACGGCAAGCAAGGCCAAGGCCAAGCTCGACCCCCAGCCCGACGGCAGCATTCTGGTGGGAGGCCCCAACGAAGCCCAGGAGCTTTACACCGTGGTGATCAAGACGCCGCTCACTCACCTCACCGGACTGCGCTTGGAGGTGTTGCCCGACAACAGCCTCCCTGCCAAGGGACCTGGCCGCGCTTCCAACGGCAACTTTGTCCTCAATGAGTTGCGAGTCACAGTGCGCGACGCGGCGAAACCCGACGACAAGGGCAAGCCGGTTGCCCTGGTCCATCCTCAGGCCACCTTCTCGCAAGATGGTTTCCCGATCCACAATGCCATCGACAACAACCCCGCGACCGGCTGGGCCATCGCGCCTCAATTCGGCAAGCCGCAAGAGGCATTCTTCCCGTTCCGCCAGCCGGTCCAATTCCCCAACGGGGCCGTATTCACCGTGACGCTCGATCAGCGTTACGGCAGCGGGCACACGATCGGCAAATTGCGTCTGAGCCTGACGGCAACACAGGGGCAACTCTCGCTGGCTGGACCGCCTGCACATTTGGCCCCGATCTTGGAGGTGGAACCAGCCAAGCGAACACCTGAGCAACTCAAGGCCCTGGAGAACGCTTACCGTGCCCAGGATGCCCAGTTGCGTGAGTTGCAAACCGCCGTCGCTAGCTATGGCATGCCAGTCGATCGGCGGCATCCGGGGGTGCAGGATTTGGCCTGGGCGCTAATCAACAGCAAAGCGTTCCAGTTCAATCACTAAGCAACAAGTAGCAACGTCTCCGGCCTTGAATGCCAGCCCGTCTTGGTCCCGCCGATCGAGACGGGCTTTTCCTTTCCCTGGGGGGTTGTGTGAATCGCGGTTTGTCTGCTCAGAGTTACTCGTCTGCCTTCAGCCCTTCTTTCATTTCACCCTTTCTTTTGCCATAATGCCCAAGAGAGCGATTTTCTCGGAGGCGTTGGTATGTACAACACGGCCCTGCGTCAGGAAGTTGATCGGATTCTGGGGCGGGTGCAACAGCCCGCTCAATATCTGGGCGGCGAACTCAACAGCGTGGCCAAGGACCACCGTCAGGTGCGTGGTCGCATGGTACTGGCCTTTCCCGACACCTACGGCCTGGGGGCCAGCCAGCACGGCTTGCAGGTGTTGTACACCATCATGAACAACGACCCGCAATGGGCCTGCGAGCGGGTTTTTTGCCCGTGGATTGATTTCGAGGCCGAACTCCGCCGTGCTGGCTTGCCGCTGTATGGTTTGGAGACGTTCCACCCGTTGCGCGACTACGACCTAGTTGGCTTTTCGCTGCAATACGAGGTCTGCTACAGCAACATTCTCACCATGCTTGATCTAGGGGGCATCCCGCTGCATTCGGAGGAACGCACGCTGGAGCATCCGCTGATTATTGCTGGTGGCCCCGGAGCGCAGAATCCCGAACTGCTGGCGCCGTTCGTTGATTTGTTCGTGATCGGCGACGGGGAGGAGTCGCTGCCGCGTGTCATGGATTTGTGGATGACCGCCAAGGAAAAGGGCCGCTCCCGCGTCGAGGCGCTCGCCGAGGTCGCGGCTCAGTGTCCGTGGGCTTACGCGCCGAGGTTTTACGAACCCGAATATCATGCCGACGGTACGCTGGCGGCTCTGAACCGCACCCGCAGCGATGTGCCACGTGAAATCGTCAGCTGTCAAATCTCGTGCGATTTTGATGACATCCCGTTGCCGACTAAACCGATCGTCAGCTTCGTGCAGACTCCGCATGACCGCATCGCCATCGAGATCATGCGCGGCTGTCCCTGGCAGTGCCGCTTCTGCCAATCGACGGTGATCAAACGGCCGCTGCGCACCCGCAGCGTCGAGACAATCGTCAAGGCAGCCCTGGAAGCGTACCGCAACACGGGATACCAGGAGATCAGCCTGCTGTCGCTGTCCACGAGTGACTATCCGCACTTTTACGAATTGGTGGAGAAGATGGCCGAGGTGTTTGCGCCTTTGGGCGTGAGCGTGTCGCTGCCCAGCCTGCGTATCAACTCGCATTTTCCGCAGTTGCCCAAGCTCATGAAGGGCATCCGCAAGGCCGGTCTGACACTGGCTCCCGAAGTGGCCCGCGACGACATGCGCCAGCAGATTCGCAAACCAATCAAAAATGAAGATCTCTACGAAGGTTGTCGTAATGCCTTCGCCGAAGGCTGGCAAAAGGTCAAACTGTACTTCTTGATCGGCCTGCCGGGTGAACGCCGCGTCGATCTCGACGGCATCGTCGAGATGGCCGACCACATCGCCCGCATCAGCAAGGAAGTGACCGGCCGCTACAAAGAGGTCACCGCGAGCGTGTCAAACTTCGTCCCCAAGCCCCACACGCCGTATCAATGGAACGGCATGGCTTCACGCGATTATCTGCGTGAAGCCGGCCACTACATGCGTAGCCGAGTGCGTCATCGCACCGTCAAACTCAAACAGCACGACATCGAAACTAGCATGCTTGAGGGGCTATTGACCCGCGGCGACCGCCGCATCGCTGCCGTCTTGGAACGCGCCTGGCGCAAGGGAGCGCGGCTAGACGGCTGGCGGGAATGCTTCCGGCCGGAGTTGTGGTGGTCCTCGGTGCGCGAGTTGAACATCGATTTTGATTGGTACGTGCATCGGGCCCGTCCCATCAGCGAGGTCTTACCCTGGGACCACATCAACGTCAAGAAAGGTCGGGCTTATCTCGAAAAAGAGCAAAATCGCAGCCTGCTGCAACTCGAGGTGATGGCCAAGGCTACCTGAGGTTTTTTTCGTCCGTCGGGCGCGAGGTGGGCGAACCGGCGGACTGGCACTCGACCGATCACCGCGAGGGTGCTATCCTCTCGGTGCCATGACTGGGCTTGTCAAGCCGATCGATCGAGATATAATCGAGTTGTTCCGACGGGGCAGTAGCTCAATTGGGAGAGCGCAGCGTTCGCAATGCTGAGGTTGAGGGTTCGATCCCCTTCTGCTCCATTAAAATGGTTGCACCCAAACTTGGTTGGATCGACAAGCGACTAGCCGATTCTGTGCCAATTTTCAATCGCTCTGGTGTTGCTGACTGGACTCCCTAGTTTCGCGAGGGTCTCCGTGCCCATCTCATCACGAGGTGCCCGTCACTGACGCAGCAACATGTGGGGCTTGAGCCATTCGGCAACAGCAAGATGGACCTGGGCCAGGAAAAACTGACCCGCATCGAGGGCTAGGTGGCCGTAGGCCCGCTGTTCTAGTGAGCGCTGCACGGCGGCGGCGAAGTGATTCTTTTCCTGTTGACACTGTTGGGCTTGGGCAGCATGATACGCCGGATCGGGTCGAAAGAACCGGCGGCGGCGTGCGATTTCGTCGGGCGACACAGTCGGGTCGAGCAGCCATACCCCATTACTAGTCGGGATCACCAACCGGCCATCGGGCAGACGGTTGGCATCGGAGTGAGGCTTTAACTCGGCTTGCAGGGGGGGAATCGGTTCTCCGGTCCGTTCCTGCCCGGTTTGGGAATCCCAGAGTTTCGTCTCGGCATCGCAACGAGTCACAAGCCGGCGACCATCAGCGGACACGGCTACATGGCTAACCAGGCGAGAATGGCCTCTCAGATGGAGCAAGTTTTGGCCGGCATTTGTCTCCCACACTCGAGCCGACCGGTCCTGAGATCCCGTAACAAGACAGCGACCATCGGCCGACACCGCCACACTCGTAACAAAAGCCGAATGTCCTTTGAGTTCGAGCAAACTCTGGCCAGTGACCGCGTCCCAGATTCGCGCCGTGCGATCGTGCGAGCCGGTGACGATGCGACGACCATCGGCCGACACCGCCACACTCGTTACAAAACCCGAATGTCCTTTAAGTTCGAGCAAACTCTGACCCGTGGCTGCGTCCCAGAGGCGTGCCTTGCTGTGTGGCGAGCCAGTGACAATTCGGTGACCATCAGGGGAGACCGCCACACTCGTTACAAAACCAGAATATTCCTTAAGCTCAAGCACGTTTTGGCCGGTCGCGGTGTCCCACACTCGTGCCGTTCCGTCTACCGAGCCAGTGACGATGCGGCGGCCATCAGCCGACATTGCTACCCCCAGAATGACACCCGAATGTCCTTTGAGTTCCAGCAAATTTTGGCCAGTCGTCGCATCCCATACTCGCGCGGTCTTGTCCCACGACCCGGTGACGATGCGACGGCCGTCGGCTGAGAGTGCCACACTCGTAACCACGTTTGTATGGCCTTTGAGTTCCAGCAGAGTCTGACCGCTGGCCGCGTCCCACACCCGCGCCGTGCGGTCGCGCGACCCCGTGACAAGGCGACGACCATCGGCCGATATGACTACACTCGTCACGGGGCCAAGATGTCCACGAAGTTGCAGTAAGCTCTGACCCGTAACCGCGTCCCACACTCGCGCCAACCCATCCCCCGAGCCGGTGAGGAGGCGGCGACCATCCGCTGACACGGCCACATTTAGCACTTCGTCGGAATGTCCCTTGAGTTCCAACAAGCTCTGGCCAGTAGCCGTACTCCACACCCGCACGGTCTGATCTGCCGACCCGGTGATCAGAAAGCGACCATCAACCGACAACGCTAAGCTAAGTACTTGGTTAGCATGTCCTTTCCATTCGAGCAGACTTTCGCCGCTGGTCGCATCCCATAGCCGCACCGTGTTGTCGGCCGCACCGGTGAAAATTCGTCGGCCGTCCGGCGAAACCGCCACAGTCAGAAGGACACCCGAGTGTCCTTTAAGTTCTAGCAGGCACTGGCCGCCGGCCAGGTCCCATACTCGCGCCGACTGGTCCGACGAGCCGGTGATGATGCGCTGTCCGTCTGGCGACACCGCTACGGTCTGGATTTCGCGAATATGTCCCTTCAAGATGCGAAGCGTCTGACCGCTGGCCGCGTCCCACACCCGCGCCGTGCGGTCGTGCGACCCCGTGACAAGGCGACGACCATCGGCCGATATGGCCACACTCGTCACATGACCGGTATGTCCCTTCAAGACCAGAAGACCCCGTCCAGTGGCGGCGTCCCACACACGCGTGGTTTGGTCGTGCGACCCAGTGACAATACGCCGTCCATCTCTCGACACGGCCACACTGCTAACGAGACTCGAATGTCCCTTGAGTTCCAGCAATTTTTGTCCAGTGGTCGCGTCCCACACGCACGCGATGCTGTCCCATGAACCGGTGACGATGCGGCGACCATCCGGAGAAAACGCCACACTCGTAATCGGTTGATTCTGTCCGCGCAGTACCAGCAGGTTTTGGCCAGTAGTTGCATCCCACACCCGGACGGTTTTGTCGAAGGAACCGCTGACGATGCGACGGCCGTCTGAGGCCAGCGCCACGGCCGAGACCCCTTCCAAGTGACCGTACAGGGTGATCTCGCTGCCTTGAAACTGGCGATTGCATATGCCCCACACGATACAGCGATTCTCGGGCAAAATGGCGGCCAATTGATCGCGGGCTAATGGCACGTTCCTATTGTCCCAGTCGGCCATAGCAGTTCGTAAGCGACCCAAATCGAGTAGGCGGCGGCTCTCGCGGGCCTCCTCACGGGCTTTGCTCGCCTCCTGATCAGCCCGCTTGGCCTGCTGGTCGGCTCGTTGGGCTTGCGCCTTGGCTTGCTCCGCCTGGGCATCCGCACGACGGGCCTGCTCGTCGGCTCGTTGGGCTTGCGCCTTGGCTTGCTCCGCCTGGGCATCCGCACGACGGGCCTGCTCGTCGGCTCGTTGGCTTTCGCGTATCGCCCAGATACTCAGCCCCGTCATGGTTACCGCCGCTAGCACGCTGGCCGCGAGGATCCCTGTGGCTAGCTTGTTGCGACGCACCCATTTGGTCAACCGCTCGATGGGGCCAGCCGCCTTTACGCTGATCGGCATACCGGCCAGCCATCGGGCCAGATCCTCGGCCAACTCTTTGGCTGTCGCGTAACGCTCTGCTGGGTCTTTTTGCAAACACTTCAGCACGATCCGTTCGACATCGCGTGGGATCGCTGAGTTTAACAGACGCAAGCGGGTAGGCTCGCTCTGCAGCACTTGGCGGAGAATCTGCATCGTGTCCGAGCCGGAGAAAGGCCGCTTGCCCGACAGAAATTCATACAGCATCACCCCCAAAGCCCACACATCCGATTGGGGTCCGACGAACTTTGAGCCACCGCTGGCCTGTTCTGGGCTCATGTAAGCGGGCGTACCCATGATTGCCTGGGTCGCGGTCATGTCACTGCCACCTAGCTTCTTGGCCAAGCCGAAGTCGGTCACTTTCGGTTCGCCCGCTGCATCGAACATGACATTGGCCGGCTTCAGATCGCGGTGGACAATCATATTGGCATGAGCTGCCGCCACACCCAACGCGATTTTGTGCAGCAGTTCGACTGCCTGACGCACGGGCAAGAGCTTGTGCTGTTTGAGCCAATCCCCCAGGTTGCCGCCAGGCAAATACTCCATAACCAGATAGGGCATGGAACCAACCGTGCTGCTGGCGTAAACTCGCATGACATGGGGATGATCCAACGAACCGACCGCCTCCGCTTCAGCCAAAAAGCGAGCCAGTTGCCGGGTATCCTCACTGTACGGGCCGAGGATGGTTTTAATGGCGACAGTGCGATTGAGGTTGTCCTGAATGGCTCGAAAAACTAGCCCCATGCCGCCGCGGCCAATCAGTTGCAACTCGCGAAAACCGGGAATGTCGGGAAGCGGAACTGCAGAAACAACAGCACCTTGGTGATCGCTCGTTTGTTCGGGATCAGGCAAATCAACGGTCGAAGCCTGTTGATTCCAACTCCTGGTGGGTTGATTCTCAGGAACGGCAGGGCTAGCGGTCGGATCATGATCGGGCATCATCAAGACTCCGGGTAGAATGTTTAGAGTTTAGTTTAACTACTCTGCGTCTGGATGTACAGGATCAACCATGGCGTTTGGCAACGCTCCGATACTAGCAAACGAGCCTGCTAACGCGAGGAAAATGTCCCTCACCTTACACCGTATGGGTTGAATCATGCACGCTCGATGAGAACCAAGTTTCTCACACCTCACACCGCAAAAGTTGCGAACAACCTCGGTCACCCGAGTGAACGTCAATCGATCGAACGGAAAGCTACACCTAGAAATAAATCATTGGACGAATCGGTTTTACCCCAGTTTGCACCATCACCATTCCGAGTAACGAATTTACAAAGGCACACATCACAGCACCAAGGTTGCCATGTTCTCATCTCTTCGATAGGTTGACAGAGCTGAGATAAAGATATTGCTTGAGTTTAAAGCTTCGTCCTTTTAAAGGGAACGACCCCAAAAGAGGATCAGCCATGATTCGAGAAATAGCAAAAGGCTTGCTTCTGTTCTACTTGTGGTTGTTCGTACAGACGACGACTGCACAAGAAGCGCTGGCGCTCAAAAGCAGCAAATGGGAAGCCATCTTTCAGGGGGTTGAAATCTGTGATCTAGAAAGCAAAGAACCACGGCTGATGCGTGGTCATGCGGTGCGTCTAGATTTACAGACGCCGAAGTTGTCGTTCTTAGCAACACCCGACAATGGGGACCGCCCCGACCATACTGATGGGCTTCGCACGAGCAGCTTCCTGCAACGATACAAGTGCCAGTTGGCGATTAATGCTTCGCCCTTTAGTCCGATCCATGCCGAGGAAGGCAAACCGCAGAAGATAGTTGGCTTGACTGTTTCACGAGGCCGAGTGGTTTCTCCCGAGACCCCAAGCTATCCTGCTTTATTGCTCACAAAAGACAATCGAGCAAAGATCGCCGTGCCACCGTTTCAGCTCGATGGAATCTACAACGCCGTGTGTGGCTTTAATATTGTGCTTCGAGAAGGTAAACCCGTACCTGGAGGTAAAGATGTTCATCCTCGAACGGCTGCGGGGATTTCGCGCGATGGCAAAACCTTGTATTTGTTGGTGATTGATGGCCGACAAAAGGATTATAGTTTGGGAGCGACGACGCAAGAAGTGGGGCAATGGTTAGCGTACTTAGGTGCCTACGAAGGATTGAATCTCGATGGAGGAGGAACGACAACCTTAGTGATCGAACACAAAGACGGTTACAAAGTAGTGAATCGTCCGATTCACAAAGGGAAGCCAGGTACCGAACGAGTCTCCGCTAGTCATCTGGGAATTTTTGCTCCGCCATTAAAGAAGGATCGCTAAGGTACACCAAACCTTCGTAGCGGACTCCTCAACAAGATAGACAAAGAGGGAGACGTTCGACTCATTTGCCGATGCAGAAGCGCGAGAAAATCCGATCGAGTAAATCGTCGGTATACACGGTGCCGGCCACATGACCCAGCGCTTCTAACGCCAGGCGCACCTCCATCGCGATGAGTTCCGGTGGTCCTTCTTCGAGGGCTAGATGATGGGCGGCTCGCAGATGATTCAAGGCCGCATCGGCATGGCCACGGCAGCGGGCTAGGGAAGTGGCCAGGGCCGATTCCTGACGCTGGCGAGCGGCTCGCAACAAGGCAGCTCGCAGTTCGCGTAAGCCGCTGCCCTCTCGGGCACTGGTGGCCAGGGCATCGCTTGGCGGTGCGGAGGCTAGCAAATCACACTTGGTAGCGATCCACATCGCGGAGCCTTGCAAAAAACGGCGTTCGAGTGCATCAGGCGATCGGCCGGCTTCGATGCACACGAGCAGCAGATCGGCGCGATCGAGCTGTTCGCGGGCCAGCGTCAACGCCTGAGCATCCACCCCAATCGCCTGTTCGATCAGTCCGGGTGTATCGACCAGTTCCAGCACCAGCTCGCCCAGCTCCAGACGAGCCGAGAGATAGTCCCGGGTGGTGCCGGGTATCTCGCTCACCAGGGCGGCCCCGCCGACCAGGGCGTTGAACAGGCTGGACTTGCCCGCATTGGGATAGCCCACCAAGGCCACGCGAAACGCCGAGGGGTTCAAGGAACGGCTGTCGAGTTGCTTGCCTAGCAGGGTGACACGGGCCAAGGCGGCGGTTAGGCGTTGCAGGAGTTGCTCGGTGCTAAGAAAAGAAATGTCCTCATCGGCGAAGTCTAAGCCGGCCTCCAGATCGGCCAACAGATCCAGAAGCGATTCGCGTAGCTCGCGCAAAGGGTTGGACAAGCCACCCGCCAATTGGCCCAGGGCAGCCCGTAGTTCGCCACGCGTCTGGGCAGCGATGATGGCATGAACGGCTTCGGCCCGGGGCAGATCGAGTTTGCCGGCCAGAAAGGCACGCTGGGTAAATTCGCCCGCTTGGGCAGGTCGGCAACCAGCCTCGATCAGTCGCGCCAGGAGACGATCGACAAGGGGTCCACAGCCGGGCAAGTGGATTTCGGCCACGTCCTGACCGGTGTAGCTGTGCGGAGCCGGGGCAAAAAGAACCGAAGCGGGCACAGCAGGCAGATCAGGCAAAAGCAACGAGCCGACCACCGCATAGCCGGGGCGCAACTCCGCGGCGAAGACGGTAGCGAGCAAAGGTTGGAGGCGTTCACCGGAGAGGCGGACGATGGCCCGGGCAGCAGGCCCCGAGGGGGTGGCCAGCGCGACGATGGTTTGTCGGGTGTCCACGTTCAGGTACCACCGAAGGACCGATACAGGCGGTGCAACGCTCCGGGGATGCCCAGCAGCAACACCAAGCCCAACAAAAAACTCAGATAGACGCTGTAGCTCATGTGCGGTACGACGACGCCCCGTGCGATGTCGTCGGCTCGGCCGATCGTGCTGACCGTTTTGCCACCGCGCACCACGCGCACATCAATCCCGCGTGCAGTGCCGTCGAAGGTGGCCCGGCGACTGACAAAAGTCACCCGGTAGGTGGATTGCAACTCTTCGGCGAGCTTCTGATAAAGAAAAGAAAGTTGGCTCAAATCTTTGACATGGGTATATTTGCCACCTGTTTCGCGAGCGAGTCGGCCCAGAGACTCCTCGTCGATGCCGTCATCATGCAGTTCGATGGATAAATTTTCAAATAATTCGAGCAATTTTCGTTCGCTGCCGGCATGAAAATATTTGCCGCCCGTCTCGTTGGCCATCCGTGTCATGACCTCTTCATTGATCTCGTCGCGTGGCCCCAGGCCGAGCATGTACAGCGGAATGCGGGCCTCCTTGGCTCGTGCGATCACGGCCGCATCGGAACGCCGGCTGCCGGGTGCTTCGTCTTGGCCGTCGGTCAGGACAACGACGGCCCGCTTGCCGGGGGGATCCGCAGCCAGGATGGTCTCGATGCCGTGGAAGGTGGCATCGTAGAGGAGCGTACCGCCGCGGGCTTCGAGCCGTTCGATGCGATCGCGTAGAACCTCCTGATCATTGGTGAACGGTTCGGGAACGTCGATGGTGTCGGAAAAGGGCAACAGGGTCGTCTGGGCTCCTTTGCGCATCATCTCAACGAAACGCCGGGCTGCCACCTTCAGGGCGTCGATGCGCAAGAGCCGGTCCTCGGCATCGGCGCGTTGCAACATGCTACCGGAGCGATCCAAAACCAACACCGTGGTAACGGGTTCCTGTTTGCCCGGTTGACCGATCCCCACGGTGTAGACGGGCACTTCGTTCGCCTGGGCGGCGCGGATAGCGTCCGGCAAAGAGGCACGGCTATTGGTGTCCATGCCATCGGTCAAGAGGATGATGGCCTTTCGGCCGCGTGAGCGTTTGAGCAGTTCGGCGGCGCGAATGGTGGCATCGTGGTAGGCGGTGCCGCCCATCGGTCGGGCGTCGCGAATCAGTTGACGAATCTGCTCGCGATGTTGCCTGAGCCGGCCGGGATCGCGATCGAGCAAGGGAGGAACATCTTTTTTGATTTCGTGATCGAACAAAACCAGCCCCAGATCGGCGCGTGCCTCGATGCGATCGAGAAACGCTAGAGCCGCCCGCTTGGCTTGCTCCATCTTGTCGCCTCGGGCCATGCT
>Ga0272446_1003226_pt1 | contig 20980 bp, 21 predicted proteins | sample YNPCB0061_FD_194587 | JGI IMG/M metagenome (GOLD analysis project Ga0272446, IMG submission 194587) | Hot spring microbial mat communities from Yellowstone National Park, WY, United States - YNP-CB-006-1 | ecosystem: Environmental > Aquatic > Thermal springs > Hot (42-90C) > Sediment | place...
ACAGCCAGTAGAGCACCGCGCCGACGGCGCCGACGACCAGGATCTGCCAGACGATGCCGCGGATGCGTTCATCGGACCAGGACAGCCGCAGCGGCCGTTTCGGCGGCTTGCGCCGGTAGCGGGGATCCGCGGTCGCTTCGGACATTGTGATGTCGCCTCACCTGTCTTGTTGCCCGCCGGCAGGGCGGGAGAGGGGGCCGCGGGGCGGAGGATCTCCCGCCCCGTGGCCGGGCCCGCTCAGCGGAAGGGCGGCGCGTACTGCAGCCCGCCCGGGGTGGTCCAGAGCGCGTTCGGGCCGCGCTGGATGCCGATGGGCGTCAGGTTGCGATCGAAGATCTCCCCGTAATTGCCGAGGCGGGTGACGATGTTCACCATGAAGGCATTGTCCACCCCGAGCATGCGGCCGAGATCCCCGGTGCGGCCGATCAGGCGCTGCACGTCGGGCCGGTTGTCGTTCGCCGCCTGCCCGATGTTGCGGCTGGTCAGGCCGAGTTCCTCCGCCGTCAGGAGGCCGAAGTGGATCCAGCGCACGAGGTCGGTGAAGCGCTGGTCGCCGTGGCGCATCAGCGGGCCGAGGGGTTCCTTGCTGATCACCTCGGGCAGGATGACGTGGTCGGCCGGGCGCGGCTGCACCGAGCGCACCGCCGCGAGGCCCGAGACGTCGGTGGTGAAGGCGTCGCAGCGGCCGGCGAGGTAGGCTTTCACCACCTCCTCCAGCCGCTCGATCACCACCGCCTGGAAGCGGATGTTGTTGCTGCGCGCCCAGTCGGTCAGGTTCTGCTCGGTGGTGGTGCCGGGCTGGACGCAGATCGTCGCGCCGTCGAGCTCGCGCGCGCTGCGCAGGCCGAGGCTCGCCTTCACCATGAAGCCCTGCCCGTCATAGAAAGTGATGGCGGCGAAATCGAAGCCGAGGCTGGTGTCGCGCGACAGCGTCCAGGTCGTGTTGCGCGAGAGCATGTCCACCTCGCCCGACTGCAGCGCGGTGAAGCGGTTCTGCGCCGTGGTCGGCACGAAGCGGACCTTGTCCGGGTCGTTGAAGAGGGCGATCGCGACGGCGCGGCAATAGTCCACGTCGAAGCCGCGCCACACGCCCTGGCTGTCCGGCTGCGCGAAGCCGGCAAGGCCGGTGTTGACGCCGCAGATCAGCGTGCCGCGGGCGCGGATCGCATCGAGAGTCGGCGACGTCCCCGCGGCGGGCGCCTGGGCGAAGGCCGGCAGCGACACCGCCGCCGCGAGGGCCGCCGCGCCGAGGGCGCGGAGGAAGGTCTGCCGAGATGGCATGCTCACGCTCTGTCTCCCGTTCCATGGCCCGCCGTTGCGGCCGGCGGGCCGAGTTCCTGCAGTTCCGGCAACCATGCTGCGCCACGCCCGGGCGCGGATCAACGCGCATCGGGCCCTGGCGCGCAGGGCGCGACCGGGATGGGGGCCTAGCAAAGACCGGGCCGGAAAGGCAAACCTCCCTGATCGGCCCCGCCGGGGCCGTAGGGGGGGTTCGACCATGCTGCACCTCGATCGCGCCGCGCTGCGAGAGGCCCTGCCCTGGGAGGCGCTGGTGGAGGCGCTCGCCGCCATGTTCCGCGACGGCTGCGAGGCGCCGCTGCGCCATCGCCACGCGATTCCCGCCCCCGGCGGGGGCGAGAACACGCTGCTGCTGATGCCCGCCTGGCGCGCCGGCGGGCACACCGGCGTCAAGATCGTGCATGTCGCGCCCGCCAATGCGGCACGCGGGGAGCCGGCGGTGCACGCCGCCTACCTCCTCTCCGACGCCGTGACCGGCGCCCCGCTCGCGCTGATGGACGGCGGCGAGCTGACCGACCGGCGCACCGCCGCGGCCAGCCTGCTGGCCGCCCGGCACCTCGCGCGGGCGGAGAGTTCGCGCCTGCTGCTCTTGGGCAGCGGGCGGGTGGCGCGCGCCCTCGCCGAGGGCTATGCGGCGCTCTTTCCCCTGCGCGAGATCGCCATCTGGTCCCGCACCGCGGCCCATGCGGCGCGCCTCGCCGCCCTCCTGGCGGAGCAGGGCCTGCCTGCGCGCGCCGTCGCCCGGCCCGATCCGGGCGCGGCCGATATCGTCTCCGCCGCCACGCTCTCCGTCGCGCCGCTGCTGCGCGGCGCCGAGATCCGGCCGGGGACGCATGTGGACCTGGTCGGCGCCTACCGGCCGGACATGCGCGAGGCCGACGCCGCGCTGCTCGCGCGCGCGACGCTGGTGGTGGACACCCGCCCCGGCGCGCTCGCCGAAGCGGGGGACATCCTCCAGGCCATCGCCGAGGGCGCCATCACCGAGGCGCACATCGCCGCCGACCTCGCCGATCTCTGCCGCGGCCTCCATCCCGGGCGGCGCGACGGGGCGGAGGTCACGCTCTTCAAGTCGGTCGGCTGGGCGGGCGAGGATCTGGCGGCGGCGATCCTCGCCTTTCGGCGCGCGCGCTGAACGCGGCCTTACCGCGCCTGCGAAGCCGGGGGGTCGCAAGCGGCCCCCCGCCGCCCCAGTATGGGCGCGTCGGAACTTCGCTTCCCGGGGAACAGCAGGCCAATGGACGACGTGAAACACCCGCCCGCCGAGGATACGCGCACCGCTCGCGTGACCGCCGAGGAGGCGCTGGCGCTGCATGCCGAGGGACGCCCGGGCAAGCTCGAGATCCGCCTGACCAAGCCGCTGATCACCGCGCGCGACCTCTCCCTCGCCTATTCTCCCGGCGTGGCCGAACCCTGCCTGCACATCCACCGCGACCCCAAGCTCGCCTACGACTACACGGCCAAGGGCAATTTCGTCGCCGTCATCTCGAACGGCACGGCGGTGCTCGGCCTCGGCAACCTGGGCGCGCTGGCCTCGAAGCCCGTGATGGAGGGCAAGGCGGCGCTCTTCAAGCGCTTCGCGGATGTGGATTCGATCGACCTCTGCGTGGACACCGAGGACGTGGACGCCTTCGTCAACGCGGTGCGCTACCTCGGCCCCTCCTTCGGCGGCATCAACCTCGAGGACATCAAGGCCCCCGAGTGCTTCGTCATCGAGAGTCGCCTGCGCGAGCTGATGGACATCCCGGTCTTCCACGACGACCAGCACGGCACGGCGATCGTCGCCGCCGCAGGCCTGATCAACGCGCTGCACCTCACGGGGCGCGACATCGCCGAGGCGCGGCTCGTCATCAACGGGGCGGGGGCGGCCTCGATCGCCTGCGCGGAACTGGTCAAGGCCATGGGGATGCGGCCCGAGAACGTCATTCTCTGCGACACCAAGGGCGTGATCTGGCGCGGCCGCACGGAAGGGATGAACCAGTGGAAATCCGCCCATGCGGTGGAGACCAAGGCGCGCACCCTCGCCGAGGCGCTGGAGGGGGCCGACGTGTTCTTCGGCCTCTCGGTCAAGGGCGCGCTGACCGCCGAGATGGTCCGCCGGATGGCGCCGAAGCCGATCATCTTCGCCATGGCCAACCCCGATCCCGAGATCAGCCCGGACGAGGCGCGCGCGGCGCGGCCGGACTGCATCATCGCCACCGGCCGCTCCGACTATCCGAACCAGGTCAACAACGTCCTCGGCTTCCCCTTCATCTTCCGTGGCGCGCTCGATGTGCGCGCGAGCACGATCAACGACGCGATGAAGATCGCCGCCGCCCGCGCCCTCGCCATGCTCGCGCGCGAGGACGTCCCCGAGGAGGTCGCCGGCGCGGGCGCGGGCAAGGCGCTGCGCTTCGGGCCCGACTACATCATCCCCAACGCCTTCGACCCGCGGTTGATCTCGCGCGTCTCCCCCGCCGTGGCCAAGGCGGCGATGGAGTCGGGCGTGGCGCGCCGGCCGATCATCGACCTCCAGCGCTATGCGCGCGACCTCGCGAACCGGCTCGACGCCACGGTCGGCGCGCTCGAGGCGATCGCCGAGTCCGTGCGCCAGAACCCCCGCCGCGTGGTCTTCGCGGAAGGGGAGGAGGAGAAGGTGATCCGCGCCGCCATCGCCTTCCGCAACGCCGGCTACGGCACGCCCGTGCTGGTCGGGCGCGAGGACCGGATCGCCGCCATCACCGCCGCCCTCGGCATCCCGCTGCCCGAGGGGATCGAGATCCAGAACGCGCGGGTGTCGGATTCGAACCGTCGCTACGCCGAGTTCCTCTACGCCAAGCGCCAGCGCGAGGGCTTCCTTTTCCGCGACTGCCAGCGCCTCGTGAACCAGGACCGCAACGTCTTCGCCGCCTGCATGGTGGCGCTGGGCGATGCGGATGCCGTCATCACCGGCACCACGCGCTCCTTCTCGGTCGCGCTCGAGGGCCTCTGCATGGCGATCGACCCCGTCCCGGGGCGCGTCGTCTTCGGCCTGTCCATCATCGTCTCCCGCCGCGCGGGCACGGTGCTCGTGGCCGACACCGCGGTGCATGAGCGGCCGGACGCCGCGATGCTCGCCGGCATCGCGCGCGGCTCCGCCGCGGCGGCGCGGCGCCTTGGCCTCGAGCCGCGTGTCGCCTTCCTCTCCTTCTCGACCTTCGGCGACCCGCGCGGGACCATCCCCGGCTCGATCCGGGAGGCGGTGAAGCTGCTCACCGAACGCGGGGCGGATTTCGAGTTCGACGGCGAGATGTCGGCCGATGTCGCCCTCGACCCGGGTCTGCGCGCCGCGCTCTATCCCTTCTGCCGCCTCACCGGGCCGGCGAATGTGCTGATCATGCCGGGGCTGCACGCGGCGCACATCCTGGCGCGCTCGGTGCCGCGGCTGACCAGCGCGACCGTGATCGGCCCGCTGCTGACCGGCCTCGCGCATTCGGCGCAGATCGTGCCGATGCAGGCGGGGGTGAACCAGATCCTCGACGTCGCCTGCCTCGCGGCGCACGCGGCCCAGCCGCGGCAGCCCGCGGCGGCGGGGTCCTGAGCGTCAGCCACGCGGGGGGCCGCCGCGCCGCCCGTCTCGGGCGGGCCTCGGCGCAGGCCGCGCCGTCTACCGGGGCGCGCCGGCCCCGGCGGGCGGCGCCGGCGCGGGGGGTGGCGGTGGCGCGGGCGCGGCGGTGGGGCCGGTCAGCCGCTCGCCCTGGCGGGCGGTCCATTCGCCCGCGCCCTGCAGCCTCTCGCCGGTCCAGCGCAGGGCCCGGCCGAGGGCGGGGGCGGTGCTCTCGGCCGCGCGCTCGATCGCCTGGCCGGTATCTCCCATGGCGCGGTCGAGGGCCGCCCCGGCCCGCTCCGCAAAGCCTGGCTGGCGGGCGGGGGCGGCGTCGTTCGCCGCCGGGGCCGGCTCGGCGGCGCGGGGCACGGGCGGGGGCAGGCTGCCCGGCGGCTGCGCCGCCACGGGGCAGGCGGCGAAGGCGAGGATCACGGCGGCGGGTGCGAGGCGCATCGGAACCTCCTGCGGCGGACGATGTCGTGGCGGCGGAGCATGCCCGCCGCCTGCGGCGAGACCGGGGCGAACATCCGGGCGGCGCGGGGCCGCGCCGGCGAAGCGTCAGTCCCCGAAGGCCCAGCGTCCGGCGCGGCGGAGACGTTCGCCGCTCCAGGCGGCGGCCCGTTCCAGCGGCGCCCCGGTGCGGCGCGCGCCGCGTTCGATGGCCGCGCCGGTCCGCCGCGCGCCGCGCTCCACCGCCCGCCCGGCGCGCTGCACCGCCCCTTCCGAGGCGGCGGCCGGCGCCGCCAGGGCCGCCCCGGCCAAGCCGAGGATGATGTCGCGTCTGCGCATGCGCGTCAGATGGTCCGCCGCCGCGGCGCGATCAAGCGTCGAGCCGGATGCCGAGGTCGCGGATCAGCGGCCGCCACAGCGCGTTCTCGGCGGCGACGAAGGCGTCGAACTCCGCGGCCGACCAGGCGGTGGTCTGCACGCCGAGGGCGCGGGTGCGCGCCTGCACCTCCTCCGAGGCCATGGCGCGGACGAGTTCGGCGTTGAGCCGGGCGACGATCGGCCCCGGCACGCCCTTGGGCACCGACATGCCCTGCCAACCGAAGGCCACCGCGTCATGGCCCATCTCGCGCGCCGTCGGCACCGCCGGGGCCTCGGGCGTGCGCGTCTCGGCCAGCACGGCCAGCGCCCGCACCCGGCCGTCGCGGATGAAGGGCAGGCCGGTGGCGGTGTCGATCATCACCGTCTCGACATTGCCGGCGAGCAGGTCCTGCATCGCCGCCTGGCCGCCGCGATAGGGCACGTGCTCGGCGGCGAGGCCCGCGCGCCGCTTGAGCAACTCCATCGCGAGATGGTGCGGCGAGGCGACGGCCGGGCTGCCATAGGTGGGCGCGCGGCTGCGGCTGGCCGCGACCAGGGCGGGGAAGTCGGCCCAGGGCGCCTCGGCCCGGCAGACGAGGTAGAGCGGGAAGCGGCCGATGAAGCCGACCCCGGTGAAGTCGCGGTCGGGGTCGTAGGGCAGGCGGGCGTAGAGGGCAGGATTGTAGACGAGGATGCCGTTGTCGACGTGCATCCAGGTATGGCCGTCGGCCGGCGCGCGCGCCGCCGTCTCGCTGGCCAGCACCGCGCCGCCCCCGGGCCGGTTCTCCACCACCACGCCCTGCCCGAGGCGCGGGCCCATCTGGGCGGCGACCAGCCGGGCGAAGACGTCGGAGGGGCCGCCGGCGGGATAGCCGACCACGAGGCGGAAGGGGCGCTCCGGCCAGTTGGCCGGCTGCGCCGCCGCCCCGCCGGCCACGAGGCCGAATGCCGCACCCAGCGCGCCGCGTCGTTTGATCATCGTCCCGTCCCCACGCCTCTCGCGCGCACTCTGGCGCTGCGCGCCGGGCGCGCCAAGCCCCGCGGGGCGAGGCTCGCCAGCGGCCCGGACAGCGGATATCCACCACCCGCGCATGCCCGCCGCCCTCCTCCTCGCGCTTGGCCAGATCGGGGATCCGGCCTTCCGCCGCCCGCTGCTGTGGGGCGTGCTCGGCGCCGCGCTGGCCGGGGCGGCGCTGGTCTCGGGCGGCGTCGCTGCGGCGGCCCGGGCGGCGGGCGGGACGGGCTGGCTCGCCTGGGCGGCGCAGGCGGGGGGCGGGGCCTTGGGGCTGGTGCTCGCCTGGTGGCTGTTCCTGCCCGCGGCGGCGGCGATCGCCGCGCAGCTGGTCGAGCCGGTCGCGGCGGCGGTGGAGCGTCGGCACTACCCGCATCTGCCGCCCGCCCGGGGCGCGCCGGTGGCGGTGCAGCTCGCCTTCGGCCTGCGTTTCGGCCTGCGCCTGCTGCTGCTGCAGCTCGCGCTGCTGCCGCTGCTGCCGGTGCCGGTCCTCGGGGCGGGGCTCGCGCTGCTCGTCTCCGCCCATGCGCTCGGTGCGGGCATGGTGCAGCAGACGGCGTTGCGGCGCATGGATGGCGCGGCGGCGCGGGCCGCGTGGCGGCGGCGGCGCGTCCAGGGATGGCTTCTCGGCCTTGCGCTCGCGGTGATGGCGCTGGTGCCCCCGCTCAACCTGCTGGTGCCCGTGCTCGGCACCGCGGCGGCGGTGCATCTGCTCGCGCGCTCACCAGCATCGTGATTGCGCGAATCCTGGGGATAAGAGGGCCCGTGGCGTTGTGGGCGCAGAAGGGCGCATGCTAGCCCCACGCCATTCACGCATCGCCATGGAATCGAGGGGGTCTTCGATGTCGCTGTTCCGCCGCAAGGACGAGCCGGGATCCGCCAGCACCGGCGCCGACTCCGCCACCACCATCCCCGCCGCCCGCGACCCCGACCTCGCCGTGCCGCCCTTCCGTCCGGCCGGGGCGGCGCCGGCCGCCGCGACGCCGGTGGCGGGCGGGCCCCAGGCGCCGAAGCCGAGCGCGCCGCCCGCCGGGGTCGCCCGCCCCGCCCCCCCGGCCGCGGCCGCCCCCCGCGGCCCGGCCCCGCGTCCCGACGCGGCCGAGCGCCGCACCCTCGTGGTCGGCAAGGGCATCAGCCTGCAGGGCACGGTGACCGAGGCCGAGAAGCTGGTCATCGAGGGCACGATGGAGAGCCAGCTGCTGCAGGCGCAGGAGCTGGTCATCACCCATTCCGGTGTCTTCAAGGGCGAGGTCCAGGTCGAGGATGCCGAGATCGGCGGCACCTTCGACGGCACCCTGACCGCGACCGGCAGCCTGACCATCCGCGCCACCGGCCGGGTGCTCGGCACCGCCCGGTGCCGCAAGCTCTCGGTCGAGGAGGGCGGCCAGCTCTCGGGCAAGATGGAGATGATCACGGACCAGGGCCCGCAGCAGCGCCTGCCGCTCGCCCCGGCCCGTTCGACCGAGCCCGCCGACGCCTGATCCGGCGCCCCCGCTGATGCGGCGCTCCGCTGCGCGGGCCGCCGGCGGGGGGGCGGGGCCCGCCATGGCGGCACCGCCCCTGGCCTGCCTGCTGCCGCTGCTTCTCCCGGCCTGCGCGGCGGCCCCGGCCGAGGACCCGGCGCTGATGTTGCGCGAGGCGCTGGCGACCACGCGGGCGAGCCTCGCCGCGGCGGGGGCGCCCTCCGCCGCCGCGCTGCCGGCCGGGGTCGGCGCCGGGCAGAGGGTGAGCCCGCCCGGGGCGGGGCGGCCGCCCGGCCCCATCCCTGCCGCCGCAGCCGCCGCCGCCCCCGCCGACGGCCCGCGCCGGCGCGGTGCCGCGCCGCCCCGCGCCGCCGCCGCCCTGCTCGGCCAGCCGGCCGAGGCGGTGCGCGGCATGCTCGGCGACCCCTCCCTGCGCCGTCCCGAGGGGGGGGCGGAGATCTGGCTCTACGAGGCCCCGTCCTGCCGGCTCGATGTGGTCCTCTATGCCGAGGGCCGGGCCCTCGTCGTCGCCCATGCCGCGGCGCGCGCCCTCACCGCCGAGGAGGCGGTGACCGAGTCCGCCTGCCTCGCGGCCATCGCGGCGGCGCCCGCGCCCCTGCCCTGGACGCGCGCGGGGCGCCGCGCGTGAGGCGTCGCCTCGGCCCGGCGAGGACGGCGGAGGCGGGGCGCGTCGGCGGCCGCCCGCGCGCGCGGGCCTGTGGCGCGGCATGAGCGCCTGGCTCGACGCCTTCGTGCCCGCCTTCGCGCTGCTCGCCCTCGGCGCGCTGCTGAAGCGGCGGCTGCTGCGCGAGGATGCGATCTGGGCCGGGATGGAGCGCCTGATCTACTGGGTCCTGCTGCCGTCGCTGATCGTCTCGGCGCTGGCGCCGCTCGATCTCGCGCAACTGCCGCTCGGGCGCATCGCGGCGGCGATCTGGGGCCCGCTCGCGCTCGGCACGGCCGCATCGGTCCTGCTCGCCCGTGCGCTCGGGCACGGGCATGCGGCGATGACCTCGGTGCTGCAGGGGGGCATCCGCTTCAACAACCTGATGGGCTTCGCCATCGTGGGCGCGCTGTTCGGCGCGGCGGGCATCGGTTTCGGCGCGGTGGCGACCGGCATCATCGTGCCCTTCGTCCAGGTGGCGACCACGCTCGCCTTCGCCTTCGACGGCCGGCGCGGCCCGCCGCGGCCGCGCGCGGTGGTGCGGCAGCTGGTGCTGAACCCGCTGCTGCTCGGCGTGGCGGCGGGGTTCGGCATCGCCGCCCTCGGCGGTCTGCCGCCGGGGCTTGCGCCCACGGTGCAGGCGCTCGGCCGCGCCTCGGTCGCGCTCGGGCTGCTCTGCGTCGGCGCGGCGCTGTCGCTGCACTCCTTCTCGGACCGCCTCGGCACCCAGGCGCTGACCGGCGCGCTGAAGCTGATGGTCATGCCGGCCGCGACCTGGGGCTTCTGCGCGGCCTTCGGCGTGCCGCCGCTGGCCACGGCGGTGGCGGTGATCTTCATGGCGCTGCCGACGGCGGCCACCTCCTACGTGATGGCGCGCGCACTCGGCGGCGATGCGCCGCTGATGGCCGCGATCACCACCACCGAGCACATCGCCTCCATCGTCACGCTGCCCTTCTGGGTCTGGCTCGTCGCGCCGTGACGGCCGGCCGGCCCGCGGCGCTGCGGGCACGAGGCGGCCCCTTCGGCCCCGGCGTGGTCAGCCGGTGGTGCGCAGGCCGTCGGGCAGGCGGCGGCGGATGATGGCGAGCGCCGGGTCGCCCTCGGCGAGGAGGGGCGCGCAGGGGCTCGCGCTGCTGCGGCGCAGCGTGCGGTGCGCGCCGAAATCCACCGCGATCGGGGCGATCGCGGCATTGTCGAAGAGGTAGCGGTTGCCGGCGTCGAGGTAGGTCTCGCTGACCGCGCCTTCGGCCAGCACCAGCCCGTGTTCCGCCAGTTCGATGTGGTGGTAGGAGACATGCCGGCACCAGCCTTCCTGGATGATGGAGGTGCCGTTCACCAGCAGCCCCGCCGGTACCAGCCGGCCGCCGAGGAAGAGGGCGTGGTTGGGGCTGACGCGCAGGTCGCGGCGCGGCAGGTCGGAGCCGAGCGCCCCGGCGCGGATCAGGATCGGGGCGATGGCGGCGCGGTTGCGCAGCCGGGAGACGTCCACCTCCATCCGCCCCACCCAGACCAGCGGCTGCAGCAGCGGCCCGCCATGGACGGTCATCACCAGGTCGCCGGGGCGCAGCGCCTCGACCGGTGTCTCGCCCTGCGCGGTGCCGATATGCGTCCCGGCGGCGAAGCAGAGGACCCGCTCGCGGACGGGAGGGGCCGACACGGCGGGGGCACGGCCATCGCTGGGGGGCGGAGGTGCCGGCATGCGTCGTTCACCTCTGGCGGCGGTGCCCTGGGGGGAAGGGACATCGCCGCCCTTGGGGGTCAAGATGGAAGCGGCAAGGGGGGGGAGCCGCTTCCACACGCATTCCCGCACACGCCGCGCCCGAGCGCCACGAACGTGCAGTTGTTTTTTCAGATGTATTTGAGACGGGCTCAAGGCTTGGCGACTCCGGCATCCGACACTTCGGATTGCAAGGATGCGCGGGGCGGGGTGCTGCAGCGTCGCCGGCACCGCCCGCCGCAGCCGGGGATTGCATGAAGAAGCATTTGATCCCGTCACGCGCGATCCGTGGTGGACGGCGCGTCCTCCGCGGGGGGGGCGGGGCGGCGGCCCGGGCCGTCAGGCCAGGAAGCGCCGCAGCAGCGCCACCGTCTCCTCGGGCCGTTCCTGCTGCACCCAATGCCCGGCCCCGGGCACCAGATGCGTGCCCCGCCAGTCGGCGCAGGCCGCGGTTTCCATCCGCCGCAGCGCGCCCGGGACCTGCTGCACCCCCCAGTCCCGCGCCCCGGCGATGAAGCAGGCCGGCACCTCGATGCGGCGGCCGGCGAAGACCTCCATCTCGGCGTTCGTGCCGGTGAAGCGCGTGCGGTACCAGTTCAGCCCGCCCTGGAAGCCGGTGCGCGCATACTCGGCGGCATAGACGGCGAGTTCCGCCTCGGTCAGCCAGGCGCAGGCGGCGACCTGTTCGGGCGAGGGCATCTCGCGCGCCACCGTCTGCGGCATCGTCTCGGCGAGGTCCATCACGTAGTAGGTCGGCAGTTTCGCGAGTTCCTCCGCCGTCCAGCCGGCGAGCGGGAAGACCTCGTTGCCCGGCCAGTCGCCCGACTTGTGGTGGTAGTAGGCGCGCAGGAAGGCGTGCAGCCCCTGCGGGGCGGCGATCATGTCCCCGTTCGCGGCGCGGCGCGCATAGTACCAGTGGTAGTGCTGGCGCGGCCGGGGCAGGGCGGCGAGGTCGGCGGCGATGTCGCGCGCCGGCGCGGCGCGGCTCGCCCCGATCGCCGGCGGCCCGGCGAAGGGCGCGCTCATCAGCGCCACCCGCCGGAACACGTCCGTCCGCACCAGGGCGCAGTGCGCCGCGACGGGCGAGCCGAAATCATGCCCCACCACCGCATGCACCTCAGCGATGCCGAGCGCGCCGAGCAGCGCGAGCTGGTCGCGGATCAGGTTGAGCAGCGAGAAGGGTCGGAGGTCGGCGTCATAGGCCTCCGACCAGCCGGTGGTCCGCCCGTAGCCGCGCTGGTCGGGGGCGATGACGTGAAAGCCCGCCGCGGCCAGCGGCAGCATCACGCGGCGCCAGGAATAGGCGAGTTCGGGGAAGCCGTGCAGCAGCAGCAGCGCCGGCCGCCCCGCCTCGCCCGCCTCCAGCACGTGCATGGTGAGGCCGTTGATGCCGGGCACCATGCGGCTGCGGATGCCGGCGGGCAGGGTGGGGTGGCTGAGCGGGTCCATGGGCGTCCTCTCCCTCATCCCCGGCATCCGGCCCGGCAAGCGCGGCGCGATCAAGCCCCGGTTTGACGCGGGCGCGCCGCGCCGCGACCCTGGCCGCCATGCGGGATGGCATCGCCTGGTCGAACGACCTCCTCACCCTCGCCGCGCGCTTCGGGGAGCGTGTTGCGGTCACCGACGGCGTGGCGACCATGACCTATGCCGCGCTCGCCGCGCGCGCCCATGCCCTCGGCCACCGGCTCAGCGAGGCCGGCCTGCCGCCGGGCGCGCCGGTCGCCACCCTGGTGCCGAACGGCGTCGAGGCGCCCTGGGTGAGCCATGGCGTGACCATCGCCGGCGCGGCCGAGGTGCCCATCAACGCCCATGCGACCGATGCCGAGATCGCCTGGTTCGCCCGGCTGGCGGGCTTCCGCCGCGTCATCGCCCCGCGCGCCGCGGCCGGGCGGCTCGCCGCCCTTGGCCTCGAGCCCTGGCCGCTCGAGGAGATCGCGCCCGACCCCGCCGCCCGCCCGCTGCCGCCCGTGCCGGCCGGGGCCTGGGGGCGGATCATCTTCACCTCCGGCACCACCGGCCGGCCGAAGGCCGTCGTGCACACCCATGGCGGTCGCTGGCGCGCGCATCTGCTGCAGCGCGCGGTGCTGCCCTTCACGCCGGGGCGCGGCGACCGCGTGCTGCTGATGACGCCCTATGTCCACGGCGCCTCGCTGATCGCCGCCGCCTGGCTCGAACAGGGGGCGGAGGTGGTGCTGCAGGAGGGCGTCAGGGCCGCGGCGGTGGAGCCCGTCCTCGCCGCCGGGCCTGCCGCCATCTTCGCCCCGCCCACGGTGCTCGCGAAGATCCTGGCGCTGTTCCCGGGGCGACGCTTCCCAGGCCTGCGCTGCGTCTTCACCGGCACCGCCACCCTCTCGCGCGATCTGTGGCGCCGCGCAGCCGAAGCCTTCGGTCCGGTCATCCGCATCGCCTACGGCATGAGCGAGTGCTTCAACCCGATCACCGTGCTCGACCCGCCCGAGGTCGCCGAGGCCATGGCCGAGCCCGAGGACGGCCTTGGCGCCTGTCTCGGCTGGCCGGCGCCGGGCGTCGAGATCGCCATCCGCGGCGAGGACGGCGCGCCGCTGCCCGCCGGCGAGGTCGGGGAGATCTGGCTGCGCGCCCGCCACATGGCCGCCGGCACCATCACCGCCGCGGGCTTCGCCGCCCGCCCGCCCGGCGGCTGGCACCGGAGCGGGGATCTCGGCGCGCTCGACGGGCGCGGCAGGCTGCGCCTCGCGGGGCGCGCGGCGGATGTGATCAAGTCCGGCGGCTACCGCATCCACCCCGCCGAGATCGAGGCGGCGCTCGACGGCATCGCGGGCGGGCGGGCGGTCTGCGTGCTCGGCCTCCCCTCCGACTATTGGGGGGAGGTGATCGTCGCGGTGGTGGAAGCCCCGCCCGCGGGCTGGGAGGCGGAGGCGGAGGCGCGCCTCGCCGCGCTGTCGCGGCCGAAGCGCCCGCGCGCCTGGCTCGCCCTGCCGGAGCTGCCGCGCAACGCCCAGGGCAAGGTGGTGCGGGCACGCGTGCGGGAGGCGGTCCTCGCCACCCATGCGCTGGAGGACGGGCCGCATCCGCGCCTTGTGGCGCGCGCGCCGTGCTAGGCGCGCCCCGCGCCCGGCCCCTGCGGAAGCGCCTTGCGCGGGAGGGCGGGCGGCGAAATGATCGTCCCGGTCCGCATCCGGGAGGGACGGAGATGCTTTCCAGACGACTGATCGCGGCTGCGGTGGCCCTGGCCTCGGTCGGCGCAGGCGGCGTGGCGGCGCAGAACTACAACCTGCCGCCTTCCTTCGGCACCTACAATCTGCGCTTCAACTTCCAGCCCGATCCCTATGTCATCAACGTCACCGCCGGCGGCACCCTCCCGGCCGAGCGGATCGGCGGGCCGGGCTGTGTGGGCTCGATTGCGCAGGCGCCGGATGTGCGGCTGAACTACCAGGCCGGCGGCGGGCTGCCGCTCTACATCGGGGCGCAGTCGCGCTGGGACGTGACGCTGGTGGTCAACCTGCCGAACGGGCAGTGGGTGTGCAACGACGACTTCCTCGGCACCAACCCCGGCATGGTCTTCCGCCAGCCCCTCTCCGGCCAGTACGACATCTGGATCGGGCACTACGACCGCGGCCGCGGCGTGCCGGCGCAGCTCATCATCTCCGAGGTGCCGCCGCGCTGAGGCCGCCGCGTCAGCCCGCCGCGCCGCCGGCGGCGATGGGCTGGCCGGCGAGCAGCCCGGAAGTGGCGCCGAGGCCCATCGCCCGGGCGGCGAAGAAGCGCTTGAGCGCCGGCATCCGGTCCACCGCCGCGATGCCCAGCCGCCGCGCCAGCCGCACCGGCGGCAGGCGGGACGTGAAGAGCCGCTCGAGCGCGTGGGTGGCGCCGAGCATCAGCAGGCCATCCGGCCGGCGCGCCGCCTGGTAGCGCGCCAGCACCTCCGCCCCGCCGGGATCCTCCCCGGCATTGACCGCCGCGATCACCAGCTCGGCCAGCGCGGCCACGTCCCGGAAGCCGAGGTTCAGTCCCTGACCGGCGATGGGGTGGATGCCATGCGCGGCATCCCCCACCAGCGCCAGGCGTTCGGCCGCGTAGCGCGCGGCGTGCATGGCCCCGAGCGGATAGGACCAGCGCCGCCCGAGCGGGGTGACGGCGCCGAGATGGTCGCCGAGCCGCGCCGCGATCTGCCGGCCATAGGCCGCATCGTCGAGCGCGAGGCAGCGCCGGGCGAGCGCCGTCCGCTCGGTCCAGACGATGGCGCTGACATGGGGGTGGCCGGGGATGCCGTTCATCGGCAGCTGCGCGAAGGGGCCGTGCGGCAGGAACTGCTCGAGCGCCACATTGTGGTGCGGCCTCTCATGCGCGATGGCGCCGACGATGCCCATGCAGCGGTAGTCGAGCCGGGCGGCGGGGATCCCGGCCGCCCGCCGCAGCGGCGAGTTCCGCCCCTCGGCCCCGACGACGAGGCGGGCGCGGATCTCCCTCCCCGTGGAGAGCCGGACCTTCACCCCCGCCGCCTCCCGCGCGACCGTCGCCGTCGCGGGCGCGAACACGGAAAGGCCGGGCAGGGTGGGCAGCCGCGCATTCAGCGCGACGCGGAGCGCGCGCGCCTCGACCATCCAGCCGAAGGGTTCCTCGCCGACCTCCGCGTGGTCGAAATGCAGATGGAGGGGGGAGGCGCGCTCGCCCGGCCTTCCGTCGGCGACGCGGATGCCGAGGATGGGGCAGGGCGGTTCGGGCAGGTGGCCCCAGACGCCGGCGGCCGCGAGCAGGCGCTGCGAGGTCAGGGCGATGGCGTAGGCGCGGCCGTCGAATTCCGGCAGTTCCATCGGCGGCAGCGGGGCGGCGTCCACCACCGCCGCGCGCACGCCGCCGGCGGCGAGGCTGGCGGCAAGGGAGGCTCCGACCGGACCGGCGCCGAGGATGCAGACCTCGACCTCGAGGGGCTGTGTCATGGCTGCAATCTAGGCCTCCGGCGCGGCCGCGCCAGCCCGCCCAGGAAACGGGCAGGTGCCGCTTCCGTAAGCAGGCGGTTCCGGATGCTTGCCGGCCTGGCGCGCAATCCCGCCGGCTGCGCCTCTGGCACGGGACTTGGAAAGCGATGGGCCATCCGCCGCAGAGAGGAACCGGGCACGATGAAACTGGTGATGGCTGTGATCAAGCCCTTCAAGCTGGATGAGGTGCGCGAGGCGCTCACGCCGCTCGGCGTGCAGGGGCTGACGGTGACCGAGGTGAAGGGGTTCGGCCGGCAGAAGGGCCAGACCGAGATCTACCGCGGCGCCGAATACCACGTGAGCTTCCTGCCCAAGGTGAAGATCGAGGTGACCGTGCCGGACGAGCTCGCCGATGCCGTGGTGGAGGCGATCGCCTCCACCGCGCGCACGGGCAAGATCGGCGACGGCAAGATCTTCGTCCTCGATGTGGAGCGCGCGCTCCGCATCCGCACGGGCGAAACCGACAACGCGGCCCTGTGAGGCAGGCGACCATGCACCGAAAGGATCCGACGACAGTGAAGCGCATGCTCGCGCGCGGCGCGCTCGCCGCCGCCACCCTGATGCTCGCCACCGCGCCCGCCATGGCCGAGGAGGCGAAGGTGGACACCGGCGACGCCGCCTGGATGCTGACCTCGACCGCCATCGTGCTGATGATGACGATCCCCGGCGTCGCGCTCTTCTATGCGGGCATGGTCCGCAAGAAGAACGTGCTCGCCACCATGATGCAGTCCTTCTTCATCTGCGGCCTGGTCTCGGTGCTGTGGATGGTGGCGGGCTACTCGCTCGCCTTCGGCAATGGCGGGCAGTACGCGGCCTATGTGGGCGACTTCTCGCGCGTCCTGCTGCGCGGGATCGAGGCCTCCTGGGACAAGCCCTTCACCATGGGCTCGGGCGACGCGACGGTGCCCTTCACCATCCCCGAGGCGCTGTTCGTGATGTTCCAGATGACCTTCGCGATCATCACCGCGGCGCTGATCACGGGCGCGGTGGCGGACCGCATGAAGTTCTCGGCGCTGGTGGTCTTCATCTCGCTCTGGACGCTGCTGATCTACAGCCCGGTCGCGCACTGGGTGTGGCATCCCTCGGGCTGGCTGTTCGTGGATGGCGCGCTCGACTTCGCGGGCGGGACGGTGGTGCACATCAATGCCGGTGTCGCCGGCCTGGTCGCGGCCCTCGTGCTCGGCAAGCGCATCGGCTACGGCAGCGAGAACATGGCCCCGCACAACCTCTCCCTCGCGGTCATCGGCGCCTCGCTGCTGTGGGTGGGCTGGTTCGGCTTCAACGCCGGCTCGGCGGCCTCCTCGGGCGGCGGGCGCGCGGCGATGGCGATGCTGGTGACGCAGGTCGCCGCCGCCGCCGCCGGCCTCGCCTGGGTCTTCGCCGAGTGGATGATCAAGGGCAAGCCCTCCGTCCTCGGCGCCATCTCGGGCGCGGTGGCCGGCCTCGTCGCCATCACCCCGGCGGCGGGCTTCGTGCTGCCCGGCTCGGCGCTGATCATCGGCGTGGCTGCGGGCCTTGCCGGCTACTGGGGCGCGACCGCGCTCAAGCACGCCCTCGGCTACGACGACAGCCTCGATGCCTTCGGCGTGCACGGCATCTGCGGCATCGTCGGCGCGCTGCTGGTGGGTTTCCTCGCCTATGGCCCGCTCTCGGCGACCGAGGCCTCGCCGGAGGGCAGCTCGGGCTCGATGGCGCAGTTCATCAAGCAGCTCACCGCGGTCGGCGCGACCGTGGTCTTCACCGCCATCGGCACCTTCATCCTCCTCAAGATCACGGGCCTCGTGACCGGCGGCCTGCGCGTGAGCGAGGAGGAGGAGCGCGAGGGCCTCGACGTGACGCAGCACGGCGAGCGCCTCAACTGATCCGCGGCTCCGTCGGGGGGCGGCGCGGGGCGGGCGCGGGGTCTTTCCCGCGCCCGCCGCCGTTGCGCGGCGCGGCGGCGGTTTGCCCTTCGCCGCCGGCCGGCGGAGGAGCCATCCCAATCCGTCCGCCTATCCGAACGCCTCGTCCACCGGCACGCGCAGCGCCTCGGCGAGCCGGTTGGTCTGCGCCGCCATGGCGATGACCGCGAGCAGTTCGCCGTGCATGGCCTCCGTCATGCCCTTCGCCTTCGCCGCCGCGGTGTGGGAGGCCACGCAATAGGCGCAGCCGGCCGCGGCCGAGGCGGCGAGGTAGAGCATCTCCTTCGTCAGCGGGTCGAGCGCGCCCGGGGCCATGACGGACTTCAGGCTCTCCCAGGTGCGGGCGAGCGTCGGCGGATGGACCGCGAGCGCCTTCCAGAAATTGTTCACATCCGGCACGCCGCGGCTGGCCTTGATGTCGTCGAAGACGGCCCGGACCTCGGGCGGCGCTTCCTCGTAGGAGACGAGGCGGGTCACGGTGCTCCCCCTTCTCGACGCGGCCCGGCCTCGGCCTCGAGCGCGAGGCGGTAGCCGCCCGATTCCGTCACCAGCAGCCGCGCCTCGGCCGGGTCGGGCTCGATCTTCTGGCGCAGGCGGTAGATATGCGTCTCGAGGGTGTGGGTCGTCACGCTCGCATTGTAGCCCCAGACCTCGTTCAGCAGGGTCTGGCGCGGCACCGGCTTGCCGCCCGCGCGGTAGAGGAACTTCAGGATCGCGGCCTCCTTCTCGGTCAGGCGCAGCCGCCTGCCGCGGGCGGCATCGTGCAGCTGCTTGGCCGAGGGGCGGAACAGATACGGCCCGATCCGGAAGACCGCGTCCTCGCTGTTGTCGTAGACGCGCAGCTGGGCGCGCATGCGCGCGAGCAGCTCGTTCATCCGGAACGGCTTGGCGATGTAGTCGTTGGCGCCGGCATCCAGGCCGGCGACGATGTCCGCCTCCCCGTCCGCGCCGGTGAGGATCACCACGGGCATGCGGTGGCCGCGCCGGCGCAGCTCGGCGCAGAAGGCGCGCCCGTTCCCGTCGGGCAGCGTCAGGTCCAGCAGGATGAGGTCGAAGCGCGCGCCGGGCGCGCCGAGGCGCGTCTCGGCCTCGGCGAGCCGGCCGGCCGTGACGGGCTCGAACTCGCCTTCCAGTGCCAGCTGCTCCGCCAGTGTGGCCGCCAGCGCGGCGTCATCCTCGATGATCAGTACAGGGCGCAGCCCCGCCATCCCCACGATCCCCTGCTGACCCGCGCGCGCCCCCGCGCCCGGCGGGCGTCCGACCCCCCGGCCAAGGTATGACGCGCCCGAACGCCTTGTGCCAGTCGGGGGCGGCGGCCGCGAGGCAAATCGCATACCTGTGATTGCCGCTTCACGCATCTGGACGGGGCGCACGGGCATCCCACATCCCACCCGGGCATTTCGCCTTGCGCCCGCCATATTCGAGGCGCGGCATGATCACAGCATGGAACGGCAGACGATGACGCCTCCCGCCACCCTCGCCACCGAGCCGCAGCGCGGCGCGACCGCAGATCCGCGCGTGCTCGCCCTGCGCCAGGTCCATCGCGCGGTGGCCGAGCTGCGGCGCGGGACGCCGGTGCTGCTGCGCGGCCCCGACGGCGGCCTCGCCGTCGCGGCGGCCGAGACCGTCGGGGCGCGCGGCCTCGCCGAACTGGCGGATGCCGCGCTCGCCGCGCCGCTGCTGCTGCTCGCCCCCGTGCGCGCGGCCGCCGTGCTGCACCGCCCGGTGCCGCACGCCGGGGAGGAGGAGGGCGCCGTCGCCCTCCGCCTGCCGCCCGCCCTGCTGGCGCCCGAGGCGCTGCGCAGCCTCGCCGACCCGACCGCCGAGCGCCTGCTGCCCGAACAGCCCGAGCGCCTCGCCCCGCCGCCGCTCGCGCAGCCGGCGATCGCGCTCGCCAAGCTCGGTCGGCTGCTGCCCGCCCTCGTCGCCGCCCCGGCGACCGAGGCCGCCGCCGCCCGCCTGTCGCTGCTCAGCGTCGCCGCGGCGGATGTGCTCGCCTATCCCGCCTCGGCCGCGACCTCGCTCGCCCGCGTGGCGGAGGCCCGCGTGCCGCTCGAGGATGCGCCGGAGGCGCGCATCGTCGCCTTCCGCGCCGCCGATGGCGGGATCGAGCACCTCGCCATCCTCGTCGGCGCGCCCGAGCGCACCGCCGAGGCGGGCGGCGCGCCGCTGGTGCGCGTCCATTCCGAATGCTTCACCGGGGACCTGCTCGGCTCGCTGCGCTGCGACTGCGGCCCCCAGCTGCGCGGGGCGATCCGGCGCATGGCCGCCGACCCGGCCGGCGGCGTCCTCCTCTATCTGGCGCAGGAGGGGCGCGGCATCGGCCTCGTGAACAAGCTGCGCGCCTACCGGCTGCAGGATTCCGGGCTCGACACGCTCGACGCCAACCGCGCCCTCGGCTACGGCGCGGACGAGCGGAACTTCCTGGTCGCCGCGACCATGCTGCGCGCGCTCGGGGTGCAGCGGGTGCGGCTGCTCACCAACAACCCGGACAAGATCGCCGGGCTTTCCGCCTGCGGCATCGCGGTCGAGGGGCGGGAGGCGCACGCCTTCGACCCCAACGGGGTGAACGACCACTACCTCCGCACCAAGGCCGAACGCTTCGGCCACCTGCTGCCTGAAGGCTGACCCCCGGGCCACGGCCGTGACGACGACCGCGCGGGTGACGGCGGAGGGGCTACTCAGCTTCCGCGGCGAGAGGCTGCGCTGCGCCCTCGGCGCCGGCGGCGTCCGGCCCGACAAGCGGGAGGGGGACGGCGCCACCCCGGCCGGGCTCCTGCCGCTGCGGCGGGTGCTGTTCCGTGCCGACCGCGGCCCCCGCCCGCTCGCCGCCGTCCCGGTCGAGCCGATCGCCCCCGAGGATGGCTGGTGCGACGATCCCGCCCATCCCGACTACAACCGCCAGATCCGCCTGCCGCACCCCGCCCGGCATGAGCGTCTGTGGCGGGAGGATGCGATCTACGACCTCATCGGCGTGCTCGGCTGGAACGATCGGCCGGTGGTGCGCGGCCGCGGCAGCGCGATCTTCCTCCACCTCGCCCGCCCCGGCCTGCCGCCGACCGAGGGCTGCATCGCCCTGCCGGGGCCGGAGCTGCGCCGGCTGCTCGCCGCCGGCCTCACGGCGGTCGAGGTCCTGGCCTGACCTTACCGCGGCGGCGGCCCTCGGCTACACCCCCGCCGGACCATCGCGCAACGCCGGGACCGGGCACGGCTGGCGGTCCGGTGCCCGAGGGCAGGGATGAAGATCTGCGAACTGACCAATGTCGATTTCTCGCTGCGGCACTTCCTGCTGCCGCTGATGCGGGGCCTGCGCGCGCGCGGCCACGAGGTGGTCGGCGTCTCGGCCGAGGGGCCGCTGCTCGCCATCCCGCGCGGGGAGGGTTTTCGCGTCGAGGGGCTGCCGCTCGCGCGCAGTCTCGATCCGCTCGCGCAGGCGCGCGCCTTCCGCGCGCTGCTCGCCTTCTTCCGGCGCGAGAGGTTCGACCTCGTCCACGCGCACATGCCGATCAGCGGGCTGCTCGCGCGCGCCGCGGCGAAGGCGGCGGGCGTGCCGCGCATCGCCTACACCTGCCACGGCTTCCTCTTCAACCAGCCGGG
>Ga0272446_1003227_pt1 | contig 20962 bp, 18 predicted proteins | sample YNPCB0061_FD_194587 | JGI IMG/M metagenome (GOLD analysis project Ga0272446, IMG submission 194587) | Hot spring microbial mat communities from Yellowstone National Park, WY, United States - YNP-CB-006-1 | ecosystem: Environmental > Aquatic > Thermal springs > Hot (42-90C) > Sediment | place...
CCTGAAATCCGGAAACTGCTGTTTCCCGGCGTGCGCGAGTACTTGAGATGACTACCTGCGGAACATGCTGAGCGTGCCGGCCGGGCGTGGAAGGCGGTCTCGAACGCGCCCGACGGTCTGGTCCCGAAAACCCGCAGGGGATCGTCCAGCCTCCGCATAGGAGAACCACCACCGCCCATGGGACCCGCCTGCGGCGCGCCGGCGTGGAGATCCACTCTGGCATACGCTCCCCGCATCGTGCTTCCACGCTCAGTGCCCCTGCTCGGGTCAAGACACGCCCTCCAGCGGCATTTCAACCGTTTGAGGCGGCGGCATAGACCTCAGTATACTGTTGACACCTGTGGTCCGCCTTGGCAAGTTCGTTACCGCCATAGTCATCGCTGCCATTTTCCTCAGCTTGACCGCCGATGGCCTGCATTCCTATTTCGCTCCCGATGACATGATGAATATCTATGGTTATTGGTCGCGATCACCCGCCGAATTGCTCACGGCGAATCTGATGTTCTTCCGTGATACCTCCCGGCCAATGGCCGCGATTTTCTACTACCCGTTATTCACTTTGTTCGGTCTGAATCCGCTGCCATACCGTGTCGTGTGCCTGGCGCTGCTGCTGGCCAATTTGCTGCTGCTCTACGCTTTCTCGCGCCTTGTGTCCCGTTCCGGCGAGATCGGAGCGCTGGCCTGTGTGATCGGGGCCTATCATGCTCATCTGGCGGATTTATATTACAATGTCGACACCATTTATGACCTATTGTGTTTCTTTTTCTACTTTGCCACCTTTGTCTATTATCTCAAGATCCGGGAGCGTGATCGGTACCCTTCGGTTCCGGCAGTTGTCGGATTGTGGCTGCTCTATGTCTGTGCGTTGAACTCCAAGGAAATGGCTGTTAGCCTTCCCTGTCTGATAGGGTTGTACGAGTTGGTGTACCATCCGCCTAAGTACACAGTGGCAAGCATGCGGTCCTGGCTTATATGTGAAGCGCGCCTCTTGTGGCCGATGGTCCCGACAACTGCGGCGTATCTTATCGGGAAGATGGCAGGTCCCAACCGCATGACCGCCAACCCCGATTATTATCCGTATATCACTTTACGGGTCTTGACGAAAAACTGGCAGCACTATCTTTATGACCTGCTCTATGGTTACATTGAAGTCGACACTTCTTGGGTTCCCCTGTTATTTGCGAGTCTGCTGAGCTTGGCGTTGGCCGCGCGCAGCCGGGATCTGGTGTTTTCGTGGTTCATGATCACCATCGGCGCATTGCCGGTGGTGTTCATCGCCCCGAGAGGGCTGTTTGTCCTGTATGTGACTTTGCCTGGCTGGTATTTGTATGCCGCCAGGTGTCTGGTGATGTTGCGGGACTGGTTGTTTCGAGTGCTTAAGGCAGACCGGCTGCTCAAGCCGGAGTCCGGGCAGATCGCGCTCTTTGTCGGGACCGTGGCTCTTCTGATACCCCTTCACCTCCACCAAAGGGAATGGGGCCGGGGAGGGTTGATCGCAGCACAGGTGGCGACCCGCGCGGTGCCCGACCAGCTTGCGAGGACGCGGCTAACCATGCGTAGAGGAGCCAGAGTCCTGTTCCTCTCGGACCCATACCCGGTTGACGACTGGATTTTAACCTTCACATTTCGTCTCTACTATCGCGATAAGGAGATTGAGGTCGACCGCGCCAAGGTCTTGGCGGCGAGGCCACGTGCGCCTGCGTCCTGTTACGATCACGTGTTCAAGCTGGACAACTGGGTCCTTACGGAGGTGAGCGCCAACTCGGTGCCGCGGTGCGTTCCGTAGTCGCGCCTCAGTTCATCTTGCGTCACGATGCGTCGACGGTTTCGGCGATGACTGCAAGGGCGCGCTCGCAGGCCGCGCGGGTCACGTCATGATGCGTCACCAGGCGCATCAGGCGGCTGTTGACGCCGTTGATCAGCACGCCGCGCGCTTTCAGGCGGGCGCTCAGCTCCGCGGGGCTGAAGCGCGTCGCGGCGACATCGAAAATCACGATGTTGGTCTGAACGGTTTCGAGCTTCACGCCGATGCCGGGAATGCGCGCCAGGGCCTCAGCGAGGAAGCGCGCGTTGGCGTGATCCTCGGCCAGCCGGGCGGGGTGTTCCTCCAGCGCGATCAGGCCCGCGGCGGCGAGCACGCCCGCCTGCCGCATGCCTCCGCCCAGGCGCTTGCGGTACAGCCGCGCCCGGGCAATGTCGGCCTGCGTACCGCACAACAGCGAGCCGGCGGGAGCGCAGAGCCCTTTCGAGAGGCAGAACATCACGGTGTCGCATTTGGCTGTCATGCGGCTCACCGGCTCGCCCAGATACACCGCGGCATTGAAGATCCGCGCCCCATCCAGATGCACCTTCAGACCGGCCTCGTGCGCGCCGTCGCAGATCTCGTCGATCACCGCGGTGGGGTACACGGTGCCGCCCGCCATGTTGTGGGTATTTTCCAGTTCGATCAGGCCCGTGGGCGCGAAGTGGGGATGCAGCGGCCGGACCTGTTCGCGGATCTGCGCCCAACTCAAAATACCGTCTTCGGCCAGGACCGGACGCGCCAGGCAACCCGAGAACCAGGCCAGCATGGACAACTCGTAGTTGAAAACGTGCGAACGGGCTTCGCAGATCACCTCCTGCCCGTGCCGCGTGTGCAACTTCACGCCGATGGTGTTGCCCATGGTCCCGGTGGGCACGAACAGGGCGGCTTCTTTGCCGAGGATCTCGGCGGCCCGCCGTTCCAGGCGGTTCACGGTGGGATCCTCTCCATAGACGTCGTCGCCCACCTCGGCTTCAGCCATGGCGCGGCGCATGGCCGGAGTCGGTCTGGTTACGGTGTCGCTGCGCAGATCGATGATTTCGTCGCTCATGAACTCAAGAACTCCCGGAAGACTTCATTCGACAGCAGCACCCCCCGCGGCGTCAGGCGCAAGATGCCCGAGTCGCTTTCAAGCAGCCCCTCCTCGACAAATCTGCGGATCGGCGTTTCGAAACGCCGCCAGTCAGCGGGCTCCGGCCGCATTCCCCTCATCAGCCTGAGACCGACAAAGAACCTCTCCTCGTCCGGGGCGGCGGCGGTGACCTCGACGCAGGGGTCGGCGCCGCGGGCCACATATTCGGCGGCCGATTCGGCGTTGCGCCGGCGGGCGCGGCCGTCGAAGGAGTGCGCGTCCGCGCCAAAGCCGGCATACGGTTCCAGCAGCCAGTACTTCAGGTTGTGGAGCGACTCGAAGCCCGGGCGCGCGAAGTTGGAGATTTCGTAGCGGGCGATCCCCATTCCTGCCAGCCGCTCGACGGCGGTTTCGTAAAACCCGGCAACCTGGTCGTCGGATGGCATCGCGGCTGCCCCGTACCGGCTGCCTCCGGCCAGCACCTCGGCGCCCAGCCGGCTGTCCGCGTCAATCTCGAGCATGTAAACCGAGACATGTTCCGGTGCAAGCCGCTCTATCCAGTCGAGTGAGTCCCGCCAGCTTGCCGCGGTCTGTCCGGGAAGGCCGGCGATCAGGTCGATGTTGCACGCTCGAATGCCGGACCGGCGCAGCAACGCCATTTCCCGCGCCACCGTGCCGGGGGTGTGCCGGCGTCCGGTGCGGCGCGCCTCGGCGGGCACGAAGGACTGGACGCCCAGGCTCACGCGGTTGATCCCGCAATCCTGCCACAGGGCGGCCCGCTCCCCGGTCACCGAGCCCGGAGCGGCTTCGATCGTTGCCTCCGTCCAGGGCCTTCCCGGCACAGCGCCCAGCACGGCACGCAGTTCGTCCGGCTCCATCAGGCTCGGAGTGCCCCCGCCGAGGTAGACGGTTTCCGGAATCCAGGCCCAGTCATGCCGCTCGATTTCCGCGCGCAAGGCCGCGATGTACCGCGCCCGCAATCCGTCCGGAAACACGCCCGATGCGAAGTTGCAGAAGGTGCATTTCTGCGCGCAGAAAGGGAACGAGATGTAGACGCCCGGCACTACGGAACCATCATAGCGACACAGCCCAGTTCACCGCGGAAGCTTCCCCAGGGCACCCCAAAGAAAATGGTGGAAGCGGTGAAAGAATGCGGCTGGGCGCGCGAACATCAGGATGCAGTGGCCGTGCACGGCTTCAATGCCGTTCTCCTCGCAGAAGCGGATGGCCGCGCCGGATTCCGAGCCCTGCTGCATCCACACATGGCGGATGCCGGCCGCGGCGGCGTCGCGCACCACCCGTTCGGTCTCGACAGGCGCTACCACGATGAGAACGGCGCCCACGGGTTCAGGCAGGGCCGCGAGGCTGGGATAGCAGCGGTCGCCGGCCACGCACTCGGCCGTGCGGTGCACCGGAAACACGCGGTACCCCTTCGCCTTCAGCTCCTGGTAGGCCATGCGCCCGAAGCTGCGGGCACGGGGTGAAACCCCGACCACGGCAATCGAGCGCTCGGCCAGGAAGCTGTCTACCGCGGCCTTAGTGGTCATGCCGCTACCCGTGGATAGACCTTGCGGATCGCGGCGACAATGTCGTCGGTATCCGAGCGGGTGAACTTTGGATCGAGCAGCGGGCCCGCAAAGCGGCTCAGGATGTCGGTTGTCCGCGGGCAGCATTTGGGCCCATACTGGATGGCGCGCCCGCGCGGCGAGGTGAACGACGGCCAGGCCGGATGCACGGTCACCTTCTTTTCGATGTACGGCGAGATGGGCAGGTTGGCCGACCCGGAGGGCGGCGAGACGGGTACGCCTTCGGCCTTCATGGCCGCCATGAAGCGGTCGCGCGTCTCCTTGGTTCGGAAGCCCAGGTACACGGCTGAACCGATCTCTCCTTCCGGGTCGGGCAGACGGCGCAACTGGATGCCGGGCAGGTCGCGGATGCCCTCGTAAACCCGCCGGGCATTGGCGCGGACCGCACCCACGATGGTGTCGAGCTTGCGCAACTGGGCCAGCAGCACACCTCCAGTGAACTCGCTCATGCGAAAGTTGGTTCCGGCAAACCAGTCCAGCCGGGGCGAGCCGACCACCTGCTCATGCAACGGCCGCAGGCTGCCCAGGTCGTGGAAGCGCGCCGCGCCCTCGAACAGATCCGGGTCGTTCGATACCACGGCGCCGCCCTCTCCGGCCGTGATGGTCTTGTTGAGTTGCAGGCTGTAAATGCCGATGTCGCCGATCGAGCCGACCGGGCGGCCCTTGTAATCCGCTCCCACGCTCTGGGCGCAGTCCTCCAGCACTTTCAGGTTGTGCTTGCGGGCGATAGGCAGAATGCGGTCCAGGTCGGCCGGGTTGCCTTGCAGGTGCACCGCCATGATGACCTTGGTGCGCGGCGTGATGTGGCGCTCGATGTCGTCCGGGTCGATGTTGAAAGACTCGTCGATTTCGGCGAATACCGGCAGACCGCCGGCCAGCACGATGGCGTTGTAGCAGGAGTACCACGTCCAGGCCGGCAGGATCACCTCATCGCCCGGCCCGATCTTGAGCGCCGCCATCGCGCAATGCAGCGCGGCCGTGCCGGAGGTGACCGCCAGCGCGTAGCGCGTGCGCATGCGCGCGGCGAACTCCTTCTCGAACGTGGACACTTTCATGGGCGGCTTGTTGCCGGATCCGTACCAGCGGAACGGGCGCCGGGTTTCGAGCACCTCCATCAATTCCTGGCGCTCTTTCTCGTCGTAGTATTGCGTGCCGAAGTAGTCGGCTCGTAGCGGCTCCTTGCGGACAGGATTGCCGCCGTCCATGGCCAATTGCGGAGCGGAGTGAGCCGCGCCGGTAGCGGCCGCCGCGGCGGCCAGGAATCGTCTCCGGTTCATATTCGTCTCCCTTCCCTCGCATCAGCATAGTCTTGCTGGCGCACAGATACAAGCCCGCGCTGGCGCGATCTCCGCGCTGGTGAACGGGCTCAGGCTTCCGAGGCCACCGGCGAGGGTTCCGCCGGGATGCGCCTGCGCCGGCTGCCGCGCGTGGTGTATTTCACCAGCGCCACGCCGGCGAAGATGATGGCCATCGACAGAGCCTCGCGTCCTCCGAAAGGTTCCCGGTAAAACAGCCAGCCGAGAGCCACCGCCACGACGGTGTTCACGTACGGATAGATGGATACGATGGCCACCGGAAGCTTGTCGAGCGCGTAGGCATAGGCGCTGTACCCCACAATGGACCCGAAAACGATCAGGTAGATCAGCCCGCCCACGCCCCGCGTTCCCCACTGGATGGGGTGCTCGCGGACCAGCAGCGCAGGGGGCAGGAAGGCCAGCCCGGCGGCCAGTTGCTGCACCGCTCCGATCAGCACCGGATGGGAGCGCGCCGGCTGGCGCCGCTGGAAGATGGAACCGAACGACCAGGCGGCGTTGCCCACCTGAAGCAGCAAGGCCCCGTAAAGCAGGTTCTTGTGGGCGCCGCTCCGCAGGTCCGGCATCACCAGCAGAGCCACTCCGAACAGGCCCACCAGCATGCCGGCAATGGCCGGCGGGTGCAGCCGCTCACCGCCGGGCAGCACGGCTTCGATGCCCACCAGCCAAAACGGCGAGACGGTGATAAACAGGCTGGCCAGGCCGCTGGCGATCATGGTCTCGGCGTACACCAGGCAGAAGTTGCCCACCCCCAGCACAATCACTCCGCTGAGCACGGCGATCCACAGCTCCTTGCCCCGCGGCAGGTAGCGCCCTTGCAGAATGGCAACCGCCAGCATGATGGAGCCGGAGGCCACGAAACGCAGGGACACCAACAGCAGCGGCGGGAACGACTCCAGGGCCATGCGGATGCCCAGGTAGGTGGTGCCCCAGAAAAAACACACCGAAACCAGGGCCACGTAGGCCCTCATCTGGGTCTTGGCTGTCAACTGCTTAGGTTAACACGGGCGGTCTTCCGGGCGGCCAGGACCGAGATTCGCCTTGAAGAAGACTGACCCATTCGCCTCCGATGCTCGTATAATGGGATCGAGAATCCATTCACAATGGCTAGAGGTTGGGCAAGCAAGTCGGTCGAGGCCCAAATCGAATCGACCGAAACGGCCAAACGTTCGGCTACCAGCGAAAGCGTCGATCTTCAAGAACTGGCCTGGATTCGGGAAAAGGAAAACCTGATGCTGTCCCGGGTCCGCGTCCTGCACGAACTGGAATCGTCCCGGAATCCACGTTATCAGCAGCTCTTGAGGAAGGGTCTGGCGGATCTCGACGCCAGGCTGGCTCGGATCGTTCAAGCCACTTCGCCTCGCACCAGGTCGTCGTAGGTTTCTCGCGAGCGGATGACCCGCCACGAGTCGCCGTGGACGAGTATCTCCGGTGGCCGCGGGCGCGAGTTGTAGTTCGAGGACAGCACAAAGCCGTAGGCCCCCGCCGTGGAGACGGCGAGCAGATCGCCGGGCGCCACGTTGGCCATCTCACGGTCGCGGGCCAGGAAGTCTCCGGTTTCGCAGATGGGTCCTACCACGTCGGCCACAACCGTGCCGTACGGGGTCTTCCGGAGCGGCACAATTTCGTGGTGCGACTGATAGAGAGACGGCCGGATCAGGTCGTTCATGGCCGCGTCCACCACGATGAACTCCTTCCTGCGGGAACGCTTGCGATAGAGCACCCGGGTCACCAGCACGCCTGCCGGACCTACGATGGAGCGTCCGGGTTCCACCATGATGGTCAGCTTCTCGGGTTCCAGCGCCTTGCGGACCTGCCCGATAAAATCCTGGATATCCGGCGCGCGCTGGGCGGATGTATAGGCAATGCCGAGCCCGCCCCCGAGGTCCAGGTAACGGATGGCGTGCCCCTGCGCCCGCAAGCGCCGCACCAGCCCAAGCATCTTGTCCACCGCCTCGATCATCGGGTCGGTGTCCAGTAACTGCGACCCGATGTGACAGCTCACGCCACAGGCGTCCAGGTGGCGCAGTTGCCCGGTCCGCCGGTAAACCTCCTCCACCTGCCCGATGTCGATTCCGAACTTGTGTTCGCTCAAACCGGTGGCGACGTACGGGTGGGTGCCGGGATCCACGTCCGGGTTGACCCGCACCGAGACGCGCGCGCGAACGCCGCGCCGGGCCGCCAGGGCGTCGATCAGCGAAAGCTCGGCCTCGGACTCGCAGTTGAAACTGTGAATACCCTGTTCGAGCGCGTAATCGACCTCCTCGGCGGTCTTGCCCACCCCGGAAAACACCACCCGGGAGGGATCCCCGCCGGCCTTGAGCACGCGGTACAGTTCGCCTCCCGAGACAATGTCGAATCCCGATCCCTGCCGCGCCAGCAGGGCCAGCACGCCCAGGCTGGAGTTGGCCTTGACGGCGTAACAGACCTGGTGATCCATGCCGCTGAATCCGTCCTCGTAGGCCTGATAGTTCTCCAGGATGACCCGGCTCGAATAGACGTAGCAGGGCGTGCCCGCCCGGCGGGCGATGTCCGCCAGCGCGATTCCTTCGCAATAGAGTGTGTCGTCGGTGTAGGAAAACATGATCCTGATCGAAAGCGCGTCCGGGCCGGACGCGCTTACTTGACTTTGATTGCCACGATGGTCTGGTCGTCGAACGCCGGAGCGCCGCCCCCGAACCGGTCCAGGTCCGCAAAGATCGCATCCACAATCGCCTGGGCGGGCTGCGAATAGGCCGCCCGCAGCACATGGCTCAAGCGCCGCCGGCCGTATTCGTCCCCCGTGGGGCCCCAGTGATCGGTCACCCCGTCGGAATACAGCACGATTGCGTCTCCGGACGCCGCCTGGAAGGTGAGCGATTCGTATTCGGATCCGTTCAGCAGCCCCAGGGGAACCCCCTCCACGCGCAGCTTCACCATCTCTCCGTTGCGGCACACCATGGGAGGAAAAGCTCCCGCATTGGCCATGCTGAACTCCCGGGAGTGCGCGTGCCAGACCAGAATCAGCAGGGTGGCGTAACGGGCGTCCACGCGCCGCTCGATCAGGGCCTTGTTCAGCGCGTCGAGCAAAGCCGCCGGTTCCCGATTCCGCGGCCCGAGTGTGCGCAGCAGGCCGCTCAGCAGCGCCCCGTACAGAGCCGCCGCCGCGCCCTTGCCGCTGACGTCGCCGAAGGCCGCCACCATGTGCGTCTGGTTGTGCTCGATATGTTCGAAAAAGTCATAGATGTCGCCGCTGATTTCGCGCGCCGGCCGCAGCCCGATGGCGATCTCGAGCCCTTCCACCTCGGGCGCCACCGTCGGCAGCAGCAGCGATTGCAGATCGCGGGCGGCGTGCAGGTCTTCCTCCATGCGCCGTTCGCGCGCGGCCAGTTCTTCGTACAGGTGGGCGTTTTCAATCGAGGCCGCCACCTGGGGCGCCAGCAGGGTCAGCATCCGCACATGGTCGTCGGTGAAGAAACCGATCCGGTCGCTCTCCAGATCCATGACTCCCACCAGCCGGTCCTGCACGATGAGGGGCACGGCTACCTCCGAGCGGATGTCGGGGTGCGAGGCGATGTAGCGCGGATCGGCGCTGGTGTCGTCCACCCGCACCGGCTGGCGACTCGCGGCGGCGGCGCCCGTAATCCCCTTTCCCAGGGGGATGTTGTCGATGTCCACCCGCCGGTCGTAACGGATGCTGAAACGGTGCCGCAGCACCTTCGCCGCCGGATCGATCAGCAGAATACTGAATGCGTCGTAGTTGATGAGTCCCCGGACAATGGTCGAGACCTTGCTGAGCAACTCGTCCAGGCCCAGCAGCGTCGAGAATTCCTGCGAGAGATTCGCCAGGGTGCGAAAGAGCCGGTTCTGCCGCTCGACGCGCCGGTACAGCCGGGCGTTGTCGATGGTGACCGCTACGCGCGAGGCGATCAGCATCAGCAGCGAGCGGTCGTATTCGGTGAAGGCGTTCAGCCGCGTGGACTGCACGTCGATGACGCCCACCAGTTTCTGCCGCGCGATCATCGGCACGGCCAGTTCGGTGCGCACGGCGTCCACGGCATTGAGATAGCGCGGGTCGTTGCGCACGTCGGCCACCAGGATCGGCTCGCGATGCGCCGCCGCGGCGCCCGTTATGCCCTCGCCCAGCCGGATGGAGAGGTTGCGCACAATCTCCTCGCGGTACCCCACCGCGTACCGGATCCGCAAGTCGTGGCGTTTCTCGCTGTAGAGCAGGATCGCGAACAGCTCGAAGCGGATGACCTTCCGGATGCTATCGGCGATGCTGGCCAGAAGCTGGTCCAGGTCCAGAGTCTGCGAAGCGGTCTCGGAGATCTCCAGCAGGTAGTCCAGCAGCTCGGAGCGTTCCCGGAACCGAACGGGCGGGGTGGGCATCGAACCCTTCTAACCGGCCGAAGCCCGCAGGATGGCGACGCTCGCGCTGGAGCCGATGCGATTGGCGCCGGCCGCAACCATCCTGCGAAAATCTTCGAGCGTGCGAATGCCGCCGGCGGCCTTCACGCCCATCTCCGGCCCCACCACCTTGCGCATCAGGGCCACGTCCTGTTCCGTGGCGCCGCCGGCGGCGAAACCGGTTGAGGTTTTGACGAAATCCGCGCCCGCCATCTTCGCAATGGCGCAGGCGACAGCCTTCTGGTGGTCGTCCAGACAGCAGGTTTCGAGAATCGTCTTCAGGATCGCCCCGGAACGGTGGCACACCTCGACCACGGCCCGGATGTCCTGCTTGACGCGATCGTAATCGCCCGACCGCAGGGCGCCCACGTTGATCACCATGTCGATCTCGCGGGCCCCGGCGCGCAACGCCGCCTCCGCCTCCGCCACTTTGACCTCGGTCATGGCGGCGCCCAGCGGGAAGCCGGCCACCGTGCAGACCTTGACGGGCGAGCCGGCCAGCTCAGCCACCGCGAAGGAAACCCAGTAGGGATTCACGCAGACGCTGGCAAACTGGTACTGGCGGGCTTCGCTACACAGCCCGGCAATATCGTCCCGGGTGGCCTCGGGGCGGAGCAGGGTGTGGTCGATCAGGCGCGCGACGGCCGGGTCAAAACGCGTCACCGCCGGAGTTTCCACTGTCCCCCGGCCGCCGTCGCCTGCCGGCAGAACGGCTCCCCGATCGCCGGAAGTGATCACTCCCAGCCGGGCGAGAATCTGATCCCCGACCCGCGCCACCAGTTGATCGAGTTCCGTTGAGGTCATCGCCTGAGGTATTTCTGCTCGATTTCGGAGATCTTCCGCACCCGGTCCGCGTGCCGGCCGCCGGCGAAAGGCGTGTCGAGCCAGGTTCGCAAGACGTCTTCGGCCTGGGTCGCGGTCAGCAGCCGCCCCCCGAGGGTGAGCACGTTCGAGTCATTGTGCTCCCTGCTGTTGCGCGCGGAGGCTCTATCATAGCACAGGGCCGCACGGATGCCCGGCACCTTGTTGGCCGCCATCGCCGAGCCGATGCCCGCGCCATCGATGACGATTCCCCGAGTGGCTTTACCCCCGGCCACCAACTCGGCCACCGCCAGCGCGATATCCGGATAGTCGGCCGGGGATTCGTCGTACACGCCCACATCCCGAGCCTCCAACCCGAATTCGATCAACACCGGCTTCAGGCACTCTTTGAGCCGGTATCCGCCGTGGTCGGCGCCGATAGCGATGGTCTTTTCCGGCGGCGCACAGCCATTCAGTTGATCGGCGGGCAGTTCCACAACGCGCACACCGCGGCTTGCGGCCAGGTCGCGCGCCGAGGGCGTGAAAATAGTGCCCACGGCCACCCGCAACTCGCCGCCTTGGGGAATATCCCGCTCTGTGATCACCGCCCGCATGGCAACCGTAAGGACCATTGTAGTGAAGAATGAACCCGGCTGCCTTTCAGCGGTGAAACGCAGCCGGCCGCCGGCACGTAACACCAACGTAAGCAGGCTGGTTATACCTTCAATTGTCTGACCGGCTCGGAAAGTGAGAGTCGATGAACCGCTGGGTGTGTGGGTTCGCGCTCGCCGCGGCGAGCCTGGGTCCCGGCGCGGCTTGCGCCGCCGGGCAAGACGTGGTGTTCCGGAGCGACGTCTCGCTGGTGCGCGTGGACGCACAGGTGCTGGACCGGGACAATCGCGCGATCACGGGTCTGCACGCCGAAGACTTTATCCTCACCGAGGAGGGACGCCCGCAGCCGATCCGGAACTTCGGCCTCGAAAATATGCCCGTCGACGTGGTCCTGCTGCTGGACGTCAGCCGGAGCATGCGCCCGCACGTCGAGCGCATCGCCTCGGCGGCCCACGAGGCGCTGCGGGTGCTCGGCAGCGGCGACCGCGTGGCCATCATGGTGTTTGACCGCTCTTCGCGGGTGCGCCTGCCGTTCCGCCAGAACCGGGACGAGGTGGAACGCGAGTTCGAGTCGCTGCTGAGGCAGGAAACCTTCGACGGCGGCACCGATATCACCCGCGCCCTGCTGGACGCGGCCAACTACGTCGGGCGCAACGCCCGCCGCGAGGCCCGCAGAGCCATCGTCATCGTGACCGACGACCAGACCGAGCGGAACCGCGACGAGGCGGCGGTCTCCCGGGCCCTCACGAAGGCCGATGCGGTGCTGAGCGCGCTGCTGGCCCCCGACGCCATGCGCTACGGCGGAAACCGGGCGCCCGGCCGGGGAGACGGCACCTGGGGAACCGGCGGAAGCTGGCCGGGGGGCGGTTCCAATGATCCTCTGGGCGGCATCATCCTGGGGCGCCGCCGCGGACCCTTGGGCGGCGGTGGACCCTACGGCGGCGGACGCAGACGCGGTCCGGTGATCATGCGGCCCCACACCCAGCCGGCGGGCACAGCCGAGATCGCCCGCCAGTCGGGCGGCGACAGCATGAGCGTCGACGACGCCTCGGCTTTCGAGACCACCCTGGCGCGGATCCGCCAGCGCTACGCGCTGCACTTCTACCTTCCGCCGGACGTGAAGCCCGGCCAGGAGCGTCACATCCAGGTGGAACTGGCCGAGGCCGCGCGGCGGCGCTATCCCGCCGCCGAGGTCCGCTACCGCAAGGTGTACCTTGCCCCGGAAACCGTGGCTGCTTCCGCAAACCCGGGCTCCGAAGCGCCGGTCGTGGTGCGGGCCTCTTCCCCGCCGCCGGCCGCAGAGCCCCAGCCGGCTGAGGACCCCGCTCCAGGCCGCCTGAAGCGCCGCGCGGGCGTGGACCCCGTGCCCGACCAGCCCCGCGGCGGGCCGGTGGTCACCGGCAAACCCAACGGCCAACCGTAGACCGGCAGCGCCCTCCGCTTCCTGTATGATGATTCGGAGAGCAACATCCTATGAACCTTACCAGGCGCGAGGCGCTTTCCACCCTGGCTGCCGCCGCGGCGCTGCCCGGGGCCGCCTATAATCCCACCCTCACCGTACAGATCTACGTGTTTACGCAGCAGTTTGCCGCGCGCAAGCAGACCCTCGCCGAGGGCATGGCTGAGGCGTTCCCCGCCATCCGGCGCGCCGGATACCACCGCGTGGAACTGGTCGATTCTTTCTTTTCGCCGGAGTTGAGGGAGAAGACCATCTCCCTGCTTCAGCAACACGGGCTGGAATGCCCGGTCGCGTACAGCGGAGCGGTCGTGCATGAGGCCGCCCGGGCCGAGAAGGAGATCGCCCGCGTTCTGGAACTCGCCGGCGTGGCGAAAACGGCCGGCGCGCGCGCCATCAACGTGAACCCGGGCGTCAAACCGAACCAGGAACTGAAAACCGATGCCGAGCTGGCTCTCCAGGCGCAGTCGCTGAACCGCCTGGGCGCCGCACTGCGCCAGCGCGGGATGCGTCTGATGACTCACCACCACACACCGGAACTTAAGGCTCATGGCCGCGAGTGGCGCTACCAGCTCAAGCACACCGACCCGAAGCTGGTTTACACCTGCGTGGACACCGATTGGGCCCTGCGCAGCGGCGAGGACCCGATCGGCATGTTGCGCGAATCCGGCCCCCGGCTGCTGAGCCTCCACCTCCGGACCGGCCACAACGGCGTCTGGGCCGAAGCGCTCGAAGACGGCGATCCGGACTACCACGCCATCGCCAACTATTTGAAACAAAGCGGGTTTTCCGGTTACCTGGTGGTCGAGCTGGCCTATGAGAAAGCCACCCGGGTGACCCGTTCGCTCGAAGAGAACATCCGCCTCAGCCGGGAATATGCCGAGCGGGTTTTCGGCGTCAAAGCCTGAGTTTGCGGTGGTACACCCCGGGCTGGTGGAGTATGACCCCTCCCGCCACCGCTTCCGGGTAATCAAATATCTGGTTTGTTTTGTTTGTCTTACAAGGAACCAGAGTTGCGCCTCTTCTTTGCCGGGACCTCCGTGTGCGATACTAAATGTAGGAACGGTAAGTAGTTAGCATGTCCCAGTTGGACGAAGCCATCAGCCGCTACCATAGGATTTTGGAGAGCGATCCCTACCGGGATCTGGAATGGGTCAAACCGCTGCGCGAGCGAATGGAGGCCGAACGCTTGTCCTCCGGCGGCCGGCTGCTTTGCCCGTTTCTTCGCCCCAACTTCCTGAGCCGCCGCCAGTACGACAACCTGGTCCGCACCGGCGAATCACTGGTTTCCGCCATCGACCGCATGCAGCAGATGGTGCTCTCGAGCCCCGCGCTGATGGCGCGCATGGAGCTGTTGCCGGCCGAGAAGATGCTGGCATCCATCGACCCCGGATACCAGGTCCCGGATGTGGCGTCCCAGATCGACTCCCACCTGAACAACGGCACCCTCCATCTGGTGCAATACAACGCGGATTCGCCGACCGGCGTGGCCTGGGCGGAGAACCTGGCGGATATCTTCTATGACATTCCGCCCATGAAGGAGTTCCGCAAGAAATACACCTTGACCAAGGTGGGCGGGAAGAAACACCTTCTGAACGCGCTCTTAAAGGCTTACAAACAATTCGGCGGACACTCCAAGCCGCACATCGGCATTCTCGAGCTGCGGGGACCCTTCCAGGCGGGCGCGCCCAGCGAATTCGAATTGTTCTGCGACTTCTTCCGCAGGGAAGGCTATGAGACCGAGATTGTCTCCCCGGACCGGCTGGAATACCGCGGCGGGGTCCTGCGCCGGGGCAATTTCCAGATCAACCTGATCTACCGCCGGGTGAGCGTCCAGGAGTTCCTGATGCGCTTCGACCTGACGCATCCGCTGGTGCGGGCTTACCGGGAGCGGGCGGTTTGCGTGGTGAACGGATTCCGCTCGGAGCTGGCCCACAAGAAAGCCACCCTGGGCCTGCTGACGGACGAATCTCTGATTGCTTCCTTCCCGGCCGCGGAGCGAAAGGCCATCCGCGAGCACGTGCCCTGGACCCGCCTGGTCGCGGCCACCAAGACTACTTACAACGACAAGGTCGTCGACCTGCCGGAGTTCATCCTCCAGAACCGCGAGCGCCTGGTGCTGAAGCCCAACGACGACTACACGGGCAAGGGTATCTTCTTCGGTTCGGAGATGGATGCGGCCGGCTGGGAGCGCGCGCTTCGCGAGGCTTTGCGGACCCCGTACGTGGTGCAGGAGCGTGTGGATTTCGCCCGCTCCGTGTTTCCGCTCTCCACCTGGGGGCAACTCGAGTTCCGCGAGATGCGCGTGGATGTGCATCCCCACGCCTACCTGGGCAAGGTTTTGGGCTGTTCGAGCTGGCTGACGGCTACCGGCGCGGGCGGTTTCTCCACCGCGGCCGGACTGGCGCCCACCTTCGTTCTGGATTCGAAGGCTTAGCCTCCAGTAGTAGAATCAAAGAAGTTGGGGCGCCGGGCGCGTAGCTCAGGCGGATAGAGCATCTGCCTTCTAAGCAGAGGGTCGCTGGTTCGAGTCCAGCCGCGCCTACCACTTGCTTTCACCGGCGTCCGCCGGGTTGTCTCTTAATTAAGCGGCCTGAAAGATCGATTCGGCCCATTGCACCGAATCCACGTAAAGAGGCGCAATGGCCGCCTCGGTGACCCCCAGGCGGCCGGCATACTCCGAGACGAGGTTCCAATCCGCCTTCTGGTAGGCGCAAACCAGCTCGTAGACTTTCGCCAACCGGCTGCTTGCGGGAGCGGAGTGGAGCAGCGTCAAGGTAACTTCTTCATTAAGACGAAGTTCCGGGATGGTCTCTTCCAGCCGGCAGTCCATGATGGCATCCAACAGGGAAAACATCCCCATCAGAAAGAGGTCGGCGGTCCTCTCTCCCAGTCCCATCAGCGGTCCGATCAGTTCGCAGAGCCGGGCGCGGATCATGGCCAGCACGACCAGTTCACGCGGCTTGTCGTCCGCCATTGCGGATAGTATGACCAGCGAGGCCCATTTGCGGATTCCGTCGTCGCCCAGCAGAACCAAGGCCTGCCGGATCGATTCAACGTGGCCGGAGAATGCGAAGCGCGCGGAATTGACATAGCGAAGCAGTTTGAACACCAGCGACATCTCCTGTCTGATGATCTCCTCCAACTGGCGCCGGCTCGCGCCCGGACGGTGGATCTCGCTGAGGAGACGCTGGTAATGCAGTTTGAAAGCGGGAGGTTTTCTGCCGCTCAGAACCACCGGCCGGGCGAAGAAGTAGCCCTGGAAATAGGAGTAACCGATCCGGCGCGCCCACTCGTACTGCTCGCCGGTCTCGACCTTTTCGGCAAGCATCGCGATTCCGCGGCGTGCGTACTGCCGGACAAGCTGCTCCTGCTCGGGGCGGGGCGTGGCCAGGAAATCGACCTTGATAATGTCGGCAAGGCTTACCAGAGGCTCAAATCGGTCTTCGCAGACGAAATCATCCAGCGCCAGCACATAGCCGCGCGCCTTAAGGTCCCGGCATGCCAGAATGACGGTTTGATCCGGGGGGACGGTTTCGAGGATCTCAACTACTGTAGCCGCCGGTGGCAGAATGGTTACGCTTCCGTTCAGCAGGAGCTCACGGGTGAAGTTGATAAAGCCACGTTTGCCGGACAGCACGCGGTCAAGTCCCAGCGTGAGCAGGCTGTCTTCAATGACCCGCGAGGTGGCCTGGCTGCCATCTACAGTGTCGCAGAACATGCTCAGCGGCGACGAGCGAAACAGGATCTCGTAACCCGCAATTCTCTGGTTTCGGTCCAGGATTGCCTGTCTGGCTAAGCAAGCATCCATTCCGGAAGGTCCTTTTGCGCCTTCTGCCGGTAATGATCGGCTGACTTGCCGCAGGACATTAGTTTCGGCCCGCCCGGGCGGCCTCTCCCCAGATCCTCAGAGCGCTTCCCGTGCGAGCTCATGCTTTGAACCGGCTCTGCCGATATAGGATCAGAGGCAGGGCAAAATGGGTGTCCAGGAAGGCAACGCGAACTCTTCGCCGGAACTGACGGTGACGGACGTACTCCGTCTCGCGCTGGAAAAGTTCCCCACCAATCCTATCGGGGCGAAAGCGGCCATCCGCCGCATTGCGCACTCGAATCCGCGGGGGTTTGCCCTGGCTGCCCTCAATCTGCTGCTGACCGAACGCCAGGCGCTGGTGCAGCGGCGTCTGGTGGGAATCCTGCTGGAGACCGGAGGGTTGCTGGAAGCCGTCGCCGACCGCAACCGGCTGAACCTCGACGAGGCTGTGGAATTGGTCCGGAGCGCCCTGCTCATTGAACCCCTGCTGGACGCCAAGCTGCTGCAATGCCTGCTGGAGCGGGTGACCCAAGCCGACGGTGAGGCCGCCACTGCGCTGGTCCGGGAGGTGCTTGCCGTGTACGATGCGGCCGGCCTTGGAGGCCGCCTGATTCCCCAGTTGATCCAGCTACTCAGGACCAGCGACAAAGTCGTGCGCTCGAAGGTGGCCCGTTTGTTTAGACGCGGTACCGGGCAGGTCGCCTGGGCGATTCAGGATCCCGACCCCAGAGTCCGGGCCAACGGAGTTGAAGCCCTCGGCGGACTCGATTCCAGAGCCGTCCGTGATACGCTCTGGCGGCTCGCGCGGGACCCTCATCAGCGTGTGGTTGCCAATGCTCTGGTGGCGCTGATGCGCCTTGGTGCGCCGGGCGCCGCGGCGGAGTTGCAGCGCATGGCCAGGCGCCCGGAGGCTGCTTTCCGAGCCTCGGCAGCCTGGGCGATGGGCGAGTCCGGCAACCCGGAATTCCTGCCCCTGCTGGACGAAATGACTCAGGACCCCGATGAGAGCGTCCGGCGCAACGCCTTGAAATCGGCTGCCCGGCTGCCCCGTCCGCAACCTCCCCGCCAGGATCTTCCGGAAGAACATCCCCTCAGGCGCGCTCCCGGGATTCCCGCCGCGCACCAGCAAACCCCGCCGGCATAGCCTCCCACACCGCCGGCGCGGGCGCCCGAGAGTCCCGTGCAGCCGCAAGGCTCCTACGAAGTCATCCGGGGGCTCTCTTTGAACGAGGAGCCCCGATAGGCCGCCCCGGCTCGAGGCTGGCTACGCGCCGGCGGCAGGCGCGCGGTGGATCCGGGCGGTGGCGAACGCGGCCATCACCAGACCGTCCACCTCATTTTTGTGGCCGGGCGTTCCGGCGGCCTTCAGGAAGCGCTGGTTGTGATAGCGGACGTCGGTATAGTCCGTAATCAATCCTTCGTCGAAGGCTCTGCGGAGTTCCTCGACGCCGTCCCGGACCGAGTAGCGCGCGCGGAACCCGAGGCGGGCGGACGCCTTCGAGAAATTGACCCGGTAATCGCGCCGGTCCGGATTCTCCACGTGCTCGATCCGCGTGCCGGGCAACACCTGCTGGACAATCCTGGCGATGTCGGAGAGGGTATGGTTCAGGCGCGAATCGCCGATGTTGAATATCTCGCCGCCGGCCACGCTTACCGGCGCTTCGAGCGCCCGGATGGTGGCCGCCACCACATCCCGGACGTGAATAAACGGACGCCACTGCCGCCCGTTGAATACCGTGATGGCGCCTTCCTGCCGCGCCCTGGCGGTGAGCAGGTTGACGACGAGGTCAAACCGGGGCCGGTAGCCGAGCCCGAAGACCGTGGCGAAACGCAGGATGGTAGGGTGGAAGGTCGCGCTGGCGGCTTCCAGAAGAGCCTGTTCGGAATCCACCTTCGTCTGGCCGTAGAGTGAGACGGGGTGGACCGGACTTCGTTCGTCCACCTCCCGCTCCGTGGCCCCGTAGACGCTGCAACTGGAGGCGAACAGGAACCGGTTGACGCCGTGCCCCTTGGCGATCTCGATCAGCATGCGTGTGGCGGCGTAGTTGATCTCGAGGGCGGGCAGCCGGTCCTGCTCGCAGGCCGGATCGCCGACGATGGCGGCCAGGTGGATGATGGAATCCACGCCCTGCACGGCCTTGACGACGTCCCGGATATTCCGGCAATCGCCGGCAATCAGGTCGAACTTAGGGTGGTTTGCGACCGGGCGCAGCGATTCGGCGCCATACAGCAGGGTATCGAGAACGCGAACCGTGTAGCCTCGCTCGAGGAGGCGCTCGACCAGCAGCGAACCGATATATCCGGCCCCCCCGACGACGAGCACGCGGCTGGGGTGTCTGGCGCGGTACGCCTCGTTCCGGAGCCTCACGTCGTAGCGTTTCTCAAACAGAGCCTTGAGCAGGCGCGTGGAACAGAGGCCGGCGCCGGCGATTACCACGAACAGCACGGCGGCGCTGCGGCTGGATTTCTCCGAGCCGTAAAGCAGAAAGTTCAGGGCGGAATAGGTCATCACGGCCAGACCGACTCCCCGGAAAATCATCCACGTCTTGTGCTTGCCGCTGTAAGCCCGGGAGTGGGTATAGAAGCCGTTCAGCAGAAACACCACCGGAAATACCGGCGACAGGAGCCAGAAGAATCGGACGTAGTAGTCGACCGACCCCACCGCGATGGCATGCGCCTCCACGCCGTTGCCCTTGGCCGTTTGATACACCACGGAGATGGCCAGGGAAACGATCATGCTCAGGTGCACCATGATGAAGTCGGCGAGGATTCTCGGTCCCGCCTCGCGCCAGTGAAAACGTCGAATCATTCGGGTCATAGGGAAGCGCTCGCCATGAAGGAGTTCAGATGCGGTGTGCGGCCACAATCTCCCGCACGGCCGACACGACGTCGGCAACGTCGCCATCGGTCATCTTCGGGTAGAGAGGCAGAGAGACGAGCCCTTGATAAATGCTCTCCGCGACGGGGAACTGGTTCTCTGAATAGCCGTAGGTATTCCGGTAGAAAGGATGCCGGTGAAGGGGAATGAAGTGAACGCTGGCGCCGATTCGCCGTTCGGCCAGCGCCTCGATGAAGCGGGCGCGGCTCAGATGTAACCGGTCGAGCCGCAGGCGGATCGGGTAGAGATGAAACACATGATTCCGATTCGGCAAACGAACCGGCAGCAGCACTTCGGGCAGCTCGCCGAAGGCCTCATCGTACGCCGCGGCGATTTCCTGGCGGCGCCGGATGAAAGCGTCCAGCCGCCGGAGTTGATGAATGCCGAGCGCCGCCTGAAGATCGGTCATGTTGTCCTTGTAACCGGGCTCGACCACTTCATAGAACCAGGAGCCCGCTTCGGTGTACCGTTTCCAGGCGTCCCGGCTCATCCCGTGCAACGAAAGGACCCGCATCCGGGCGGCGAGTTCGGCATCGCCGGTTGTGATCATCCCGCCTTCGCCTGTGGTGATGTTCTTGATCGCGTAAAAGCTGAAGCAGACCGCGCTCCCGGAGGCGCCGATCTTGCGGCCCGCATATTCGCTGCCTGCGGCATGCGCGGCGTCTTCGACCACCGCGAGCCCGTGAGACCGGGCGAACTCATACACGCTGTCCAGGTCGCAGGATTGCCCGGCATAATGAACCGGAATGACCGCACGAGTCCTGGGTGTGACGGCTCGTTCGGCCGCAGAAAGAGAGATCTGGAAGTTCTCGTCGACATCCACGATCACCGGGGTGGCTCCGAGGTGCGCGACAACATTCGCGGTGGCGCAGAAGGTCAGGGTAGGAACAATGACCTCCGAACCCGGTCCGATGCCGAGAGCCGAAAGCGAAATATGCAGGGCCGCCGTACAGGAGCTCACGGCGATCGCGTGTCCAGCCCCCACGTAGGCGGCGAAGTCCCGCTCGAAGCGCTTCACCTTGGGCCCGCTGGTGATCCAGCCGGACCGCAGACTATCGACAACTTCCTCGATCTCCTCCTCTCCGATCGACGGCAGGCAGAAGGGCAAAAAAGTCTGGCGCATGGAGTTTGCACCGGCGGAAGCCGTATTCATAGAAGCTTTCGAAAAGTCAGACTGGTGCGGGCGAGACGAAACCCCATGCTCTGGTAAAGCCGGGCGGCGGGGACATTGCCCAACTGCGTA
>Ga0272446_1003228_pt1 | contig 20962 bp, 19 predicted proteins | sample YNPCB0061_FD_194587 | JGI IMG/M metagenome (GOLD analysis project Ga0272446, IMG submission 194587) | Hot spring microbial mat communities from Yellowstone National Park, WY, United States - YNP-CB-006-1 | ecosystem: Environmental > Aquatic > Thermal springs > Hot (42-90C) > Sediment | place...
GCTGCATCCGCGCTTCAGACGCGCGGATGCGCCTGCTTTACCTGTATGTGCAATCGCTCGGCGCCGTCACCGAGCGCGAGGCAAGCCGGCTGTTTGGATGGTCGCGCCGGCAGGTCGAGGTTGCTGCTGCGCAACTGGCCGATGAGGGCGCAATCCGGCGCGGCGCGCTGATCGCAGACAGGCCCGACGACTGGCTGGTCGTGAGCGAACTGCTCACTCGATCTTGACGACCTTGAAGACCGTTTCGCCGCCCGGCGCGGCAATGCGCACTATGTCGCCGACTTTCCTGCCGATCAACGCGCGGCCAAGCGGCGATTCGTTCGAGATTTTGCCCTGCGCGGGGTTGGCCTCGGCCCGGCCCACCAGTTGAAACACTTCGTGGTCGTCAAGCCCCTGCTCGACCACGGTTACTTTCACGCCAAGCCGAACCCGGCCGATATTCTGGCTCGATTCGTCGAGGATGACGCTGTCGCGCAACAGGCGTTCCAGCTCCAGGATGCGGCCTTCCAGAAAACCCTGCTCCTCTTTGGCCGCATGGTAATCGGCGTTCTCGGAAAGATCGCCCTGTTGGATAGCGTGCCTCAGCCGCGCGGCCAGATCGGGCCGTTTCACATTCTTCAAGTGTTCCAGTTCCTCGCGCAGCGCGCGCGCGCCTTCGGGTGTCAGATAGTGTGCGTTTGCTCCAACTTGCGAATCCATGCCGGCGATTTTAACCCAGGAGCCCAGGAGAATCCCGGAGTCTTTAAGACTCCGGGATTCTGTGGGGATTCTGTACAATCCCCGCCTGATGGACATCAACAACGCAGTCGTTCTCATCACCGGCGCGGCGCAGCGCGTGGGGCGCGCCGTGGCGCTTGAACTGGCCCGGCGCGGCGCGCGCATTGCTTTCAGCTATTACGCCGAAGACGAACCCTGGCGCGACACGCTGCGCGATCTGCAATCGCTGGGCGCGGCGGCCATAGCGCAGCGCGCCGACGTGACCCGCCCGCCGGATGCGCGCGCGCTGGTCGAGGCCGCGCTGGCCGCCTTTGGCCGCGTCGATGTGCTCATCAACAACGCTTCGATCTGGCTGAAGAAGCCGGCCCTGGACATCAGCGAGAGCGAATGGGACGCCGAAATGGACGTGAACGCCAAAGGCCCGTTTCTGATGGCGCAGGCTGTTGCGCCCCACATGCTGACGCAGGGCAGCGGGCTGATCCTGAACATCACTGATCTGTCTGCGTTTCAAACCTGGGCCGGCTACGCCCATCATTCGGCCAGCAAGGCCGCGCTGGTGGCGCTCACCAAAGTGCTGGCGCTGGAGTGGGCGCCGGCGGTGCGCGTGAACGCCATTGCGCCAGGCACGGTGCTGTTGCCCGACGACGCCACGGAAGCCAAACGCCAGTGGGCGATCGAAAAGTCAGTGTTAAAGCGCGTCGGCTCGCCGCTGGATGTGGCGCGCACGGCGCTGTATCTGATCGAAGAAGACTTCGCCACCGGCGGCGTTTACTTTGTCGATGGCGGGCGATCTCTGGTTTGACGAAAGCACTACAATGGCCGCACGTCAAACACGCACAGGAAAACACGATGACAACAACGACACGCTCATTTCCGCAGGGATTCGTCTGGGGCGCCGCCACAGCCGCCTATCAGATTGAAGGCGCCTGGAACGAAGACGGCAAGGGGGAATCGATCTGGGATCGCTTCAGCCACACCCCTGGCAAGGTGCTTGACAACGCCACCGGCGATGTCGCCTGCGATCATTACCATCGCTATCTTGAGGACGTGGCGCTGATGAAAGCGCTTGGCCTGCAAGCCTATCGGTTGTCGGTGTCGTGGCCGCGCGTGCTGCCGGCCGGCGTCGGCCCAGCCAATCCCAAAGGCATCGCGTTCTATGACCGATTGGTCGATGCGCTGCTCCAGGCCGGCATCCAACCGTTCATCACCCTCTACCACTGGGATCTGCCGCTCGCGCTGCACGATCGCGGCGGGTGGGGCAACCGCGACATCGCCGGCTGGTTCGCTGATTACGCCGCTGTCATGGTCAAGGCGCTGGGAGACCGTGTGCGCCACTGGATCACGCTCAACGAGCCGTGGTGCGTGGCCTTTCTGGGGCATGACTGGGGCGTTCACGCGCCCGGCGTGCGCGATCGCCGGCTGGCGATTCAAGTCGTTCACAACACGCTGCTGAGCCACGGCATGGCGCTGCAAGCCATCCGCGCCGCCGGCAACGCCCAGACGCAGGCCGGCATCACGCTCAACTTCGAGGCCAAATTGCCGGCAACCGACAACCCCGCCGATCAGGCCGCCGCCGATTCAGTGCTGGATCCCAACTACGAGTGGTTTGTCGATCCCATTCTGCGCGGCTATTACTCCGAGCGCATCCTGCAGGACGCCGGCGTCGATGCGCCTGTGGTTCAGCCCGGCGACATGGCGCTGATCAGCGGGCGCAACGATTTCCTGGGCGTCAACTACTACACCGGCTCGTTCTACCGCGACGCCGGCGGCACAGTGGAGCGGGTCGAAATGCCCGGCGCGGAATACACGCTGATGAACTGGGCTGTTGTTCCTCAGGGATTGACTGCGCTGTTGAAGCGGCTGAGCCGGGACAGCCGGGGCAAACTGCCGCTCTACATCACCGAGAATGGCTGTTCCTATGCCGATGAGATCAGCCCGGATGGCCGCATTCACGACGACAGGCGCGTGGCCTATCTTCGGGCGCATTTTGACGCCGCGCTCAAGGCCATTGAGGCCGGCGTCGATCTGCGCGGCTACTTCGTATGGTCGCTGATGGACAACTTCGAATGGGCCTGGGGCTATCGACAGTGGTTTGGCGTGGTCGGCGTGGACTACGCCACGCAGAAGCGCACGATCAAGGACAGCGGCTACTACTTGCGCGATGTGATTGCGGCGAACGGCGTGCTGTAGCCGTATCGGTTGCCCGGTCTCTGCTTCACCCATGAAGATTCTCTGGCTCGGCTGGGAGGATCCCTACACCCCGGCCCGCGTGCGCGCCGCCGGCGAGCGGCTTGGCCTGGATGTCACTATCGCTCAGGTCGCCGACCTGCAGTTTGTGGCCGATAGCGGGTCGGGACGCGTGGGCGTCATGCTGGGCGATCTGGATGTCGCGCGCTGCTTCGACGCGCTGGCTGCGCGCACGTTCTACCCGCACATCTCCGAGGCCCTCACCGTTGTCAGCCTCTTTTATCAGGCCGGCAAGCTGGTGATCGATGAAAGCCTGACTGACGAAGGCGTGACGCTGAGCAAGATGCATGACTATCTCATGCTTGCGCAGGCCGGGGTGGCCGTGCCGCGCACCTGGCAGATGGCCGACCTTGCAGCCGTCGAAAGACTGGCCGGCGAGTTGGGTTACCCGCTGGTGCTCAAAGGCATCCACGGCTCGTATGGCGCGCATGTGCATCTCGTCCGGGACGCCGCGCAACTGCGCGAGGTGTGGGCGCGCTATCAGCCTGGGGAATTGATGGCGCAGGAGTATCTGCCGGCCGAGAGCGACTTTCGGGTGATCTGCATTGGCTATCGCGCGCTGCCGGCGCTGGTGGAGCGCGCGCCAAAGCCGGGCGATTTCCGCACCAACTCGCGCCAGGGCGGGCAGGCCGTCGGACATCCGCTTGCCGCGTATCCTGACCTTGCGCCTCTGGCCGAACAGGCTGCTCGCGTGTTGCGCCGCGAATTTGCCGCCGTCGATGTGCGCTATCGCGGCGCCGAGCCTGTGGTGCTGGAGGTGAACCGCCGGCCCATTTTCGAGACGTTCGAGCGCGTCACCGGCCTCGATGTCGCCGGCGCGTTTCTGGAGCATGTCCGCCGGCGATATGAGCAATTCGTCCCCGCCCTTCGCCCGGCGGCGGCTGTTCCCACCGTCTGGCAACCGGCCGCCTGAAGCAGCGCGCCCCTGACCATTGCTATGAACATCGAACTTGTTGAACTGCGCCACATTCGCATCTCCCTGCTGTCACCGTTCGAGACCAGCTTCGGGGTGACGACCGACCGCGAGAGCATCATTGTCCGTGTTGTGGCGGACGGGGTGGCGGGGTGGGGCGAGTGCGTGGCCGACGCAGAGCCGGGCTACTCCTACGAAACGGTCACGACGGCCTGGCATATCCTGCGCGATTTTCTCATTCCGGAGTTATTGCGCGCGCCGTTGTATGACCCGCGCGACACGCCGGCGCGCTTTGGGCGGGTGCGCGGTCACAACATGGCCAAAGCGACGCTCGAAGCGGCGCTGTGGGACATTGCCGCGCAGCAGGCCGGCCAGAGCCTGTCGCAATATCTCGGCGGAGCGCGCGAGCGCGTGCCGGTGGGTGTCAGCATCGGCATTCAACCGTCCAGTGAAAAGCTGGCCGAGACGGTTCGTCGCTACTGCGCAGCCGGCTACCGGCGCATCAAGATCAAGATCAAGCCGGGGCGCGATCTGGCCGACGCGCGCGCGGCGCGCCATGCAGCGGCCGACATCCCGCTGATGATTGACGCCAACTCCGCCTACACGCTGGCCGACGCCCCCTTGTTCGAGCAGATGGATGAACTGGACCTGTTGATGATCGAGCAGCCGTTGAACTGCGACGACATTTACGAGCATCACAAACTGCAACAGCAGTTGAGAACGCCCATCTGCCTGGACGAGAGCATCCATTCAGCCGCTGATGCCCGTTTTGCGCTCGAGATCGGCGCCTGCCGGATCATCAATATCAAGCAGGGGCGGGTGGGCGGCCTGACGAACGCGATTGCCGTGCATGACGTGTGCCGGCAGGCCGGCGCGCCGGTGTGGTGCGGCGGCATGTTGGAAACGGGCATCGGCCGGGCGTTGAACGTGGCGCTGGCTTCGTTGCCCAACTTCACGTTGCCGGGCGACCTGAGCGCCAGCAATCGCTATTACCGGCTCGACCTGATCGATCCACCCTTCGAGCTGAACCCGGACAGCACGCTCAGCGTTCCGGCCGGGCCGGGGCTGGGGGTCACCGTGCTACAAGACCGGCTCGACGCGGTGACCTTGCGGCGCGAAACGTTCAGGCGCTGAGCGCCATGCCTCCGCCAAAAGGCCGGTTGACCTGAGTGCCTGACTCGTGTAGACTGGCGCAAGTCCCGCTATAAGGAGGCGCACATCTATGGAAATGCACAAGGAACTTGTATCAGTTCGCGCACTGCGCGATCTGTGTGCGCCTGCTGTCTGCCGCTAAACCCTGCTGACGACGTCGAAGACGTTTGCAGACGCCTGAAACCGCCCGGTTTCGCGCGTCTGTCATGCCTGCGGCCACGGGCGCCCCTCACGCTCCGTGGCGTTTTCGTTTTTCAGACTTTTGCGGAGCGCCGATCGCGCAGCGCGATGGGTGAATTCACCCTGGCGCCCTGTCACTCGTGACCCTGTTGATCGAACGCGTCGCGCGGCAGCCTGTCGGTTTGCGCGCGGCGTTACTGGAAAACGAATCATGTCTTCGATGAACGATCTAAGCGAATGGAGCGGCGATTTCGATGATGACGCCGTATTGACCGTGAAGCAGCGGCAACGCCGGCAGGACCGGCGCGTCCCGTCGCGCCAGCACCGGCCGAAGAAAACCGAAAATGAGTTGCGGGCCGACCTGGGCCTGGCGCCCACAACGGTTGAGACGACGGCGACTGGCTTCAACCCCACCTACCAGGGCAAGAAGCACGAGCGCATCTGGATCCTGAGCGGGCTGGGCGAGTTCTACGACCACAACCTGATCACGGATGTGCTGCGCCCGGTGAAGGCCGGCAAAGAGGCCACCGTCTACTGCTGCGCAGCCGGCCCGTCACAGGGTGTGCCGTGGCTGGCCGGCAAGGTCTACCGCCCGCGCATGTTCCGGCAGTTGCGCAATGACAAGGTGTACCGCGAGGGCCGCATCATTCTGGACGCCGATGGCAAGCTGGTGAAGGACGAGGGCGCCGCCCATGCCATCGCCACCGGCACGGCGTTCGGGAAGGATCTGCTGCACACCTCGTGGCTGTCGCATGAGTATCAGACGCTGGAGATCCTGCACGCTGCCGGGGCGCTGGCGCCGAGGCCGGTGGCGCGCGGCCCGAACGCGATTCTGATGGAGTACCTGGGCGATGCCGAGTCGCCGGCGCCGACGCTGAATCAAGTCTCGTTGGACCGCAACGAAGCCAGGGCGTTGTTCGACGCGCTGATGCAGAGCGTCGCCATCATGCTGGCGAACAATCTGGTGCATGGCGATCTCTCGGCCTTCAACGTGCTGTACTGGGAGGGCGAAGTCAGGATCATCGACTTTCCGCAGGCTGTGAACGTGAAGAACAACCCACATGCGCGCCGCATCTTCGAGCGTGACATCGAGCGGTTGTGCGGATACTTCGCCCGGCAGGGCGTGGACACGGACGCCCGCCGGCTGGCGAGCGATCTATGGCGCGCCCATGTCAGCCAGCCAACGCCGGCCGAACGGGTTGTCGAGGATCGACGGCTGCATCTGGGGCCGGCGGATGGCATCGCTTGAGAAAGCGCACCCTCCCGCAGGCTCAGAGAACCTGCGGGAGGGTGTGCGACGAGGAGCGCGCGCAAGGAGCGCATGAATGAGCATCAACATTTGGCAGGGCGAGCGGGTGCGTCTGCGCGCCGTCGAGCCGGGCGATTGGGACGCTTTCCATTTTCGCTGGGCCATCGAGAACCGGCAAGGCGAACTGGTCGGCACAATCAATACGATGGAGGCCAATCCGCGCTGCGGCACGTTCAGCTATGGGCTGGCGATCTTCCGTCCGCACTGGCGCAAGGGTTACGCCTCCGACGCGATCCGCATCGCGCTGCGCTACTACTTCGAGGAGATGCGATACCAGAAGTGCACGGTGAGCGTGTATGACTTCAACGAGCCATCGCTCCGGTTGCACGCGCAGTTGGGTTTTCAAGTCGAGGGCCGGCTGCGCCGGATGATCTCCACGGCGGGCCGGTTTCACGATGAGATCAGGCTGGGCATCACGGCGGAAGAGTTTGCCGTGTGGTAGGGCAGGTCAGTGGCTTGCCCTACCGCCTTGCGATGCGCTCTGGCAGGTCTATCCCGCCATTCCTGCGCGAGGGCTTGAATGATGAGAATCAGGCCAACCATGGTGGCGCCGGTTGCGATGCCTGTGGCGATGGCGCTCTTTGGGCTGTTTCAGGCTGGCCGCTACAATTGAGCTTCAACGGGAGACACCATGAGTCTGAAAATCACGAATGTCAAAGCGATACTGACTGCGCCCGCCGGCATCGGGCTGATTGTTGTCAAGGTCGAGACCTCCGACCCCGGCCTGTATGGGCTGGGCTGCGCGACGTACACCCAGCGGCTCACGCCGGTGAAGGCGGCGGTGGATGATTATCTGAAGCCACTGCTGATGGGCCGGGACCCCAGCCGGATCGAGGATATCTGGCATCTGTGCTATCTCAACTCGTACTGGCGCAACAGCGGCGTGCTGAACAATGCCATCTCCGGCGTCGATATGGCGCTGTGGGACATCATGGGCAAGCGCGCCAATATGCCGGTGTACCAGTTGCTGGGCGGCAAGGCGCGCGAAGCGGCGGCCGTGTACCGGCACGCCGACGGGCGCGACCCCGCAGAGGTGCTGGACAACGTGCTGCGCCTGAAAGAGGAGGGCTACCACTACATCCGCTGCCAGATCGGCGGGTATGGCGGCATCGGCCGCGAGCCAAAGAAGCCGGAGGGCGCGCCGCCCGGCGCCTATTACGACCCCGATGTGTACATGCTGACGGTGCAAAAGATGTTCGAGCATGTGCGCGCCAGAGTGGGCTTTGAGCTGAACCTGTTGCACGACATTCACGAGCGATTGCATCCGATTGAGGCGGTGCGCTTCGCCAAATCGCTCGAACCCTACCGCCTGTTCTTCCTCGAAGATCCGCTCGCGCCGGATCAGATCGAATGGTTTCGCCAGATTCGCGCCCACGCCGCCGTGCCGATCGCCATGGGCGAGTTGTACAACAATCCGGTCGAGTGGAAGCAACTGATCGCCGAGCAGCTCATCGACTTTATCCGCGTGCATATCAGCCAGATTGGCGGGGTAACGCCGGCGCGCAAGCTGGCCGCGTTGTGCGAAGCCTTCAGCGTGCGCACGGCCTGGCACGGGCCGGGGGATGTCTCGCCGGTCGGTCATGCGGCCAACCTGCACCTCGACCTGGTGTGTCACAACTTCGGCATCCAGGAATTCTCCGGCTTCAACGACGCCCTGCGCGAGGTGTTCCCCGGCTGCCCCGAAATCCGCAACGGCTATCTCTACGCAAACGATCAGCCGGGGTTCGGCATTGACATCGACGAGACGCTGGCCGCGCGCTATCCGTGCGAGCCGGCGGTCATTCAGTGGACGCAGGCGCGCCTGCCCGATGGCACGTTGTACCCCCCATAGCGATTTTGGAGTTTGGGTTTTGAATTTGCGCGCTGCGCGCGTGTGTCCTGTGCGGGCCGGCCTGGCGATTTTGGATTTGGACTGTTGGACTGTTGACGGCCGGCGGGGACTGCTGGTATACAATGCAAGCACGGTTCGTGTTCCGTGAAAGAGGTTGAAAGATGAAACCACGTTTTGTGATTGGGTTTGGGGTGATCCTGGTTGCCATCGTCGCGATGATGGCGTTCACGATCGCGGCCAACAGCAATCTGGAAGTCAGGGTGAATGATCTGCTCGCCGAGCGCGCCAAAGGCGCGGATCTGAGTGAGCGCGTCTTTAAACTCACTGGCCTGGTGGTGGGCGAGAGCATCGTTTATGACCCGGCCACCTTCCGTTTACAGTTCGATCTGGTGAACTCGCGCGATGAGCTGGCCAGCAGCCTGTCCACTGCTCCGCGCATCACGGTGGTGTACCAGGGCGTCAAGCCGGACACGCTGGTGCATGAGGCGCAGGCCATCGTGACCGGCAAGCTGGCGCCCGACGGAAAATTCCACGCCGGCAATTCCCCCGACGCGCTGCTGTTGCAGTGCCCCACCAAATATGAGAAAGCGGAGGCGGCAGCCGGCCAATAGCGCCGGCGCGCCGCTTCCAACCAGGTGCGCCATGATTACCGATGTCGGCTATCTGGCTGTCAGCTTTGCGCTGGCAGCCAGTCTCTACGCCGTCGGCGCCTCGTTCTGGGGCGCGACGCGCAACGATGATCGTTTTGTTCAAAGCGGCCGCATCGCGGCCACGCTGACCTTCCCGCTGATTCTGGCCGGCGCGCTGGGGCTGTGGTACGCGCTGGTCACCGGCGACTTCGGCGTCAAATATGTGGCTCAGGTGTCGAGCCTCGACACGCCCCTCTTCTTCAGGCTGACGGCGCTGTGGGGATCGCAAAACGGATCGATCTTGTTCTGGAATCTGGTCATGGCCGGCTTCATTTTCTTCGCCATGCTCAAACCCTGGCGAGAAGACAAGCCGCTGTTGCCGTATGTCACGGCGACCATGATGCTCATCCTGGCCTTTTTCCTGTTCATCAATCTCGTCGTCGCCAATCCGTTCGAGCGCTTCCTGTTTCCCCCGTCGGATGGCGCCGGTCTGAATCCGCTGCTCAGGCATCCGGGCATGATCATTCATCCGCCCATGCTGTACGCCGGCTTCACCGGCTTCATTGTCCCGTTCGCCTTCTGCATTGCGTCTCTGGCCACGCGCCGCGCCGACAACCTGTGGCTGCTGGCCTCGCGCCGCTGGATGCTGGTGGGATGGGCCTTCCTCACGGCCGGCCTCTTTCTCGGCGGTCGCTGGGCGCACGACGTGTTGGGCTGGGGTGGCTACTGGGGCTGGGATCCGGTCGAGAACAAGTCGCTGGTGCCCTGGCTGATCGGCACCGCCTTTTTGCACTCGGCCATGATCCAGGAAAAGCGCGGCATGTTCAAGAACTGGAACGTGTTCCTCATGCTGCTGACGTTCGCCTCGGTGATCTGGGGCACGGCGGTAGTGCGCAGCGGTGTGCTGACCTCGGTGCATGCCTTTGCGCAGTCTGATCTGGGGCCGCTGTTTCTGGCCTTCATCGTTGTCATGCTGGTCTGGTCTGCGGTGTTGTGGCTCAGCCGGCTCGACACGCTGAAGAGCGACAACCGGCTTGACAGCGGTTTCTCGCGCGAGGGCGTCTTCCTGCTGCAAAATGTGCTCTTCGTCAGCACGGCGCTGACGGTGTTCATTGGCACGATCTTCCCCATCATCACCGAAGCGGTGAACGGCACGAAAGTGACCGTCGGCCCGCCCTTCTACAACCAGGTGGCCGTGCCGCAGATGGCCGCGCTGGTGTTGCTGATGGGCGTTGCGCCGCTGATGGCGTGGGGCAGGGCCAGCGCGCGCGCGCTGGGGCGCATGTCGATCGCGCCGGCGGCGCTCACGCTGGTTTCGCTGGCGGCGTTGTTCGCGGCCGGCGTGCGGCAACCCATCCCGCTCATTCTGTTTGCCCTGTCGCTCTACACGCTGTATCAAACGCTGATCGAATATGGCCGGGGCGCGGCGGCGCGGGTGAGGAGCATGGGCGAGTCCTGGCCAGTTGCGCTGGGCCGGCTGGCCCTGCGCAACCAGCGCCGCTATGGCGGCTATCTCATTCACATCGGCGTGGTGTTGTTCGCCATCGGCGCGACAGGCAAGGGCTTCTATGGCGTGGATGTGCTGCGCAATATCGCCCTCAACGACACCATCACGGTGGGCAACTACGCCTTCACCTATCGCGGGTTGCGCGCTGTGCCGTGCGAGTTCAATGACTGCCGCACCATGCAGGCTTCCATGCTGGTGACCGACGCACAGACCGGCGCCATTGTGGGCGCGCTGTTCCCGCACCGTGACAGCTACCCGATTCAACAGCACACCGCCACCATTGCCGATGTCACCGGCTCGTGGTTTGAAGAGGTGTATGTCATTCTGGCGGCCTGGGAAAACAACGGCGCGACAGCCTCTTTCCAGATCTACATTAACCCGCTGATTAATCTGATCTGGTTGGGCGGCGCGGTGATGATTCTCGGCTTTCTGGTCGCGTTTTGGAAAGCGCCGGAACCTGTCAGGGCGCCGCGATTGGCAGCGAGCCTGGCGCGCGGCGCGGCTCCGTCCAGATAGTGCCTGAGATATGAAGAGAGTGCTTGATAGCAGGCCAGGCCGCGCCTGTCCGCTGATGTGGCGGATGCTGTCCGCGCTGTCGATTGGTGTTGTGCTTGGCCTGTGGCTGGCAGGCGTGGCGATGCCGCGCGCGGCAGTGGCGCAGTCCCCTGATCCGCTGCTCGATGATCGCGTGCACGATCTGGCCAAACAAATGAACTGCCCGACCTGCGCCGGGCGCAACCTGGCCGATTGCCCGACTGACACGTGCGCCCAGTGGAAGGCCGAAATCCGCGCGCAACTTGAAGCCGGCAAATCCGACCGCGAAGTGCTGACTTACTTCCAGACGCGCTTTGGACCGACGGTGATGCAAGAGCCGCCCAGAGAAGGCGCGTTGTTGCTGGTGTGGATCGCGCCGGTGGCGGCGGCCGTTGCGCTGGTGGCAGCCGGCGTGTGGGCGGCGCGTCGCGCCTCAGCGCGCCAGTCCCCATCTGCAACGCAGCCGGCAATCCAGAGCGAAGACCCGTACGTGGTTGCGCTTGAAGAGCAGGTGCGACAGTCATGACGGCGCAGGGACAGCCAGTGGCGCGCAACACAAAGCTGTTGATTGGCGCGGCGCTTGTCGCTGTGGTGGCGATTGCGGGCCTGTTTGCCGCCGGCATGGTGTTGTCCGCGCAACCCGGCAAGCGCCCCGTTCCTGGTTCGCCGGCGCCCGACTTCAGCATGCCGCTCTACGATGGGTATCGGGCCGGACTGCCCGAAACCATCCGCCTGTCTGATCTGCGCGGCAACGTCGTTGTGCTCAACTTCTGGGCCTCGTGGTGCGTGGAGTGCGTCAAAGAGACCGACGCTCTCGAAGCCGCCTGGCGCGAGTATCGGGATCGCGGCGTGGTGGTGCTGGGGGTTGACCATCTCGACACCGAGCCGGCCGCCCGCAGGTATCTTGAAGGGTTCGGGGTCACTTTTCCCAACGGCATCGACATTCAGCAACAGGTGTCCCGCGCCTATCGCATCACTGGCGTGCCGGAGACGTTCTTCATCGACCGGCAGGGCATTGTGCGCAAAACAGTCATTCAGGCGCTCAGCCAGGCCGAACTGGCGGCTGAGATCGAAGCATTGCTGGCGGAGTAGGGCATGACCTTCGGCATTGGAACCCTCCTGATTGGACTGGCGCTGCTGACGGTTGTTGCTGTGCTGGCGATGATGCCGCTCCTGGAGCCAAAGACGCCGCCGGCGCAGCCGGCCTCACGACGCGATGCGCTGGAAGCCGAGCGCGCCGCCATCGTCCGCTCGATCCGCGATCTGGATTTTGACTATCGCACGCACAAGTTGAACGAAGAGGACTATCACGCGATGCGCCGGGCGCTGGTGCAGCGCGGAGCAGACGTGTTGCGTGAACTGGATGCGCTGGAACGGCTGGCGCCGCCGGCCAGGAGCAACCACGCAGCGAATGGAGCCGGCGCGGACGGGGTGCGCGATGACGATGCAGCGGTGGATGCTGAAATCGAAACTGTTGTGGCCAGACTGCGACAGGGCGCCGCGTCATCGACAGATGGCGCCCGCGCCGACAAGGTTCACCGCGCCGGAGCGGTTTGCCCGGCATGCGGCCGACCCGTCCTCCCCGATGACCGCTTTTGCGCCAAATGCGGCCAGCCGCTTCGCGCGCAGACGTGACCTCTGGCGTCCCGGCACAGGAATCCCATTGCATGAAGACTTTGCTCCGATATCCGGTTGCCTGTATGGCCGCCGGCCTGCTGGCGCTGGTGTTGGCCGGCTGCTCCATGGCCGGCGCGCGACAACTCCCATCCGTCGAAGAGCTGCTCACGCCGGCCGTGTTGCCCACGCGACCAGCGGAAGAACTGGCGCCGCCGGCCCCGCCAGATGCGGCGCGCGGGGCGATTGTGTATGCCAGCAAGTGCGTGGCCTGTCACGGTGACGCCGGCCTGGCCGACGGCCCGCGCGCTGCTCAGGTGCGCCAGCAGGGCGGCCTTGTGCCGCGCCTCTCAAATCCTGACACGCAGCGCGCCGCCGAGCCGCGCGCGTGGTTTGATCTGATCAGCCAGGGGCGCATCCAACGGCTGATGCCCGGCTTTGCCGGGTCGCTCAGCGCGCAAGAGCGTTGGGATGTGCTGGCGTATGTGTGGGCGCTGGGCGCGCCGGCGGATATGATGCAGGCCGGCCAGGCGCTCTATGCCCAACACTGCCAGAGCTGCCACGGCCCCCAGGGACGGGGCAATGGGCCGCAAGCCGGCGCAACCCCAATGCCCAGCTTTGCCGATCCGCGCTGGCTGGCCGAGACCTCGCTCAACGAGATGGCGCGAGGCATGAGCGCCGGCGCCGCGCATGCCGCATTGAATCTGGACGACGCGCAGCGCCTGTCTCTGGCGCATTACATCCGCGCCTTCGGCTACGCCTACGCCAACCCCGCTGACGTGCGCGTGCAGGCCAACACGGGGGATGGGGTGTTGACCTTTACCGCCGTCAATCGCACGCCAGGTGGAGCGACGCCAGCCGGCCTGCCAGTCACGCTGCGCGTGTATGGGCCGGACAGCGAAGTGCTCTCCCGCACGGCATCCCTCGACGACGCCGGCGTGGTGGTGTTTGCCGATTTGCCGGTGAAGCCCGATTATTTCTATCAGCCCGAAGTCATCTATCAGGGCGCGAAGTTCTTTGCCGCGCCGGCGCAATTCACCGAGACGCGCGCCATCACCGGCGTGTTGCCAGTGTACGAAGTGACCACCGATCCGTCGGTCATCCGCATCAGCGAGCTGCACTTTTTTGTGCAGAGCGCGCGCGATGGCTTCATCACGATGGTGGAGTTCTACCTGTTCGACAACATCAGCGATCGAGCGTATGTCTCGCAGGGCGGCGCGGCGGGCCAGACTCGTTCTGTGCGGGTGAGCCTGCCGGCAGACGCGACCAATCTGAGCTTCGACGGCCCCGGCCTGGGCGAACGCTTTGTGCGCGTGGGGGACGACATCTATGACATGGACGCCGTCGCGCCGGGCGTGCGCTCTGCGTCCATCACGATGTTGTATGACGTGCCGTATCGCGGCGGGCGCGTTTTCGAGCGCCAGGTGTATTACGACCTGGCGCGCTGGGATGTGCTGATGCCGGAGATGGACTTGCGCGCAGCAGGGCTGGTGGATCGCGGGGTGCAACAGATGTCGAGCGGCGGCATCCGCCTGTTCGAGCCGGCGGAGCTGAGCGTGGCTGCCGGCGGCGCGGCTCGATTTGAGCTGGCTGGCCAGCCGCGCGGGGCGCCGACGCCGGGTGAGGATGGTCGGGCGATCGCGCTGGGGCTGATCGCGCTGGCAATCGCGCTGGCGCTGGGGTATCTGTTGATCTGGCGAACCCGGCGCGCAACCCTGGATGAGACTGCGCTGGCCGACCAGCGCCAGCGCCTGTTGCAGGCAATCGTCGAACTGGATTCTCGGCGCGACGCCGGCGAGATTAAAGAATCGGCGTATCAGAGGCAGCGCGCCGGCCTCAAGAAACGATTGCGAGAGATTTGGGAGTGAATCGGAGTGCGGAGTGGCGAGTGCGAAGCGCAGAGTGCAGATTGCAGAGCGGCTATCGCTTAGCACGCACACCACTCACCACTCACCACTCATCACTCACCACTCATCACTCATCACTCATCACTCTCTTGTAAGCCATGCTCGATGCGCATGAGTTGACCAAGTCCTATGGCGTGCGGCCGGTGCTGCGCGGGGTGTCGCTGAGCGTCGGGCCGGGCCAGATTGTGGCTGTGCTCGGCGCAAACGGCGCCGGCAAGACCACGCTGCTGCGCGTGTTGTCCACGCTGGGCAAACCCGATGGCGGGCGGCTGAGCGTGGCCGGCATCGATGCGCTGCAACACCCGAACCGCGCCCGCCGGCTGATTGGCTTTGTCTCGCACCAGCCGCTGGTCTATCCCGACCTGACCGGCTACGAGAACCTGTTGTTCTACGCCCGTTTGTACGGCTTCGATGAACAATCGCCAACTGACAATCGCCAATCGTCAATCGTCAATCGTCAATCGTCAATTGACATTGAGGCCCTGTTGCGCCGGGTCAATTTGCACATGCGGGCGCATGATCTGGCGCGCACCTATTCGCGCGGCATGTTGCAACGCCTGGCCATCGCGCGAGCCATGATTCACGACCCGGCGCTGATTCTGCTGGATGAGCCGTTCACCGGCCTCGATCAGTCCTCAGCGCGCAGCTTGAGCGCGATGCTGCGCGAGCTGGCGGAGGCCGGCAAGACGCTGGTGATGACAACGCACGAGTTTGGGCGCGGGCTGGAGAGCGTGACCCGCGCGGCGCTGCTGCGGGGTGGACGCATCGCGGCCGAGCTGGATGCCGGCGTCACACCCGAGCGCGTGGCTGCCTGGTTCGAGTAGACTGGGACAGCGGATCGCCAGGGGCGACTCTGACCCGCACGATGCCGTGAAACACCTGAATCATCCTGTCATCGCCGCGTTTGTTCTGGTGGTTGTCGCCTTTGCCGCGCGCACCCTGTCGCTGACGCAACAGTCATTGTGGCTCGACGAGGTGTACTCGATCTGGTTTGTCAACCGGCCTTTCGATGAAGCGTGGCGGGTAGGCATCTTTCCCGATCAGAACCCTCATGCGCCGCTGTATTACCTCGTCTTGTGGGGCTGGCTGCAAGCCGCCGGGGCAAGCGACTTCACCGTGCGCTATCTGTCCGTGTTGTTCGGCGTGGCGGGTGTCGCGGTGGTGTGGCGCGCGGCGCGCGAGTGGATGGGCGTCCGCGCCGGCTTGATCGCGGCCTTGCTGGCGATGTGCTCGCCGTTCGCCATCTATTTTGCGCAGGAGGGGCGCATGTACGCGCTCTATCTGCTGCTGGCTGCATTGTCATTATTGTGCATGGTGCGCGCGCTGAAGCCGGGACGCCGGCGAGGACGCGGCCCATTGCGATACTGGCTGGGGATGGCGGCGGCATCGGTGGCGCTGGCCTATAGTCACTTCTTTGGCGTGTTCTGGATTGCCGCGCAGTACGTGATGGCGCTGGTGGCGGCATGGACGGGCGCCGCCGGCAGGTCGCTCTGGCATGGTGGACAGGGCGCGCTGGCCCGGCGATATGCCCCGATTGTGGCAACCGGCGCGCTGGCGGCGCTGGCGTGTCTGCCCATTCCGATCAGCCTGATGGGCAGCGGGCGCACCTATAGCTTGCAGGATGTGACCGCGCCGGCAATGCCCGTGGACGCCGTTCTGCGCGATCTGATTGCCGAGTTCACCACGCGCACGCGCTGGGCTGATCTGCCCGAGAACTGGGCGGCTGCGCTGACGCTTCCGCTGGCTGCGCTGATGTTGGCTGGCGTGGCGCTGGCGTGGCGCAAAGGCTGGCGCACCGGCCTGACGATGACCGGGTTGCTCACCCTGCCGGTGCTCATCTACGCCCCGTTCTGGCAGACTGCCGGCGTGTTTCAGCCGCGTTACGCGATTCCGCTCTTCCTCCCGTGTGTGCTCGGCTGGGCTGTGGCGCTGGACGGCGCAGCGCGCCGGTGGCGTTGGGCCGGGCTGGCGTTGGCGGCGGCGGTGATCGTCTGGTTCAGTGTGGCGCATCTGCGCGACCTCACCCGCCCGGAGTTCCAGCGGGAGGATTGGCGCTTTGCCGGCGACTATCTGAACCGCATGACGACAGCGAACGATCGCATCGTTGTCTTTGTGGACTATATCGAGCCGGTGCTGCGGTGGTACTACAACGGGCCGGCGCCCATCGTGCCCTATGCTGCCGGCCTGGACGTGTATCACCCAGAGCCGTTTTTCGACGAGGTGCAATCGCCGGCCGAGGTGCACACTCTCTGGCTGGTGCTGAGTCACGATATGGCTGTCGCGCCAAAGCACCGGCTGCTGGATGTTGCATACGCGCGGTATCCGTGGGCGCGCGCCCAATACCCCACCAACGGCAACATTCGCATTCTGGCGTTCACGCCGCGATGGCGGTGGGATGCCTTGCCCCCCACAGCCGCCCCAATGACGCGGCGCTTTGCGGGCGGGCTGGAGCTGGTCGGCTATCATTTGGACATGACGCGCCTGTCGCCGCGCGAGCGAGTAAGCCACCCCCCCAGCAACTGGATTCACGTCATCACCTATTGGCGGCGCTGGGGGCCGGTAGACTCTGGTGGCGCGGACAGAGTGAGCATTCACCCCCAGCTTCGTCTGGTCGATGAGGCGTATGGCGAGTGGGGCGGAGATCTGCCAAGATTGCCGGATGTGTTCGATTTCGATCCGCCGGCCGGCTGGCCTGAGGGCGCAATCATCGAGGCGCATGCCGATATCAACCTGAACCCGATTACGCCGGCTGGCATGTATCGGCTGATCCTGGCGCTGACGCGGGATGGCCAACGCCTGCCGTTGCAGGATGGCAGCGCCGATTTTGTCCTGCTGTCGCCAGTAGAGATCACGCCGTGAATGCCGGGAACCGGGGAAAGGATCAAGCATGAAGGGTGAAGGATGAGGTTCTGACTCCAGCACTCCGCACTCGGCACTCCGCACTCGACACTCAACACTCAACACTCAGCACTCAGCACTCAGCACTCAACACTCAGCACTCAACACTCAGCACTCAGCACTCCTAAACATGCTGTACTTCAGACAAGTGTTGGCTATTCTCCGCAAGGATGCGCGGATCGAGTTCCGCACGCGCGACGCCACGACGGCGATGATCGTGTTTGCGGTGATGGCGATTGTGATGTTCAATTTCGCCCTGCGGCTGCGGGTGGATTCGCTGCGCCCCCTGACGCCCGGCGTGTTGTGGGTGATTCTGGTGTTTGCCGGCACGCTGGGCCTGGGGCGCTCGATGGCCTCGGAGCAGACCAATCAGTGCATGGACGGCCTGCTGCTTGCTCCGTGCGACCGGAGCGCGATTTTCGTGGGCAAGGCTGCGGCGAATGCGCTGTTCACACTGGCCATTGCGTTGATCGTGACGCCGCTCATGGCGATCCTGTTCGACGAGTCGATGTTGCAGGCCGGGGTGTTGCTGACCGTGGCGCTGGGCGTAATTGGCTATTCGGGCGCCGGCACGTTAATTGCCACGATGGCTGCCAGTACGCGCGCGCGCGAGGTCTTCCTTCCGATCCTGCTGTTTCCGCTTGCGCTCCCGCTGGTTGTGGCGGCTGTGGTCGTCACCTCCGGTTTTCTCGACCGGCTTCCGTTCGAGCAGCTCGGATCGTGGCTGGGTGTGGTGGTTGCATTCCTCGTGATCTTTTGGACAGCCGGCACGCTGTTGTATGAATTCATCGTCGAAGCGTGATCGCCCCTGACGATTTTGGATTTGGGCATTGGGCGACGCCATCGACCTTGACGCTTTTTGAAGCAGCATGGTATCATCGAGGCTTGATTGTTAGCACTCAGTGTGCTTGACTGCTAACTCCCGGTCATAACTATGGCAGATCAAGAGTTGGAGCTTACACCCCGCCAACAGGCGATTTTGCGCCTGGTGGTGCACAGCTATGTGGCCACTGCCCAGCCGGTGAGTTCAAAGTCACTCATTGGCAAGGGCATGCTGAACGTTTCCAGCGCCACCGTGCGGAATGAGATGGCCGCGCTGGAAGAGATGGGTTACCTGACCCATCCGCACACATCGGCCGGCCGGGTGCCGACCGATCAGGGCTATCGCTACTTCGTGGAGCATCTGTTGGGTGATGTGGAGCTGCCGAACGACGAGCAGAACACGATTCGTCACCAGTTCCACCAGGCAAAGCTGGAAATGTCGCAGTGGATGCAACTGGCGTCGGCAGTGCTGGCGCGCGCAACCCGCTCGGCGGCGCTGGTGACTGCGCCGCGCATCGAGACCCCGCGCATCCGGCAGCTCACCCTCATCTCGACTCAGGCCCACCTGGTGCTGCTGGTGCTGGTCTTTCAGGGCGGCACGGTGCGCCAGCGCATGTTGATGCTGCGTGAGCCGATGGATCAGGCGGCGCTGAATCAGGCTGCGACCAGGCTGAACACGCTGTATGCCGGCGCAGACGCCCGCACGATCGAGACGCACCCGGTTGACCTGACCGACTTTGAGTCGGAGGTGGTGGACCTGATGCTTGAGTTGATGCGCGACGACACGCCTGCGCAAAGCGAGGTCTACCGCGACGGCCTGACCGAGGTGTTGCAAGAGCCGGAGTTTGTCAGCCAGGAGGGCGCTCGCGCGCTGGTCAATGCGCTGGAGCAGCCGGAATTCCTCAACAGCGCGCTGGGCGCGCGAGTCGGCACGGTTCAGGTGGTCATCGGTGGTGAGGGCCGGTGGCGTGAGTTGAGCGCATGCAGCGCCGTGCTGGCGCGGTATGGCGTTGAGGGGTTCGCCTCGGGCACGCTGGGCGTGCTTGGCCCTACCCGCATGCCCTATGGCCGGGCCATCAGCGCCGTGCGCTACGTGGCCGATCTGATGAGCGATCTGGTGAGCGATCTATACAGTCGTTGAGCTGCCGTGACGCCTCATGGCCTTGCTTTACTGACTCTAAACGGAGGTTGTGAATCAATGCAATCTGAATTGACGAACGAAGCCGGCGCCCCAGCCGGTGTTGCAGCAGAGGCCCAGGCCGGCAGCGCCGTTGCCGGCGCGGACGGGTCGCTGAACGAGCTTCCCCCCGCCGATCAGAAAGACGCCGAGATCGAGGCGTTGAAGAAACAACTGGCCGATGCCGAGGCCAAAGCCAAAGAATATCTGGACGGCTGGCAGCGCGCCCGGGCCGAATTTGCAAATTACAAGAAGCGACAAGAGGCGGACAATGCCAGCCTGCGGCAATTTGCGCTCAGCGCATTCATCGGCAAGATTCTGCCGGTGCTCGACGATTTCGAGCGCGCCGCCAAAACGCTGCCGCAGAACCTGCAGGGCCTGACCTGGATCGACGGCGTCCTGCTCATTTTCCGCAAACTGCAACTGGTGGTCGAATCGGAAGGCGTCAAGCCAATTGAAGTGGCGCCCAATGCAGCGTTCGATCCGAGCATTCATGAGGCCATCAGCCACGATGAGGCTGAAGGAATCCAAAGCGGGTGCGTCATCGAAGAGATCCAGAAAGGCTACAAGTTGGGCGACCGCGTCATCCGCCCGGCGCTGGTGCGCGTCGCTAAATAACCCCAGTGCGTAATACGCACTACGCAATACGCAATACGAGCAAGAGCAAATCTATGGCATCCAAAATTATTGGCATCGATCTTGGCACGACGAACAGCGTTGTGGCGGTGATGGAAGGGGGCGAGCCGACCGTCATTCCCAGTGCCGAAGGCTCGCGCTTGATCCCCTCAGTGGTCGCGGTGAATCCCAAGACCGGCGAGCGCATGGTGGGACAGGTCGCCAAGCGTCAGGCCATCGTCAATCCAGAGAACACGATTTTTTCGATCAAGCGCTTCATGGGCCGCAAGTTCAACGACCCTGAGGTGCAGCGCGCCATGAAGGTGGTGCCCTACAAAGTGGTGGCCGCCCCCAATGGTGATTGCCGGGTGCTGATGGGCGGCAAGGAGTACTCGCCGCAGGAAATCAGCGCGATGATCCTGCAGAAAATCAAGTCGGACGCCGAGGCCTATCTGGGCACGACCATCACCCAGGCAGTCATCACGGTGCCGGCTTACTTCAACGACAGTCAGCGTCAGGCCACCAAGGACGCCGGCAAGATCGCCGGCCTGGAGGTGTTGCGCATCATCAACGAACCGACCGCGTCCTCACTGGCCTATGGGCTTGATCGCAAGAAGGACGAGACGATCGTGGTGTATGACCTGGGCGGCGGCACCTTCGACGTGAGCATTCTCGACGTCGGCGACGGCGTGTTCGAGGTCAAGGCCACAAACGGCGACACCTTCCTCGGCGGCGATGACTTCGACATGCGCGTGATGAATTACCTGATCGAGACCTTCCGCGCCGAGACCGGCATCGACATCAAGAACGACCGCCAGGCTCTGCAGCGGTTGCGCGAGGCGGCTGAGAAGGCAAAGGTCGAGTTGTCCACCCTGATGGAGACCGAAATCAACCTGCCGTACCTGACAGC
>Ga0272446_1003229_pt1 | contig 20958 bp, 8 predicted proteins | sample YNPCB0061_FD_194587 | JGI IMG/M metagenome (GOLD analysis project Ga0272446, IMG submission 194587) | Hot spring microbial mat communities from Yellowstone National Park, WY, United States - YNP-CB-006-1 | ecosystem: Environmental > Aquatic > Thermal springs > Hot (42-90C) > Sediment | place...
GAACGGGCAGCCGCCGTCCTGCTGATGCGGGTGCTCTACCAGGGTTTCGGCGGGAGCTTTGAGGATGCCAAGCTGGCCGTCTCGACAGTGGGCTTGAGTGAACTCTACACCGGGCAGGCGCAGCACTTTATCGAGGCGCGGGGCGGCAGCGTGCGCTGTCAGGCCGCCGTCAAAGCCCTTGCCGTTGAACAGGGGCGCTTCCGGGGCGTCATTCTGGCCAACGGCGAAATGTTACCCGGCGATGCATGCATCAGTACGGCCCCCTACCACGATGTCGCCCGGTACGCCGGGACCCTCATTCCGGCCGCTGCGCAGTTGACCAGTTCGCCGATTGTCTCCGTCAACCTGTGGTTTGACCGTCCGGTACTGGATGCGCCTTTCGTCGGCTTGCTGGGCACGACCATGCAGTGGGCCTTCGACAAACGGGCGCTGACGACGCCGGTTTCGCCCCATTATCACCTTTCCCTCGTCATCAGCGCCGCCCACGAAACCGCCCAATTGCCGTCTAAAATGTTGATTGAGTTGGCTTTATTTGATCTCGACCGAGTTATGTCAAAGGTCAATAAGGCACGTCTTGTGCACGCGCGGGTCATCAAGGAACAGCACGCCACCTTTGCGGCGACCCCGGCGGCCGAAAGGCTCCGCCCGGCGCACGAAACCGGTATCGCCGGGCTGTACCTGGCCGGTGACTGGACGGATACCGGGCTGCCGGCCACCATCGAGAGTGCCGTCGCCAGCGGCCATGCCTGTGCCGAGCGGGTTTGGGCGGCGTGTGCTGTCACGTCTCCCGAAGGGTTCAGTCTGCCGGCGCACCGGGCAGCAGTTTCTGCCGGCTGAACCGGCGGGTGATACCAGACAAAGCACACAGGGTGGTGTTCCGGGCAGTTTCCGGTTTTCGACGCGGTCTTCAACGGGACATTGCCGTACTAGGGCGTGTCCTGTAGCAGCACCCGTGTGATTTCTGCGTACGTCTGGCGGTAACGGTTGGCTCCGGCTTCATCTCCAACCTGTTCCAGGGCCTTGATGAACAAGGGCTGGATGCTTTCTTTCCCTGGTGCGTCAGATGCTGCCAGAGTGCGCAGCATCGTCAGCGCCCGGTGGGGATTGGTCAGCCCCAGCGACGTATCGAGATACAGATCAGCCGCCGTTCCAAGGACCGCGGGCGATGCCCCTTCGGTCCCGGACTGCGCCAGCCACTGCGCCAACCGGGCTTTGGCCGCCAGGGACGCGCCGGGATTGCCGAGGCGTCGGTAGGCTTCCGCAAGCACGCGCCAGTAGCGCACCCGCTGGATGTCATCCGGCAGGTCCGGGATAAGGGCTTCAAGGCGTTGAACCGCCTGCCGGCCAACCGCCAATGGCTGGCACTGCACTGCCAATCTTGCCAGGTTCAAGGGCACTTCCCTATGAAGCCCTTGGGCTTCCTGTGCCAGAGAACCGATTTCCTGCAACTTTTGCCGATAGGTCTCGATACGCTGCCACTGCGCAAAGGCTCCCGCCGGATTGCCCGCGTCTTCTTCCATATTGGCAAAGCGGCTCAGCAGAGAAACGATGTCCAGCAGCAGTTCGTGGTTTGTGGGATCTTCGGATGCCAGAGACTGAAACTGCCGGAAGACCGTCTCAAACTGCCTTCGTGAGACAGCAAATTGCCTGAGCCGGCCGTTGATCTCGGCTTCATCCACCAGGCTGTCCAGAACCGAGCGCCGGAGTTCAACCGAGGTCGGTTGCGAAGCCAACAGTTTTTGGCGCAGGGCCAGCGCGCGTTGATGGAGGACCCATGCCCGCTGGTACACGCGCTGCGCTTCAGCCGGCAGCCCGGAGTGCCTGAGAAACGTCCCCAGGTTGAGCAGGCAATACACTTTGCGCTGAAGAACACCGGCCAGCTTCTGCTTGCAGGACAGCGTAGCCGATGGGCCGGTGGCCACGGGTTCAAGCAGGTGGTAAGCCTTGGCAAAGTGCTTCAGGGCTTCAGTGGCGTTGCCTTGCATGTGGTGCCAGTCACCATTGGCGATGGCCAGCGTCGCCGCGAGGTAGCGGACTTCGGGATGCTCCGGGTGGAGTCCGGTCAAACGCTCGCGGAGCGTTGCTGCCCGGTCGAGATGGAAACGGGCGGCAGTGAAGTCCCGGTTGCGATACAGCACCAGCTCACCGAGCCGCTCATAGCTGATGCTCAGGTCACGCAGGCACTCAAAGTCATTTCCCTGCAACTGGCAGGCTTTCTCCAGCCACTGGCGTCCGGTTTCGTAACTTTTCAGCGCACCGGGCACGTCGCCGAGGTTGGCGGTGTAGGGGCGTCCCTGAACCTCACCCACGCGGATGTAGGCGCGTCCCAGTTCGCGCTGGAACTTCGGATCGGAACTGGCCTGTTGTCCCAGCCGGTCAAGGTAGATCAGCGTCTGCTGCACCAGCACCCCACGGGCGGAAGTCGAACCGGGCAGGCGCTCGATGGCGTCGTGCAGCTCAAAGATGTTCGAGCGCGCCAGCGACCACGTTTCCTGAAACTGCCGTTTGGCCCGCTCCTCGGCCAGCGCGGCCAGATGGGCCTGCCGGAGTGAAATGACGGTGGTGACGGCCAGCGCGGTGATGAACACCAGCGTGAGGCTGGCTGTGACCCGGTGGCGATGCAGGAATTTCCGCAGCCGGTAACGCGCTGACGCACCGCGTGCCAGCACGGGCCATCCCTGCAGATAGTGCTCAATGTCCGTGGCCAACTGTTCCACTGAGGCATACCGCGCCTGTGGGTCCTTGTGCATGGCCCGCATGACGATGGCATCCAGGTCGCCGGACAGTTCCCGGCTGGACGCCGGCCGGACATCGACTGATGGACCGGACGGTTTCAGCATCTTCTCCGGCTGCCGCACCGCCACGCTGGGCGGCGGCGGCTCGACCTGTTGAATGAGGTACTCCAACGATGGCTTTCCTTCGCTGACCTTCTCGACATGAAAGGGCAGGCAGCCGGTGAGCAGCTCATACAGCAGGACGCCCAGCGCATAGACATCCGTCGCCGTGGTCACGGCTTCCCCGCGCACCTGTTCGGGGCTTGCGTAGGGTACGGTCATCGCCCGCTGGCGGGTGACGGTGTGGGCTTCGGCTGTGGAGGTCTGCTCGTCCAGCAGCTTGGCAATGCCAAAATCAATGAGCTTCGGTATGCCGTCCTCCGTCACGAGGATGTTGCCCGGCTTGAGATCGCGGTGGATGACCAGATTCTGATGGGCGTAATGCACGGCATGGCACACCGACTGGAACATTTCCAACCGTTGCCGCGTCGTGAGCTGTCGCTGCTGGCAGTAGGCGGTAATGGGCACGCCCGGTACGTACTCCATGACGAAAAAGGGCAGCCCGTTCCGGGTTGTTCCGCCGTCCAGCAGGCGCGCAATGTTCGGATGTTCGAGGCGGGCGAGAATGGCCCGTTCGGTTCGCAGCCGGCGCTGCAAAAAGTCGCGGTTGGAGGCGTACTGGTGTCCGATTTTGATGGCGACCTGTTGTTCAAAATCGAGGTCATCACGCACGGCGAGATAGACGGTCCCCATGCCTCCGGTGCCGAGTTCACGGAGAATGCGGTAGGGGCCAACCTTATCTTCGAGCACCGATGCGGTTTGCCTGGCGGCCAGGGCGCGCAGGGCGTAGCCCACCAGCGGTGAAGAGCCAAAGTTCCACGAAGCCTCATCTGCCTCGTAGGCCATAAGCAACTCCAACACTTCCTGGCACAGGCTCAGATGCTCACCACAGGCCGTTTGCACAAACTCACGGCGGGCCGCCGGAGGCAGTTCGATTGCCTGACGCAGGATTTCGTTGACCTGCGCCCAGCGATCAGCAGACAAGTCGGTGGCCATGGGGGGATGACCTCCTGCTTCTGTTTTTGGGAAAACTGACGAATCAGGCCGCCGTCGGGCAGCCCGCGGCTTCAGCGTCAGAACCCGGCGTACTGACGGACAGGAAACGCCGTAACCAGGCCCGGGCCAGTGCCAGCTCCCGATTGACGGTGCGAAGCGACAACCCCAGCGCCTCGGCAATTTCCAGGTTGGTCAACCCGCCAAAGGCATGCAGTTCAAGTACCTGCCCCAATCTGGGGTCGTGGGCTTCGAGGCGGAGCAGGGCCTCGTGCAGGGCCAGAATGTCCGCGCTTGGCAGTCCGGCCACTGCCGGCATCTCCTGAAGCGACACCAGACGGCAGTCCGCGCCACGCTTGGCCGCTCTGGCGCTACGGGCGTAGTCCACCAGAATGTGGCGCATGACCCGACTGGCCAGACCGAAAAACAGCCGTCGGTCCGAAAGGTTCAGGTGCTTGCACTTGGCCAGTCGCAGGTAGGTTTCGTGAACGAGCGCCGTGGTTTGCAGGGTATGCAGTCCCTGTTCGCGCCGCATGTGAGCGTGCGCCAGACGGTGCAACTCAGCATAGACATCTTCCACAAGTTGATTGATGCCAGCCTGGTTGCTGTCCGGTGGAGAAACATCCCGCTCCACGAAGGTCGTGGTGGAGACAAGGCAGGCAAGGGAGTCCGGCATAGAGGGGGAGCCTCGTTTCTTCAGTAGCATTCCCGAAACTTCGCGCACAGGCCGCAGCTTCCCGTTGCTTTCCTTTCGTCATAGAGCAGGAGCCAGCCGGCCGTCCCCAAGTGCCAACACAACCTGGTCAGTCGTTCAGCTTCAAGAGGACCACACTTCACAAGTACATCACTCACGCCGGTTTTTCTAGCAGCATTCATCAAAAGCGACGCCGGAAGCGAAGGCTTGTTGGAGAACATCAGCATGTTTTTCGGCAGCATGGATGCAACATCTGCCGAAGCCACCCGATAACCTGGTTGCCAGGTCAGAAGGTCATGAATGTGGCCGCAATCCCTGGAATCCCGACCCCGGAAAAGAGAGGCTCGCGCTATGTCTGTTCGTACCCGGCAGGTTTCCTCGCCACCTCCCGTCTCGCGTCAAACCACAAGCCCGGCAACAACGGCACGCCGTCAGACGACCAGCGCTGCCACGGCCACACCCCAGGAAGCCGCCACGCGCCGGGCAGAACTTTCCACCGCCGGCGCCATGACGCGCGCGCGGCTGACATCGGGCCTCATCTACGACGGCACACGCCCGGCACCCGGGACGACGAACACCAATGCCGCGCGCCCGATTGATGCGCCGCTCAAAGGCGATCCCAACCACCGGACACCGGAGACCTACAACAACGTCATCAACCAGTTTGCCGTAGCGCACAACCCGCGCTACGCCATCCGTGACTCCAGCGGCGACGGCATCAAGGACACGTTCTGCAACATTTTTGTCTGGGATGTCACCCGCGCCATGGGCGCTGAAATTCCGCACTGGGTGGACAAACGGACCGGTCAGCCAACGACTGTTTACAACTACAGCCAGAGCCGTGAACTCGACGCCAATGCCACCATGGACTGGCTGCGCCAGCACGGCGCGCAGCACGGCTGGCGGCGGGTCAGCGCCGAGGAAGCCCAGCGATTGGCCAATGAGGGACACCCGACGATGGTCGGCTGGAAGAACCCAGGCGGGATTGGCCACGTCGCCATCGTGCGTCCGGGCAACATCAACGAGCGCGGCCCGGCCATTGCGCAGGCCGGTTCGACCAATGTCAACTACGCCCACGTACGCGACACCTTCGGAAGCCGGCCGGTTGAATACTGGGTCAATGACCGGGGACGTGCAGCCGGCGGTTCATCGCCCGCCCCCACACCGACCCCGCAACCGCCAGCTCCAACGCCGCCACCGGCAACACCTCCCAGCACGACACCTCCGACAACCGGGCTGCCACAGGCCACACTGCGGCAGGGCGACCGGGGTGAAGCCGTCCGCGCGCTTCAGCAATCCCTCATCCGGCTTGGCTACATGACCGAAGCCGCCTACAACACCGGCCCTGGCGTTTTCGGTCCCCGGACGGATGCCGCCCTGCGCGCCTTCCAGCGGGATGCTGGCATCACCGTGGACGGCATTTACGGGCCACAGACCCGGCAGGCACTGACCCAGGCCCTGGCACGGGTGCAGGGTGGTGGCAGCACCTACACGGTACGCCCCGGCGATACGCTGTCCCAGATTGCACAGCGGCACGGGACGACCGTGGATGAACTCGTCCGGCTCAACAACATCCGCAACCCGAACCTCATCTATCCCGGTCAGGAACTGCGCCTGCCGGCCCGGACGTACACGGTACGCCCCGGCGATACGCTATCCCAGATTGCACAGCGGCACGGAACGACGGTGGATGAACTCGTCCGGCTCAACAACATCCGCAACCCGAACCTTATCTATCCCGGTCAGGAACTGCGCCTGCCGCCGTCATCCAGCGCGCCAGCGCCAGCGCCAGCGCCGCGCCCGGCTCCAACACCAGCCCCCAATCCGGGCCCGCCGCCTTCCGGCGTGGGTGGGAGTGCACCCATCGGGCAGATTCCACGCACGGGCAATGCTTTCATTGATTCGATTGCGGCGGATGCCATCCGCAACCAGCGGGAGACCGGCGTGCCAGCTTCCGTCACCATTGCCCAGGCCATTCTGGAAAGCGGCTGGGGCCGCTCAGAGTTGTCCCGCCAGGCAAATAACTTTTTCGGTATCAAGGGCACGGGGCCGGCCGGCTCGGTGACGATGCGGACGCGCGAAGTCATCAACGGGCGTGACGTTTACGTGAACGCACAATTCCGCAAATACCACACGCCGCAGGAGTCGTTTGCTGACCACGCGCGGCTCTTCACCCAAAGCCCGCGCTACGCCGAAGCCATGCGGCACACGCACGATGCCTTCCGGTTTGCAGCGGAAATTCACCGCGCCGGGTATGCCACGGACCCGGAATACACGAACAAGCTGCACAGCCTCATGCGGCAGTACAATTTGACGCAGTTTGATGCGATTGCCCGGAGGTAATCGCCAACTCCCCTTCAGAAACAGCGGCAATGGATGTGGGTGGTGAGGTCTTCAGGCTCACCACCCACAGTTTTTGGGAGGTCAATGTTATGGGGTGGAGGGCTGTATCCTCGTGGCAAATCTATAGACCCGCAGAGCAAGGTCGGTTTCGTTATACCGATTCGTCCAGGGGGCGAAGTTGTAGTTTTTCGTCTTTTTCTGGCTGTCACGCAGCTTGACATGGAAGGCGGCATACTCCGATCCGACGAACTCATTGGGGAGGAACTCCCGGATGCTGCTATGGTCAGCGGTAAAGCTATGTTGGGCGTCGTCAGCCCGGAACTCCACGCCGTCGGCGCTGATATACAGATAGCCGGTACAGATGCGCACAAAGAGGCCGTCGTGGTCATGGAAGACCCGGAACACAGCACTTCCCCCCAGCTTGATGGCCTCGCGCATGTAAAACTCGGCGACCGCCACCTCCTGCTTCCAGTAGAAACTGCACAGGCCCAACAGTGAGAAGGCGTAGGGACCGGAAGGTTCCAGATCGGCCGCTTTGGTCAGGAGACGCTCTGCCTTATCCGGTTCGTTCCTCCACAGGGCCTCCATGCCCTGCTTCAGGAGAGGTTCATACTGCGGCGCCCAGGCATCGGAAGGCGGCGTATTCTGCGCCGGGTCCTGCCGGGGGTTGTCGGAGGACCTCCAGTTGTGGGGCGGGGCAACGCCTTCGCAGCTTGGGTGGTTGAGGGAAAAACATTCTGCCCGCCCGACCGGATGTACGGGATGTCCGACAGCGGCGGTTTGTCGCCTGGTTTTCTGTTTGACGGTCTGGCGCAACCGTTCAGAAGCCAGGTTTTTCCCGGAAACCGACGGTTGCCCACTCAGCGTCAGTACTGGAAAAGCCAGAAAGACAAGGCAGACCCACAACCGGGAAGCGCTCTTTTTGTGGTTCATCGCTCCCCCGACCTCTCTTCTTCCCGGTCAGTCAGAAGTCACAGGTTGAGGGTTTGACAGCAGCGCTTGCGCGCCCGTTATGGCACGTTCACGGCCGGGACCCTCTGCCCCGGGTTGACGCCCTTTGGCTTCTGCCGGCAGGCAATCCCCTCGTGACAGACTGACCTAATGCGTGTGTGGTGATGTTTTGATTTCACCACACACGGTTGGAGGAGGCTAGTCCCTGGAGGGCGGGAGGCGCGTCAGGCCGGCGGCGTTGTAGAGCCGGATAGCCAGCTCTGATTCAGAACGCTGCTGTGTCCGGGGAGCAAAGTTGAAGTTTTTGGTCTGGTTCTGACCCGTGCGCACCTTGATGTGAAAAGCGCCGTATTCCGATCCGACGAAGGCGTTGAGTTTGAATTCCCTGATGCTGTCGCGGGTGGCGGCAAAGGTATGTTGGCCATCATCCGCCCGGAAGGTCACATCCTGGGAAGTGATGAACAGGGAGCCAAAGCAAACGCTGGTGAAGAAACCATCGTGGTCGTGGGCTACCCGTAATGCGGCACTGCCGCCCAACTCGATGGCGCGCCGCATGTGGCGTTCAGCCATTGCGAGGTCCGGCTTCCAGTAAAGACAGGTCATCCCCAGCATCGAGAAGGCACGCGGGTCGGAAGGATTCAAGCTGGCGGCCGTCGTGAAGTGGGTCATTGCCAGATCGGCCTGCTCACTGCGCAGGGCCGCCACCCCCTGGTCGAAAATGTCATCATAGTCCGGCCCTGGAGTTGGGGGCGGCGGCGTGTTGACTGACGACTCAGCATCCTGTTTCCAGGACGATGCGTTGTTGTTCGTCGCCGTGGCATTGGACTGGGTATCGTTCTCGTACATGCCAACCGGGTCTGCCAGGATGCCACGGTAGTTGAGGCGTACAGCCTCAATAATTTCGGGCGTGGCACCGGCGGCCAGCAATGCCTGCTCGTTCTCGTCCGTGAGCTCGAAATCAACCCCGCGCCGTTCAATCTCACGGATGATCTCTGCCGTTGACAGGCCATTGATGCGGAGGGCCTGTGTCAAACCGGGCAAACGAATCGGACGCTTGGCGCGGGCGGTGGTTTGTCGCCCCGGTTTCTGTTTGGCAGCCTGGGGCGCTTGGCCCGCAACGAGAAGCATCTCGGAGCTGGAGAACTGCCAACTCAGGATGAGGGGAAAAACGATCATAAAGACGAAGAAAGTCCACAACCGGGAAGGTCCTCCTCTGCGGTTCATCGTCCACCTCACTTTCTCCTGGTCAGTGCGCCGTCACTGGTCGAGGGCTTTGAGGGCCTCGCGGCGGCGGCGTTCACGCTCACTCACCACGGCGCGGTCTTTGTCCCTGCGTTTCGGCGATGGCTTTTCCCTGGACTCTTCCGGCGCCGTCGCCCGGTCGGATGCCACCGGTGGCGGAACCACCGATGGTGGTGTTGCCGGGGTCGAGCCAACCGGCGCTCCGGGTGGTGGCAAGGTCTGAGTGTTCTCTGGATCAGTTTCCGGAACCATGGTCGGCCGTTCCTCGATGGATACCGGCGATGTCGCGGCAGGTATCTGGGAAGAAGCTGATTCCCTGCCTGGTGGCGGAGGCAGTGTCGTCACGCTGCCTGTCGGTGGCATGGCCGGGTGGCGGTGCACCCAGACATAAGCCAGCATCGCCAGCAGAAACGCAAAGACGGCAAAGCCGGCCAGGCCCCAGGTGAGCACCTTGCGCCACGGCGGTTCGGTTGGCTTCAACGCCGGACGTGGCAGGGTGGGGTTGGCCACAGACGGTATGGCCCTGGCCGGCGGTGTGAAAGGTGCGGCCACAGGCGCCACGGGTGTTACGGGCGGCGGCGCGTGTGGAAGTTGAACGGCCACGCGCAGGTGGGCAGGAACTGAAGCGAGGCCCGGCGCAGCAGCCAGCGACAGGGCCAGCTTGAATTCTTCCGCCGTCTGGAAACGCCGCAGCGGGTCTTTCTCCAGGGCATGCAGGACCACCCGGGCGACGGTTTCCGGGATGGTCGGCGTCAACACCTGTGGCGGCGGCGGGGGATTGTGGATGTGCGCCTGAAGCAGGGCATACTCACTGTCGGCAACGAAGGGCACGCGCCCGGTCAGCATTTCGTAAAGCAGAATCCCCAACGCATAGATGTCGCTGCGGGCATCGGCTTCCTTGCCCTGGATTTGTTCGGGCGACATGTATTCGAGCGTGCCCACGATGGCGCCGACCCGTGTCTGGTGGCGGCTCCCCATGGCGCGGGCAATGCCAAAATCCATGACCTTGGGTGTGCCATCCGGCAATATCATGACGTTGGACGGCTTGATGTCGCGGTGAATGATGCCGTGCCGGTGGGCATGGCCGATGGCATCGAGGATGCCGGAAAACACGACAACGGACTGCCCCAGCGGCATCGCTCCGTACTGCCGCAGCCAGGCATCGAGGGACAGTCCCGGCAGGAATTCCATCACCATGGCGAACTGCTGCGGGCCAATCGGCACAAAGCCATACAGCGTTGCAATGTTGGGATGATTGAGTTTCGCCAGCAGAACGGCTTCGGTACGAAACCGCTCGATGAGTTGCAGGTTGTTGACGAGTTCCGGCTTGAGAACCTTGATGGCCACCGGACGGTCGAGCATGACATCCACACCGCGATAGACCGTCCCCATGCCACCTGTTCCCAGGCAGGATTCAACGCGATAGGTGCCAATTACACTGCCGATCATGAGACGACCCTCGCTTCCCGGGTCTCGCGCAGCAGCGGAGGCACGCCCCCGACTGACCGCGCCGGCCCTTCTGAACCGGCCGCCCACACCACCCCGACCGTGATGTTGTCGTGGCCGCCACGTGCTTTGGCGAGGTCAACCAAACGTTGACAGGCGATGTCCGGCGGCGCGTCGAGCAGGACGGCGCACATTTCCTCGTCAGTGACAAGGTCGTGCACGCCGTCCGACACCAACAAAAACTGATCCCCAAGGGATACCCGTAAGGGGCGCTCCCAGAAACCCGGCGTGATGGTGGGCCTGGTACCCAGCGCCTTGAGCAGGATGTTTTTTTCTGGATGCCGCGCAGCGGCTTCCCGTGACAGGCGCCCCTGGCGGACGTACTCCATGACCTCTGAATCATCTTCGGTCATCTGATAAATACGCCCGCCCCGAATCAGGTAGAGACGGGTATCCCCGACGTGGCCCGCAAAGGCTTCCTGCCCCCGAATGGCCAGCGCCGTACAGGTCGTTCCCATACCGCGCAGCAGGGGGCGCCGCCGGGCGGTCTCCCAGATCAGATGGTTGGCTTCGATAAAAGCCTCCCGCAGAGCTTCAGCCGGTTCGGCGGGCGAGGTGTAATAGACCCGGCGGATGACTTCCGCCGCCATCCGGCTGGCCACCTCCCCTCCCGCATGACCGCCAAGACCATCGGCGACCACCATCAGCGTGCCCTTGCGCTCAGCTTCCAACATTTCAGCCGGTGGCGCTTCCGAAAGTGCAAAATCTTCATTGACGCTCCGCTGACAACCCACATCACTGAGCAGAGCCGTCACCAGCGTCAATCGGGAAAGCTGGATGTTTCCAACACCTTGCGTCATGGCCGTCGCTCCTTTCTGCCCGGCGCACATGGCACACGTGGCTTCTGGCAGCGCCTACCGGCTGCCCGGGTTCATCAACTCCAGGGCATACCGAATCGGCACGGCGTAGGTGACGCGTTCGGCGCCCGCATTGAACACGGCAATGACGCGCCCACGGTTATCGAAAACCGGCCCGCCGCTGTTGCCCGGACCCGTCGAGTTGATGGAGAGCTGATAGCTGTCCCCCATGACGCTCACCACCCGGTCCCGACCGGCGACGGTCGTCGAGGTGTCATCGCGCAGCAGGGAACTGATGACGCCCGAACTGACGGTGACGTTGGGCACAACTCTGGTCTGCGCCTCGCGGTTGAAAACGTCTTTTGATGCAATGACGCCATACCGCTTCGGCGTCAGCCCCGGATAACCAAGCACGGTGACGTTGTCGCCGGGCTTGATGCTGTCGTAGCCGTCAAACAGTTCGACGGGCTTGATCCGTCCCGGAACACCGATTTTGACCAGGGCCACGTCGTGGCGGTCCGAAGCCACGGAGAGCTGGCCCAAAATCCGCTGGGTTTTGTTGGCAAAGGTTACGTAGAGATAGTCGTTGCGTCCCTCGAAGCCACCCTGGAGAAACTTCCCTCCGGCCTGCTTCGTCTCGCTGGGCACCCACTCCGGCAGGGTCGCCAGAAAGGTGCAATTGCCGCTGCCCACATCGAAGACCATGCCAGTGGCATCTGGAAACTCATAGCGCGACTTCCAGCTTGCGGCGACGTGCCGGTTGGTGAGCAGGAAACCATCCTCACTCACGACAAACCCCGTGCCCGTGTGTTCGCCGCCAATCGGGCGGTTGTCCCTTGAATCCGTGGTCAACCACGGTTCAACCGTGCCGTCTTCAAGGCGCACAAACAGCGCCAATCCGTTCTGGTAGCGGTGGTACACCTGTTGTCCGGTCGGGGTGAAAATCAGTTTCCAGCCGACTTCGAGATACACCACGGAAGCCGAATTGGCTGCCGCAATGGCGCTGGGGTCGAGGGGAGCATCTGACTTCTGACGCTCGACTTCCGAGCGTGCCACTTCCGCGTCCTTTTTGGCCCGTTGGGTCTCCTGCTCGGCAGCAACAATTTTCGTATTCACCTGCTGCTGTTGCTTGTATCCCAGATACCCAAGGTAACTGACCAATCCGGCCACAACGAGTAGCACCAGGGAAGACACCAGCACGATGGTCAACCGGTTGTCGCTTTTGGCCTGGCCGATCAGGCGTTCGACCGTTGCCTTGCCAATCCCACCACCCGCTGCAACCGGCGTCACGGCAACTGGCGGCTGCCAGGTGGCAGGCGGCGGAGCGCCAACCAGCCCACCCGGAGGCGTCGCCGGAGAGGCCAGGGCGACGGACGGCATCGCAGCCGGCGGCTGAACATCGGCCATCCGGGTTGCTTTGGGCGGCGCTGGAGCCAGGCTCTCACCGGCAATGCGCGTGGGACGGGGCGCTTCCGGTGGACGTGGTTCAACATCAAAGATGAACTCCGGGCCACCCGGACCAAGCTGCACAACATCGCCCGGATAGAGCCGAACCGGCGCCGCAATTCGCTGCCGGTTGACGTACGTCCCATTGCGACTTCCCAGGTCTTTCAGGGTGAAGACCGGATGCTCTCCTCCCTCGATGCTGATTTTGGCGTGATGCCGCCCCACGAGATCATCCCGGTCGGGGTCATAGCGAACCCGGCAGGCGGCGTCACGCCCGATCTCCAGTTCGTTCAGGTGTGCCAGCGGAAATTCCTCAATCTGGTTGACCCGCGAACCACTGACATGACGCAAAACGATTTTGGTTACGGTTGGTGAAGTGTACGTCGCGGTGGCCATGGCAGGCGCTCCTTTTATCTGGTTTGGGGACGGCGATGACGGCATCGTGTCGCAGTGGTTTCCCCTCACCCCTTCAAGCGCAAAACAGGCGGCGAGCATGCCAACGGATGAAAAAATTTTGGCGGCGAGCCGTCCCCCATAAGCCGACCCACCGCCAGGTTTCATCGGAGAGCGTATGACGCGCCTAGCGCAGGCCCGTCGTGACGACCAACTTGCCCTTTGCGAAGGGATTGTCCTCGTCAGGAAACGTCACCACAGGATACCGTGACGGAGCGGAGGGATCGTAATCCCACATACCGGTAGCGATGACTTGCCCGTTGCGCCCGGCAACAAACTTGATGCGGCCGCTACGCTCGGCATCCGCCGGGATCGTAACCCGTACCCGACGGGTCTCACCCGGTCCAATGCGGTTTTCAGGGCCGAAGGCTTCGCCGGCAACACAGAGATGGACCGGATCACTGGAAGCGTTTTTGAACACGGCCTCAATTACCTTCTGGGATGAAGGCGGAGGTTGCCGCATCCCACCACCCGGAGGACTACTCGGTGGACTGACCGGAGGGCTGGTTGGCGGCGGTTGCTGTCTCCCGCCACCGGGTGGGTTGTCCGGTGGACTGGCCGGCGGTGTCCGACCGTCAGCTTCGGCCGGATACCCCTTCACCACAGCCATCCCGGCGCCGCCAGTCCCGCTGTTCTGCGCCCACGTCGCCGGGTCAGAGTCCACAATGGTGTATGTCCCGGCCGGCACGACGACATTCGGCGTACACTCCCAGTTCGCATTCGGCACGCCCCCCTGCCCCGGCGTCCCCCGCATCTGCCACGGCCCGTATATCCTTCCGCTGCTTTGCATCAAACCCACAGTCCCGGGGCGTGCGCCACGGCCGTGGTTCCAGTGGTATGTCATCACGTAGGTGACGACATACGGGCGGTTGAACGTCACCTGGGTCGGACGGGTCGGCCCGTTGTCCACGGCGGCAATGTTCCCGTTGTTGAAAATCGTGTTGACCGTTGTCGGCGGCGGTGACGGTGGGCGAACCGGAGGGCTGGTTGGCGGCGTCTGTCTCCCGCCACCGGGTGGGTTGTCCGGTGGACTGGCCGGCGGCGTCCGACTGCTTTCTTCGACCGGATACCCCTTCACCTGCGCTATCCCGGCGCCTCCACTCCCGCTGTTCTGTGCCCACGTCGCCGGGTCGGAATCCACAACCGTGTATGTCCCGGCCGGTACGACGACATTCGGCGCACATTCCCAGTACGCATTCGGCACGCCACCCTGCCCCGGCGTCCCCCGCGCCTGCCACGGACCGTACAGCTTCCCGCTGCTGTGCAGCAGCCCCACGGTTCCGGGACGCGCACCCCGGCCGTAGTTCCAGTGGTACGTCGTAACGTAGGTGACAACATACGGGCGGTTGAACGTCACCCGTGTTGGACGGGTCGGCCCGTTGTCCACGGCGGCAATGTTCCCGTTGTTGAAAATGGTGCTGACCGTTGCCGGCGGCGGCGCCGGCGGACGAACCGGAGGACTGGTCGGAGGTGATGGCGGCGGTATTCCGCCGACAGGCGGACGAGTGGTGTTGTCTTCTGTAAGCCGCGCCGTCAGCCCGGCTTTGCAGTCCTGTGCTTCCTGGTTGGGAGGCTGCAACCGGAGCACTTCTTCGACATCACGCAGGGCCGCCACAATCTGCGTCCGTGTGGCGCGGGGATTGTCAGCCACGGCCCTGGCTTTGGGCAGCAAGGCGTTGATGCGTTCAAGGCGTGCGGCGGCTTCGTTGCCAAGTTTCCGGTAGTGCTCCGGTTCCGGGTCATCGGCAGCAAAACAGGTGGCCTCGAAAATCACCATCAGCTCGGCGAGCGCCCCAGTGTAATCGTAGGCGTTGAAGCGCGCCTCACCGCGCCGCAGACGCTCCCGCACCCGTTCCTTTTCGGCTTCGCCGGCGCGGGCTGCCGCTTCAAGGGTCCGCACCTGGGCTTCCTCACCCGGCGAAAGCGGGGATAGCTCTTTTCTGAGCCGGTACACCGTGGCAAGTGCCGTGGAGTATTGTTTGGCAGCATTCAAAGCCACAACTCGATCCAGAGCCTGTTTGATTCTGGTCGCGCGGCTTCCCACTGCGGCCGTGAGGCGCTTTTCCATTTCGGCCACCGGTGGATAGAGTGCGTGAATGGCTTTGGCTTTCTCAAAAGCGGCTTTGGCGTCCTCGAAACGGCTGGCGCCCAGGAACTGCTCACAGGTTTGCAGGTGCTGGTGAATCAACGCTTTGTCCTGTCGCCAACGTTCGGCCAACGTGGCCGCCTCACGCTGTTGCGGCGACAGCGCGGCCGCCGCCGTGGCCAGGGTAATGGCTTCGTCGAGGCGTCCGGCCGCATGGGCGGTGCGGGCCTGGGCGAGTTTTTCCGCTGCTTCGGCCGCTTTGTTGGAGGCATCGAGTTTCCCGCGGTCGAGCGTCACTTCAAACGTTCCCTGTCCACGCCCAAGCTCGATCCCTTCGGCATTGCGGACGATGACCGTCGCCTCGCATGTGCCAACCTGACTGCGATAAGCGCGAACTTCAGCGCCAATGCCGCCACCAGCCAAATGGGAGTCCGGGTTGAGCAGCCACTCGTAGCGCAGGTTTCCACCATCGGGTACGGCCGGTGATACATCGGCGCGCAAGGTGACGTACTGGTGGGTGACGATGGCGCGTTCCACCGGCACGAGGCCCACACCGGGCTTCCACACCTGTGGCGGTGGGCCGTCCGGCCCCAGAACACGGACGACGACGTTGAACGCCCGCGCTGTCACCTCGCAGGTGGCGACGCCAATTTCATCTCCGCCGTCCTGGGCCTGAACGTGGGCTGTCAGGGTGACAGGCTTGGTGTCCTTTGGCTTGAAGCGGTAGGCGCGGTCGCGGTTGACAGGCGTCCCGTAGGCCGCATTGGGTGTGGCTTCCCACCAGTACCGCGCCATGCCTTCCGGCAGGGGCGGAGTTTCTGTCAGGGTGACGACGGCTTCCTGCCCGACAAGCACCGCATCGGGTGGCTTCAGCTCAAACTTTGGTGCGGTCACGGAAAGGTCAAGCTGGGGTGAGACGGCAACAGTGGTCAACACGCCGTCCACCGACTCCAGCACTTCAACCCACAGTTTGGTGGCGCCGGGGCGGGTAAAGACGGCCTGCGTGTTGGGCGTGCCCGACTCGAAGGGCGCAAACTGGACTTCCGGGTGTGGCTGCCAACGGAACGTGTAACTCCCGCCGGCCGGTTTTCCATCTACCGTCAGCCTGGCCAGAAAACCCTGCGGTCGGCCCAGTATGTATCCCTGGTTCTGGCCGGGCGCCGGTTCCACGACAACCCGTATGTCGGCCACTTCATAATCCAGCGAAGCACTGCCCAGACCGTAGCGCGCACCGCCAACCTCCACCGAAAGCGTGAACTTGCCAGGCGACTTGGGCTTCAGGACAACCGTGTCGCCGGCCTTTTTCAGGTCGCCTTCGATGTCCCCCTGCCAGGTGTAGGTGTAGGGGGCATCGCCGGGTTCGGCGTTTTCGACAACCGCCCGGACCGTTACCCGCTCCCCGACCCGCAGCTTGCGGACCTGGCCGGGAACGAGTGTGACACGCGGCAAATCCGAGCCGTCGTATTTCGGACCCTGGTAGTTTGTCGTCGTAAGCTGGCCGTTGGGATCGAGTTGCAAGCTGGCAATGATGGCTTTCGCTTCGCGCTGGGCCGCTTCAACCTGTCGGACCAGGTAGGCGCGGTCGCTGTTGTCCCAGCAACCGCCGCCGCTGACACTGTAACTGACGACCAGGCGCCCCGGTTTGCCAATGGCCTGCCCCCGCCCACTCGCTCCCAGGTAAGAACCGGTGTAGCCGGAGCCCCACGACCCACGGCGTATCCAGACGGCAAAATCTGCCAGTGCCCCGTCAAATGCGCCAATTTTCAAACTGCTGACCCCTTCGATGCCGCCGCCTTTGAATAGCCCAACCGACATGTCAGAAGGCACGTCGCCCTGCGGACGGTCCTTCAATATTTTTTCCGCCCAGGCGCGGATAGCCTGTGGATGTTGCAGTTCATCGGTTGTGGACACCGGCTCAATGTATGCCCGGACGGTGGCCGTCACACGGCTCTCCCACCCACAGGGGCCTTTGATGACCGCGGGCTTGCGGGTCAAAACAAGCCCATCCTTCGTGTTGCCTCCCTCCCAGTTACCGGCGGCCGTGGCCGCAAACCGCCCTTTACCAATACCTGCCGGAGGCGGGTCGGGCGGTGGGGTGTCCGGCGGTTTGGCTGCATCGGTCGGTTTTCTTTCCGTGGGAGCCTTGACGGTGACGGTCCAGGTCGCCGTGCCCAGCACATCATCGCCGCCAAACTCCCGTGGGCGCTTCACGGTCACACTGTAGGCCTGTGGCCCCGGGGTTTGCAGGCGATACGTACGCTCGGCGCGCCGGTCAGCCCCCAGACTCGCACCGGCAACGCGCCAGTCGTACACCACCTGTTTTGCCAAATCAGGTGGCAGCTCACGCCACTCGCCGGATGTGCCGTCTGCCTGGGGCTTGCGCACCCGTACCGTGCAGCGCAGCGGGACTTCCTGCCCGACTTCGACTTCCGCTGGCCCGATCAGCCGGACTTCGGCCTCCCCCAGCGTGTAATAGGCACGGAACTTGTCCAGCAGCGTGCGTTCCAGTTCGCGCAAACGTGTGACTTCTTCGCTGGCTTCATTGAACTGCTGGCGCAAACGCTGCTTTTCAAACACTTCAAACTTCCAGCGCAGGTCCTGCGCCGCCGTGGCAGCCGCCATCACGACCGACCAGTGCGTAATCTGCGCCCGGTAGTCATAGAGCTGCTGCAGCGCCTTGGCGTCATAGTCGCCTTCGAGCCTGGCCCGCTTGATGAGTTCCAGGTCGTGCGTCGCTGAAGCCTCGGCTTTGGCAATATCGGTGATGTAGCGCCGGAGCAGGTCGGCATCGAGTTCGGGCCTGGCGGTCAGCGGCAGCGAGCGCGTCAGGGGCCGTGGTCGGACGATCCGGCCCAACCGGCTGACCATGGCACCTTCAATGGTGTCCCGTGCCTGCACAACACCTTCGTACACGCGAAGAAACTTCTGGATGGCTTTGACGGCGGCGACCTGTTTCTCCCGGTCGGACATCAGCCACCCCTTGATGACGCTGTAGGGTGCGCCTTCCGCCTCCAGCGACCGTGTCCCTTCATCCGTGATTTCCAATGCCTTGAACATCGCTTGCAGCCGCTCATACTGCTCGACGGCTTTCCGGCCACGGTCGGTATCCAGCGCCAGTTCGGCGGCTCGGCGCTCTTCAAAGGTACGGACGATGGCTTCGGCCGTGGCTTGCCGGGCCTGTTGCCGCCAGGACTCGCGGGCCGCCAGGAGGGTATCGAGCGCCCGGCGCTGTCCCCGGTCAAGAGACGACGCCCACGCTCCGGCCGTGGTCGCGTCCTGGGGCAACTCCACGCCCCACATTTTGCTCAGGTCAGTGAGGTCATCATTGACCTTGCGGGTTCCCGCACAGGCCCGCATCAACGGGCCGTCCTGGGTAAACAGTCCCGGCCGCCCCTGGTTGATGGTGGCCTGAATGGCTTTGGCCAGCGCCAGAATGGCCAGGCGATTGGCGCCTGAACCGAACTCCGTTGCCTTTGAGCGGTGGATGAAATCCTGCGCCACGGCTTCGGCTTCCCCGTCACACATGGCGTCCACAAACTGGCGTGCGCCGGGCACCCCACCGACACCCAGGCCACCCAGATCAACGAGCCGTGCCTGGTCGTCAAAGCGACTGGCGGCGTAGAGCCGGTCGAGTTGCTGGTCAAACAGCGTCTGCGCCCCCAGGGTGATGACCGTTTCACCCAAGGCTTCCACCAGTGCCGGCAGCGCCGTTTCAGGCACAAGCAGATACATCACGGCCCGGAGCAAAGCCGTGTTGTCACCCTGTTTGAAAGCGTACAGCGACTGAAAGACCATCCCGAAAAAGGTGTTTTCCACGAGGGTCCGGCTCAGCGCCATGACGAGTTCGACATCACTTTGCGCCGTGGTGATGCTGTTCAGTACGCCGGCCCACATGGACGCCGACCCCAGATAATCCACCACCTTCAGCCCTTGGGCCCGCGCCGAAGCGCCGATCTCAGTCAGCAGATCAACCGTGCCGCTTCGGTAGCGCCCCTCGGCCGGTGGGAGGATACGTCCGATGTCCAGTATCTGACCGGCCCGTTTGAGCAGTTCCTGTCCCAGTTCGGTGAGTTCCAGAAGCTGTTTCAGACGGTTCTTTTTCCCGGCTTCGGCCTGACGGATTCTTTCCAGGGCAAGGCGCTGCTGGCGCAGGGCATTGATCGTGCCGTCCGCTTCGGCCTGCCGCACCTTCTCGATGGTTTGCCGGGCGGCCCGGGCATGCTCGGCATAGCTGCCGCCCATGCCCTCGATGATGCGAAAATCATTTTCCAGCCGGTCGAGGGCCTGTCGGCGGCGTTCCGGCGTCGGCTCCTGCAGGATGATGCGGTCAATCTCGGCCTGGTAGGCGACCTCCGAATACCGCAGGATCATCTCCGTCAGCCGGTTGCCGAGTTCCTGCAAACCGGCGTCCGGGTAATCGCCGAAATGTTGTCTGAGCAGGATGTCGAGTTCGGCCGGTGTGGCTTTATCAACGGCGCGGGCCAGGCTCAGCAGCGAGGTGTAGGCTGGATCGGAGAGCAGCGGATCATCGGCAATGAGTTGCCCGACCCCCGGTGCAGCCTGGGCCAGCGTATGGGCGCGGGGCAGGTACTTGAGCATCCGTTTGAGTCGCGCTCTGGCATCCAGGTGCGGTACATCGAGCACCTCCAGGCGCAGGTGGCGGGCCATGTCCAGGCAACCACCGGGCGCCGTCGAAGTCTGGCTGCGGAAGTAATCCACGCCCAGACCTTCGAGAATCGGGCGGTAGCGTTCCCAAAGCGTCTGCGTCTGCCCCTGCCCGTCGCTCGTATCGTTGAAAACGCTCTCACGTAAAAACCCACGCGCATCAAACATCCGGTCATAATCGCCGTTGCGGGCGGCTTCATGGCGCAACCGGGCCATCATCGAGGCATAGGCCAACTCACCGGCCGGGTCGCCACGCCACAATTCGATGGTGCGCGTTTTGCCATCGGGGTAGATGAGTTCAATCCTTTTGAGATTACGTCTGGCCCAGTCAATCCCGCCCTGGGTTTCAAACACATGGGATTCGACTTCCGCTCCCTCGGCCGTGACGACGACATCGAAATCCCGGAGTTGAAACCCCTGCGCCCCCAGCGTCTCCAGAATGGCAGCGCCGCAGGCGTCACGGACCCGGCGGTTGACCTCCACATCGGCCCCGAAGATGGTGAAATCAAAGTCGCTCCGTATTTCGACCGGCTTGTTGGGATCAGGCCACGAACCAGAGTCGCCGATGGCGCTCAAACTGCGCCCCTGGGGAGTCCCAATCCATGAGCGCAAAGCCCTCTGGCGGCCCTCCAGAATGGCCTGGCGGACCTTTTCCTGATAGGTGCGCTGTTTGGCCTCGATTTGGGCAAACTGCTGCCCTACATCCCTGGCGAGCTGCCCCCGCTGTTGGGCCAGGTTGAGCAGGCGCAGGGTCTCAATCACAGGTACATCGGGCGCGAGCTGCCGGACGCGCTCGGCCAGCATCACCGGAGACTGTCCGTCCCAGTTCAGAACCGCCCGCCCGACTTCACTCAGCGCGGCTGCGTCCTGTGGCGTAACGCCGGCAAGGGGTTGGCCGGCATGGAGACTGAGAACACCCAGAACTGCGAGCAAAACACCCAGACGAAC
>Ga0272446_1003230_pt1 | contig 20944 bp, 18 predicted proteins | sample YNPCB0061_FD_194587 | JGI IMG/M metagenome (GOLD analysis project Ga0272446, IMG submission 194587) | Hot spring microbial mat communities from Yellowstone National Park, WY, United States - YNP-CB-006-1 | ecosystem: Environmental > Aquatic > Thermal springs > Hot (42-90C) > Sediment | place...
TGACGCAACACGTATATAATGGCTGGTGGCAGGTTACGCATGACTCCTCCCTTCCTGGTCGTTGGGTTTGAGTCAAGCGTACCCTGCTTTCTTCTGATTGTCTACCAAATGGACAAAGTCGAGCTAAGGAGTGACACATCCATGCGCAAGATTCTCTTTCCCATTCTATCCATCCTGGTCATCGCATCGCTGGTGCTGACAGCGTGCGCCCCGTCCGCTGCACCAGGCGGCGGTGAGGCGGCGCAGCCAGCAAAAGAAGGCGGCCCCGTCGTTGAGGAAGGTCAGGCCGCCACCGTCGTTGAGGCGGGCGACCTGGTGCCGCCGATTGTGGCGCAGCCCTGCGAAGGCGAGGCGTGCTTCTGCAAGGACAAGACCGTCACCGTGATCGTCAACACGGCAGGCGAGAAGGGGCCAATCTCGGGGCCGTTCTACGAGGTGCGCGACGAGTTCCAGGCCGCGACTGGCGCCACGCTGGAGATCGTCGAAGTGCCCTTCGCCGAGCACTTCCCCAAGCTGATGACCGACATGACGACTGGCACCGGTCAGTATGACACCTCGATCGCCGGCGCGTGGTGGCTGGGCGACCTGGTCGGCGGCGACTACATCCTGCCGCTGGACGACTACTACAACGACACAAGCGGCAAGTACCCGAAATGGGACATCGAAGACGTTCAGCAAGGGCCGCGCGATCTGCTGACCTACGATGGCAAGCTCTACATGGTCGCCAACGACCACGATGGTCAGGTCATGTACTATCGCAGTGACCTCTTCGCCGATCCGGCGCATCAGGCCGCCTTCAAGGAAAAGTACGGCTATGACCTGAAAGTGCCCGATACATGGCAAGAGTTCCGCGATGCAGCCGAATACTTCGACGGCAAAGACCTCAACGGCGACGGCACGCCGGACGATGGCTTGACCATGCACTTGAAAGTCGGCGGTCAGGGCATGTTCCACTTCATGTCCTTTGCCGCTCCGTTCGTCATCGGGCCCGACAATCCTAAGCTCTTCTGGTTCGACCCGGAAACCATGACCCCGCTCATGGACAGCCCCGGTCACCAACGGGCGATGGAAACGTTGATCGACCTCGTCCAGTTTGGCCCCGAAGCGATGATGGGCTGGAGCCTGGGCGAGTCGTGGGATCACTTCCTGCGCGGGCAGGCGGCGCTCACCTTCACGTGGGGTGACCTGGGCGCGCTGGCGCAGCAGGAAGGCAGCGCCGTCAAGGGCAAGACTGGCGCCGCGCCCATGCCTGGCACGACTGAGTACTACGACATCACCAGCGGCGAATGGAAGAAGGTGGATGGCGTCAACAAGGTTGGCAACACCACCGGCGGCTCCTGGGCTGGCGTCATCTCCAAGTTCTCCGATGCGCCGGATTGCACCTACTACCTGCTGGCGCTGATGGCGACGCCGGAGAAGTCTAAGGTCTACGCCTACCGCGGGTGGGATGGCGTCGATCCGGGCCGCTTCAGCCACTACCTGCCGCCGAACGGCACCAACACGATCGATGGTTATGTGGCGGCTGGCTGGGACGCTGCCGATGCCGAAGCGTACACCAATGCCTACTTCGAGAACTTTGGCGCCGAGCTGCAATTCCCGTATCTGCGCATCCCCGGCACCTTCGAGTACTGGACGGCGCTAGACATTCATCTGTCCGAAGCTGCCACCGCGCAGAAGACGCCAGAAGAGGCGCTCAAGGCAACGGTGGAGGACTTTGAGGCCATCACGGATCGTCTCGGCCGCGATCTGCAAAAGGAAATCTACGTCAAGTCATTGGGTTTGGGTCAGTAACATTGCGTTGCAGATGACCTGAATCAGGTTGAAGCTCCGATGAGGCGATGGTGTCGTCGCAAAGACGACGCTCCGTCTCATCGGAGCGCTGCACCCCACTGCGCTGGAAAGCAAACGGAGTCAATTCATGGCTGCTACTGATTCAACCAAACCACAGGCGCGACGAGCCGACCGGACGAAGTACTGGTTTCTTGGGCCGGCAGTTATCTGGATTTTGGTTTTCACCATCTTTCCCTTGCTCTACGCGCTTTACACGAGCTTTTTCAGTTTTCGCTTTGGCAGAATCAATCAATTCGTAGGTTTAGCCAATTTTGGGCGTCTCTTCACAGACGCCAACCTGCACAATGGCCTGCGCGTCACCTTGACCTTCGTCATCGTGACGGTAACGATTGAAATGCTGGCAGGGTTTGGCCTCGCCCTGTTGCTCAATCGCGAAATGCGCGGGAAAAACATCCTGCGCGCCATCATGATCCTCCCCCTCTTCGCCACGCCGGTGGCGATGGGTTATCTGGGCATCACCCTGTTCTACGAAATCAACGGCCCGGTCAATGAACTGATCCGCGCGTTTGGCGGCACGGACATCCCCTGGCTTTCCAACCCTTTCTGGGCGCAGGTGGCGATCATTCTCATTGACATCTGGCAATGGACGCCCTTCGTCTTCCTGGTGTCACTGGCTGCGCTGCAAGGATTGCCCGCCGATCTTTTCGAGGCTGCCGAGGTCGATGGCGCCTCTGGCTGGCAAAGCTTCCGCCGCATCACGCTGCCTTTGATGACACCCGTGCTCTGGCTCATTTTGTTACTGCGCATGGTGGAGGCGTTCAAGGTCTTCGACATCCCGACCAGCCTGACCCTCGGCGGGCCAGGCCGCGCCACCGAGGTCTACAGCCTCTTCACCTATCGCACCGCATTGCGCTTTTTCGACCACGGTTACGCCGCAGCGCAGGGCTTTCTGCTGTTGGTTATCGTAAGCCTGATCGTTGCATTGCTGTTCGGCCAGATTCGCAGCATTTATCAGGAAGAGAGGGGTTGATCGATGCGCCGCAAAACTTCGCCAGTTCAATCCATCATCATCGGCGTCGTCATGTTTGTGGCGCTGCTGTGGGTGCTCTTTCCCTTCTATTGGGCATTTCTGAACTCGATCAAGAAACCAGCCGACACCTTCCGCGCCGGTGCATGGGTCCCCTTCCTGCAATTTCAACCGACCCTTGAACACTGGATTTCAGAATTGTCGATCATTGAAATTCGGCAAGCGCTGCTCAACAGCACCATCATCTCACTTGGTGCGGCCACGCTCTCCGTGCTGCTCGGCACGGCCGCAGCCTATGCCCTGGCGCGTTTTCGCTTTGGCAAGAGTGGCAACGCCAATTTCACAACCTGGTTTATCTCGCAACGCATCTTGCCGCCAGTCGTCGTCGTCATCCCCTTCTTTCTGATCATGCGGCAGCTCCAGTTGCTCGACAACGTCTTTTCGCTGGTGTTGCTCAACGCCACCTTTACGTTGCCATTCCCGGTGATTATCCTGAGCCAGATGATTCGCGAGCTGCCGCAGGAACTGGAGGAGGCCGCTTACGTGGACGGCGCTACGGTCTTCCAGGGCTTCACGCGCGTGGTGCTGCCACTGATCTTGCCGGGTCTGGTGGCGACATGGATCATCTGCATGGCGTTTAGCTGGAATGAGTTTCTCTTCGCCCTATCGCTGACCACCAAATCGGCGATCCCGATGCCAGTGATCATCGCTGGCGCCGAGCATACGCGTGGGGTGCAATTCTGGTTTGTCGGCGTGCGCGTCATGCTCACGATGTTGCCGCCCATCGTCTTTGCCCTGTTGGCGCAGCGCTACATCATCCGCGGCCTGACGCTGGGTGCAGTCAAAGGATAATCGCTATGGCAGGCAACGACCTGCTGGTCGGCATCGATTTCGGCACATCGCACATCAAAGCCATTGCCTTCACGCGCGCCGGGCAGATCGTCGCCAGCGCCAGCGCGCCAACGCCGACAGTCTATCCGCAGCCAGGGTGGGCGTACTACGAGCCTGACGCAGTTTGGGGACAGACGGTTGCAGCGTTGCAGGCAATGACGGCGCAGGTGGACGACCCGCAGCGCATTGTGGCGGTCGCCGTCGCCAGCGTCGGCGAGGCGGGCGCGCCGATCGACGCCGCCGGGCAGCCAACCTACCCCATGATCGCCTGGTTCGACACGCGCACAAAGGAGCAGGCGGAGCAGTTGCGCCAGCGCGTCGGCGCCGACGCCATCTTCCGCAGCAGCGGCGTCTCGCTCCAGCCGATTTTCACCCTCTGCAAGATGCTGTGGATTCAGCAGCACGCACCGGAGGCAATGGCGCGCAGCGTGCGCTGGCTCAACGCCGCCGACTATCTGACCTTCCGGCTGTGCGGCGTGGCGGCGTCGGAGTTCTCGCTGGCGTCGCGCACGTTGATGTTGGACATCGAACAGCTCACCTGGGCGACCGACCTGGTGCGAGACGCCGGCATCGATCCGGCGATTCTGTCGCCGCTGCTGCCCAGCGGGACAAAGCTGGGCGCCGTGTTGCCGGAAATTGCCGCGCAGACCGGGCTGCCTGCCCACGCCATCGTGACCACGGGTGGCCACGATCATGTCTGTGGCGCGCTGGCGTTGGGCGTCACCCGTCCTGGCGCCGTACTCGATTCGTTGGGCACCGCCGAAGCGATCTTTCTCGCCACCGATGAGGTGCTCAAAGACCCGGACGTGGGGCGGCGCGGCTATGCACAAGGTGTTCACGTCAGCGGCGGCTATTACGTCCTCGGCGGGCTGTACACATCGAGCGCGTGCATCGAGTGGTTTCGCGAGAACATCGGCGCCGGGCTAGATTACGACGCACTGGCAGCAGAGGGGGAGACGGCGCCGCCGGGCAGCCTGGGCGTCTATTTCCTGCCACACCTGCGCACCGCCAACCCCGGCTACGACGACCCACATTCGCGGGCAACCTTTGTCGGGCTGACCTTCGACGCCAAGCGCGGCGCGCTCTATCGGGCGCTGCTGGAGGGGCTGGCGTACGAGGCGCGCTACTCGCTTGCTTCGTTGTTGCCCTACCTGTCCGACACCCAGATCGAGCGCATCGTGGCGACGGGCGGCGGCACGCGCAATGGGCTCTTGATGCGCATCAAAGCCAGCGTCTACAACCAGCCACTGCGCGTCGTCAGCATCGATGAGGCGACCGCCCTGGGTGCAGCGATGCTCGCCGGTCTGGGCGCGGGCATTTACACCGATGTCGCCGATGCTGTGCGCTCCGTGCGCTACACGACAACGGTGATCGAGCCGGAAGCGGCGGCAGCCAGTTTTTACGAACGTGGTTTCCATCAGGTCTATTGCGCGCTTTACCCATCCGTGCGGGAGTTGCATCATGCGATTGTGGGATTGGGGAGTTGAGAGATTGGAGAATTGAGATTGGAGATTGGAGATTTGCGTGAACTGGTAGAACATGGACCGGGAGACTAGAACCGATCAAAGAGACACCGATCCGTTGCCTTCTCCGGATCCGTGTTCCACCGCCCCAGGCAAGTCTCAAGATTGGAGCTGGCGATGCTCATACCCAAATCGCTCAATCTCACAATCGCCAATCTCCAGTCTCTACTCTTTGAACCGAACGAATTATGTCAAACACGAACCCTCTGATCATCGTAGCAGGTCATATTTGTGTGGACATCATCCCGGCCTGGTCACAGGCGGTGGCGTCCTTCAGCAGCATTTTCACGCCGGGGAAATTGACCGAGGTGGGGCCGGCGCTGGTTTCGACGGGCGGCGCTGTCTCCAACACTGGCATTGCGCTGCACCGCCTCGGCGTGCCCGTGCGGCTGATGGGCAAGGTCGGCCCCGATCTCTTTGGCCGCGCCATTCTGGATGTGGTGGCGGGCTATGACCCGGCGCTCACCGAAGGCATGATCGTCGATCCAGTCGCCGATTCCTCTTACACGCTGGTCATCAACCCGCCAGGCGTGGATCGCATTTTTCTGCACAACCCCGGCGCCAACCGCACCTTTGGCGCGGCGGATGTCGACCTGGAGAAGGTGCGCGGGGCAAAAGTCTTTCACTTCGGCTATCCGCCGATCATGCGGCGCATCTATCTCGATGATGGCGCCGAGTTAGCCGCCCTGATGCGCGCTGTCCACGCTCTCGGCGTCACGACATCGCTGGACATGGCGCAGCCCGATCCGGCGGCGGAAGCAGGCCGCGTCGATTGGCGCCGCGTGCTCGAAAGCACGCTGCCACATGTCGACATCTTTGCGCCCAGCCTCGATGAGACGATCTTCATGCTCGACCGCCCCCTTTTCGACGCCATCCAGCGCGGAGAGGCGGCGCGCACGCCGGATGTCGAGCTGCTGCATCGCCTCTCGCAGCAGTTGCTCGACATGGGCGCGGCGGTGGTGGCGCTGAAGTTGGGCGAGCTGGGGCTCTATCTGCGCACAACCGACAAGGTAGAACGCCTGGCGGCGGCCGGCGCGCTCTTTACGCCGCTGCCCGCTGGCTGGATTGGGCGCGAATTGCTGACGCCTTGCTACCTGGTGAACGTCGCTGGCACGACCGGCGCCGGCGACTGCACCATCGCCGGGCTGTTGACGAGCCTGCTGCACGGGCGCGCGGCGGACGAAGCGCTCCTCGACGCCACGGCAGTCGGCGCAGCCAGCGTCGAAAGCCCAGACGCCACCGGCGGCGTGCCGACCTGGGAAGAAGTGCAGGCGCGGCGCGCGGCGGGCTGGGCAAAGCATCCGCTGCGCGTCAACGCTGGCGGCTGGATGCCAGACGCCACCCACCACCTTTGGCGCAGCCCTACCGACGCCAGCCAGGAGGTGCGCCCATGAGCACCCACTTGCTGGGAATCGACCTGGGCACATCCGCCGTCAAGGCAGTGTTGAGCACCGTTGACGGCGCGGTCGTCGCCACTGCCTTTGCCGAATATCCAATCGAGCAGCCGCAGCCGGAACTTGCCGAACAGACGCCTGATCTGTGGTGTCGGGCTGCGTCCGGCGCAGTGCGCGAAGTGCTGGCACGCGCGCCACACGCGCAGGTCGCCGCCATCGGGCTCTCCGGACAGATGCACGGGACAGTGCTGCTCGACGCAGCGCATCAGCCGCTGGCGCCCGCCGTGATCTGGCCCGACCGCCGTAGCGTGACGCAGGTGAAGGAGATCACCGAACGGATCGGCGCCGCACGCCTCTACGCCATCACCGGCAGCCCGATGGCGACCGGCTTTCAGGCGGCGACCGTACGCTGGTTTCAGCAGCACGCGCCGGCGCTCTGGCAGCAGGTCAGGATGATCTTGCTGCCCAAAGATTACCTGCGCTATCGACTGACTGGTGTCTTTGCCACCGATCCCAGCGACGCAGCCGGCGCGCTGCTGCTCGACGAGACGCGCCGCGACTGGTCGGATGAGTTGCTGGCGTTGTTGGAGATACGCCGCGACCAGCTTCCGCCAGTGCAGCCATCCGCCAGCATCAGCGGCACGCTCCATGCCGAGGCGGCGCACGCGTTGGGGCTGCCCGCCGGCATTCCAGTGGCGACCGGCGCGGCGGATACGGCGTGCAGCGTGCTGGGCGCTGGCGTCGTCGAGAGCGACCAGTTGCTGCTGACGATCAGCACCGGCGGGCAATTGGTGCAACCGTGCGAGACGGTGCGCGTCGACTTGCGTGGGCGCATCCACACCTTTTGCAGCGCACTGGAGCCTGGCGCGGGGCGCGCGGGCTGGTACCAGATGGGGGCGATGCTGGCCGCGGGGATGGCGCTGCGCTGGCTGCGCCAACAACTTTTCGAGGAGCCGGAGCAGATCGCCTACGACCGGATGATGGCGCTGGCCGCACAGGAGCCACCCGGCGCTGGCGGGCTGTTGTTCCTGCCCTACCTCGTCGGCGAGCGCACGCCCTACATGGACCCGACGGCGCGCGGCGTCTTCTTTGGGCTGACGCTCAGTCACACGCGCAACAGCCTGATCCGCGCCGTGGTCGAGGGGGTCACGTTGGCGGCGTACAACGCCTGCGGCGTGCTGCGTGAACTGGGCGCGGAGCCGCAGCAGATCGTGCTGGCGGGCGGCGGCGCGCGTAGTCGCTTCTGGCAGCAGGTGACAGCGGATGTCTTCGGGCTGCCGGTGCAACCGTTGCGCACCGTCGAACAATCGGCGGTCGGCGCCTGCATTTTGGCGGGCGCAGCGATCGGGGTGCACGACCCGGTGGAGGCAGCGCGCACCTGGGTGCACTATGGCAGCCCGGTGCAGCCGGACAGCGCACGCCATGCCTTCTACCAGGAACGGCTGACAGCGTTTCAGGCGCTCTACCAGCGCAACGCCGGAACTTTTGGAGGATAAAGAAAGAATAGGATGCGGAAGACCTGGTTCGAGCCCATTCTCTCTGAGCAAATCCGCGCCGATCCGCACACTCCGCGTCATCCGCGTTCCATTCCAACTATTGGGAGCAGGGCGGTTTGAACATTTACACGGTTTCCGTCAACCCGGCCATCGACCTCTTTCTCGACGTGCCGGAAGTGATCTTCGACGAAGTGCTGCGGGCGACGGCAGTGCGCCGCGTCTGGGCGGGCAAGGGCTTCAACGTCTCGCGGGCAGTGCAGCGGCTGGGCGGCAGCAGTGTGGCGATGGGCTTCATCGGCGGCTATGCGGGCATGGCGATCCGCGCCGGGCTGGAGGCGGAAGGCATCCCCACCGACTTCGTAGCGGTCGATGACGAGACGCGCACCAACGTGATGATCGTCGATCAGCGCACGGGGCGGCACATCAAGGTCAACCAGGCCGGTGCGCCTGTGCCGCCCGCGGCGCAAGTTGAGTTCCTGGCGTGCGTGCGTCGTCGTCTGGCGCCGGGCGATCTGTGGGTGTTGACCGGCAGCCTGGCGCCTGGACTGGACGCCTCTTTCTACGCCGGGTTGATCGAACTGATCCATGACGCCGCTGCGTTTGTTGTATTGGACAGCAGCGGCGCGGCGTTGCGTCACGGCTGCACGGCGCGCCCCGATCTGGTCAAACCCAACACTGTTGAGGCGCGCGACCTGACGGGTGAACCGGTCGCATCGGTGGCGGACGCACAGCGGGCGGTGGCGGCGTTCCATACCGCCGGGGTGCAGCGTGTGGCGCTGTCGCTGGGTGCGGCGGGGCTGGTCTACAGCGACGGTGCGACCGTTGTCCACGTGGCGCCACCGCCGGTGAAGGTGCGCACGGCTGTCGGCGCTGGCGATGCGCTGTTGGGCGGGCTTGTCTGGGCGCTGACGCAGGGCATGACGGCGGTCGAAGTGGCGCAATGGGGCGTGGCGACCGGCGCAGTTTACGCGCAGGACGACATGCTGCCCACCGACGCTCAGCCCGCCGTGCGCCAGATGATCGAGCGCCTGCAAGTGACCCTGTTGAAACCGTAGACTGGACAGAATGCTTTGTCCCGTTCGGAATGCACAGCCCTCGGGATGGCGGCGTCCAGGATGCGTTTCATCGTTTGCGGTGAGTTTGTTCGTGAAAGGAGGTGCGACGTATGATGGTGGGGGACGGGTCGTCAGTGGGAGTACGGCCCGTCCCTCCGACGGAGCAAGCTACGCCGCGGGTGTGCGGCTGCGAGCCGCACCTACGGCTGCGGGTGTGCGGCGGCGAGCCGCACCTACGGTTGCGGGTGTGCGGCGGCGAGCCGCACCTACGGCTGCGGGTGTGCGGCGGCGGGTGTGCGGCGGCGAGCCGCACCTACGGCTGCGGGCGTGCGGCTGCAAGCCGCACCTACGGCTGTAGCCGGTTATTCATAAAAAATTCATTTTCGACGCATTTTTCGGAGCGAAACTCATCATGACCACCTATTTTCATCTGACCGAATCGATGTTCAGCGAGCGCGAGCAGTTGCTGCTGGAAGCCGACACATTGGAGGCGTATGCGTTCCGTTTCGAGAGCGGCGTGGCGGCGCTCCGGCTGCGCAACGAGTTGGGCGAACTGGTGCTGCTGCCCTTCCAGGGTCAGCAGATCTGGTCAGCCAGCTTCCGCGGGCGCAACATCACCATGCGTTCGATGTTCGACCAGCCGCGCCCCACCCGCAATTACCTGGAGACCTACGGCGGCTTTCTGCTCCACTGCGGCTTCACGGCGATGGGCGTACCCGCGGCCGGCGACGCGCATCCGCTGCACGGTGAGCTGCCCAACGCGCCCTACAAACGTGCCTTCCTGGTCGTCAGCAAGGACGCGCGCGGCAGCTACCTGGGGTTGGGCGGCGTGTATCAGCACACGGTCGCCTTCAGCTTCAACTACCAGGCCGAGCCGCTGGTCAAGCTCTACGCCGGGTCGTCGCTCTTCACCATCGACCTGGACATCACCAACCTGAAGCGCACACCGATGGAATACATGTACATGGCGCACGCCAACTTCCGCCCCGTCGACAACGGACGGCTGGTCTACAGTGCGCATTGCACGCCAGCGACCGCCCGTGTGCGCACAAGCATCCCGTCGCATGTGCGGCCTGGCCCAGAATACGCCGCCTTTCTCAAGGAACTGAGCGAGCACCCCGAGAAGCACAACGTGCTCAAGCCTGGGTTGGCGTTCGACCCGGAGGTGGTCTTTTTCATCGACTATCTGGCGGACAGCGACGGCTGGGCGCACACGCTGCAGGTGCACCCGGACGGCAGCGCCGACTACATCGCCCACCGTCCTGCCGAACTCGACAAAGGAGTGCGCTGGATCTGCCGCACACCCGACCAGGACGCGCTGGGCATGGTGCTCCCCTCCACCGCCGAGCCAGAGGGCTACACGGCGGAGAAAGCGAAGGGCAACATCAAGCTGCTCGGCGCAGGCGAGACCTACCACTGCTCGATGCTCGCCGGCGTGCTGACCGTCGACGAAGCGCGGGCAATGGAAGGGAAGATCGAGGCGATCGTTGGGTGAAGCATGGAACAATGCAATGAATAGCCTGACAAATGCCGTTGTCCTTTTGCGATGACGTGTGCTATCATCCTGCTTCATGAATGCCAAGAACAGCCTCACTGCAATCCAGGAACCGTCCATTTACCAGATTGATCTGTTTGCCCAAGAGTCCACGTTACCCGGCGCCACAGCTTGCCGTGACCGCCTTGTACAGCTTCTTGACGGCGACCTGGATTATCATGGCTATGACACCGGTTATGCGTCACATGACTTTCATGCGTTTCCTGCCAAGTTTCCGCCGCCGCTGCCTGATAAGTTCATCCGCGGGCTGACTGCGCCTGGCGACACCGTACTTGATCCAATGATGGGTTCTGGCACAACGATTGTTGAGGCGTTTCTGGCGCAGCGACGTTGTATTGGCACGGATATAGACCCGCTAGCATTGCTAATTGCACGCGTCAAGACTATGCCGTTGGATCTCGATGTGCTTCGTCGGCAGTTGCATCGCATCGTTGAAAACGCCAATCGGCGTGTCAAAACGCAACCAATCGATACAATCCGAACTATCCACGCACGCTGGGACGACAAGACATCAGAGTTTGTTGACTATTGGTTTGCAGGCGAGACACAGATCGAGTTAGCGGCGCTCCTTCTGGAGATTGAAGCAACTGATGACCCAGCGATTCGAGATTTCTTCACGTTGGCATTCTCGGCATGCATCATTACCAAGTCGGGTGGTGTATCACTTGCGTTCGATCTGGCGCATACCAGACCGCACCGCGCCAAAATTGCTTTCACCGCATCTGGCAGGAAGGTCATCGGTGACGAGCACATCAATAGCGACTCACCGCGCATTCAGTTTCTGACCAAAAACCTCCGTTCGGCAATCATCGAGTTTCACAAGCGGGCAATCCAAAACATACAGAGCCTTAGCGAACTACCGGCTGTTCAGTATCCCGTGAAACTGCAACTGGCAGATGCACAGAAGCTGCCGATAGAGTCGGAGACTGTTGATTTGATCGTCACCTCACCACCCTACGCCGTCAACGCCATCGATTATATGCGCGCCAACAAGTTTTCACTGGTCTGGCTTGGCTACAATCTTGACCAGCTCAACGAGACACGCAAAATGTGTGTTGGCGGCGAATCGCTCGCTAATTTCGCCTTCGAGACACTGCCTCCGATCACTGCAAGTATTGTCCATACTATCTCAGCGGTTGACCCCAAACGTGGCAAGGCGCTGCACCGCTACTACTCTGAGATGAAGCGCATCCTGAGCGAAATGCACCGCGTCTTGAAGCCAGACCGTGCGGCAGTAGTCGTTGTAGCAAGTTCAGAGATTCGCCAGATCGACACACAGACTCATACATGCCTCACCGAAATCGGCGCAAGGATCGGCTTCGAGACGCCCAAAATCGGCATCCGTCGCCTCGACCGTAACAGACGCATGATGCCAGCCGGTCATATAGTCAACGGCGAATCACAGATTCAGAAGCGAATGCATGAAGAATTTGTGATTGGATTCTACAAACCTGCTTAGCTGGGCATGAGCAAACCACCTCCTGGAATCATCATGACTGACCTCTCTGGTATTGCTAGATTACGGGCTGAATATCACGCATTCATCCGTGACAAGATTATTCGCATCACACCCGGGGGTGTGTTTGGCGATGGCTACCCTAACTTTGCAGATGGTAATAGCAAAACTAGCGTAGCTATTGCGAATGGAATTCACCAAAAGTTGTTGCAGTCCACCGTGCAATCCACAGGAATGTTCATTGATTCTGTTGCAGGTCAGACAAAAGGCGACAAATTTGAGGACGCAACACTCCTCTTTGTTCAGAAATCCTTCGACTTGTTAGCTCATCTACGACCAGGAAAGTGGCGATTTGCAGCCGATCAAAGTATTGCATCTTTCGATCAGTACCGTCATCTTGCGTATCTCAATCAGGCGCTGGAACGTGACAAGGCGCTCAAAGCGATGCTTGGAGCAAGTGGGGACTACATCGTCAAGCCGGATATTATCGTGGCAAGGCTACCAGTAAGCGATGACCAGATTAACATGCATGATCTTGTCATTGACAAGAAAGATAAGTATGCCAGCAACACACGGCTGCGCGAACGCAACAACCCAGCTCACTTGCTCCTTCATGCCAGCATCTCGTGCAAATGGACAATTCGCAGTGACCGCACGCAGAATACGCGCACTGAGGCGTTAAACTTGATCCGCAATCGGAAAGGCAACCTGCCGCACATCGTCGCCGTCACGGCAGAACCGATGCCAACACGGATTGCATCCATTGCGTTGGGCACCGGTGATCTCGACTGCGTCTATCACTTTGCTCTACACGAATTACGTGACAGTCTGGTGGAGTTGGAAAACGAAGATCAGCTCGACATGCTAGACGTAATGATTGACGGAATGCGGTTGCGTGATATCAGCGACCTGCCATTCGATCTGGCAACTTAATCTGCCAGATCGAATGGCGGAAAGCCGGGTTCATGTAGATCGAACCTGGCCTGAAGAATCCGCGCACGTCCGCCCAACTACCATCCGCGTTCCATCAAGCCTTTCACAGGAGGTGCACATGGGTCACGTCGTCAATCACCCCAAGACCTACCGGCTCTTGCAGCAGCGGCTGGATCGTCAGGTGACGGGTGCGCCCGACTCGCCGGCGTTGCAGCAGATTCTGCGCCTCCTCTTCAAGCCGGAGGAGGCGGCGTTGGCGTGCGCCATTCCGACCGGCTTTATCCCCCTGCCGAAGCTGGCGCGCAAGACAGGCATGGAATTGGCAGCGCTCGACGCTATGGTCACGACAATGGCTGAGCGCGGGCTGGTTTTCGACGCCGAACATGAGGGCGAGCGTTACGTTGCGCTGGCGCCGGTCGTGATCGGCTTCTTTGAGTTCACCTTCATGCGCGTGCGCCCCGACGCGCCGATGCACGAACTCGCCGAACTCTTCGAACAATACATGTTCGAGAACGAGGCCTTTGCGCGCGCGGTCTTCGCCGGGCAAAACCAGATCGGGCGGGCGCTGGTGCGCGAGGAGGCGTTGCCGGCGGGCGATCACACCGAAGTGCTCGACTGGGAGCGCGCCAGCCAGATTGTCACTTCGGCGCGCGCCCACGCCGTGTCGCTCTGTGCCTGCCGTCATCACGCCGCGCACCTGGGGCGGGAGTGTGAACGGCCGCAGCGCACCTGCCTGACCCTGGGCGGCGCAGCGGAGACGCTGGCGCGCCGCGGCATTGCTGAACGTATCACCGGCAGCCAGGCAATGGCGATCCTGGAACAGGCGAAAGAAGCCGGGTTGGCGCAGACCGGCGACAACGTGCAGCGCAACGTCAGCTACATTTGCAACTGCTGTGGCTGCTGCTGCGGCATGATGAGCGCCATCCGTCGTTACGAGCTGACCAACGCTATCGTCACCTCGAACTACATCGCCAGCATCGACCCGGAACGCTGCACCGGCTGCAGCAAATGCGTCAAGGCGTGTCCAGTCGGTGCGCTCAAGCTGGTCGTCGGCGAGAAGAACGGCAAGCGCTGTGGATGGGTCGTGCGCGACGAGAAGCTCTGCCTGGGTTGCGGCGTCTGCTACAGCCAGTGCAGCAAGGGCGCGCTCACGATGCAGAAGCGGGCGCAGCGCGTGTTGCCCCCCGAAACCACCTTCGAACGCGTGGTGACGATGGCGGTCGAGCGCGGCAAACTCGGCGACCTGCTCTTCGACAATGTCGAGGGGCTGGGCGCGCAGGCGCTTGCCCGCGTCGTACAAATCGTCGAGAAACTGCCGCCGACGCAGGCGCTGCGTGCGATCACGCCGCTGCGTTCAATCTTCCTTGCCGGCGTCGTACAAGCTGCGCGGCGGATGAGCGCAGCGTCGGCGGAGGTGATCTGATGAGTCTATGAACGATGGAACGCGGATGACGCGGATTCAGCGGATCAGCGCAGATTGAAACCGATCTGAATAATCCGCGTTGCTCCGCCCAATCCGCGTCATCCGCGTTCTATTCACCACCCAAAGTTGAGGAACTGCAACATGGCTGAACCGAACTACCTGGAGAACATCACCGGCGTCTTTGGCTTTCCGGTGGCGGAGAACCCGACCGGTGTGATGCAGAACGCAGCGTTCAAAGCGCTGGGGTTGAACTGGCGCTACCTGAACTTCGAGGTGACGGCGGAAAATCTGGGCAACGCCGTGCTGGGGATGCGCGCCATGAATAACTTCCGCGGCGTCAACTGCACCATCCCGCACAAGGTGGCCGTCCTTCAGTATCTCGACGAGATTGCGCCCAGCGCCCAGGTGATCGGCGCGGTGAACACCGTGCGGCGCGAGGGAGATCGGCTAATCGGCGAAAACACCGATGGCAAGGGCTTCATGCGCGCCCTGGGTGACGACGCCGACATCGACGCAGCCGGGACGCACGCGGTCGTACTCGGCGCAGGCGGTGCAGCGCGCGCTATCGCCGTCGAGCTGGCGCTGGCCGGCGCGCAGCGGATCACCATCGTCAACCGCAGCCGTGAGCGCGGCGAAACGCTCGTGCGCCTGCTCAACGAGCGAACACCGACGCAGGCGGAGTTCGTCGCCTGGGACGGCGTGTACTGCGCGCCTGAAGGCGTCGATCTATTGATCAACGCCACCTCCATCGGTCTTTTCCCGAACGTGGAAGAAATGCCCGCCATCGACTACGACAGCATCACGCCAGGGATGGTCGTCTGCGACGTGATCCCGAACCCGCCCAGCACGCCCTTCCTGCGCCGCGCTGCCGAACGCGGGGCCACCACCCTCGACGGATTGGGAATGCTGGTCTACCAGGGCGCCATCGCCTTCAAGATGTGGACAGGTTACGAGCCGTCGATCGAGGTGATGCACTCCGCGCTGGCGGCGGAGTTTAGCGGGTGAGCCAGGCGCAGGTATGACGCTCTATCTGTGCTGCCATCGGTTGCCGCGGAAATCCGGCGTCGCTACTCAGGCTTGCTCCAACTGCCCCAATACCGCCTGCAGCTCCGCCGGCAATTCCGCCACAAACTCATGCTCCTCTCCGTCGCCGGGCAGCCGCAGCCGCAGCCGGTGCGCGTGCAAGAAGTGCCGGTCGAGCGCGATGCGTTGGCGCTTGAAGCCGTAGAGCGTATCGCCCACAACGGGATGCTGACGCCACGCAAAGTGGACGCGAATCTGATGTGTGCGCCCGGTGTGGAGTTCGGCGCTGACCAGCGAGAAGGTGGCAACGGCGTTGCCGGCGCCGCGTATCGGCGTGGTGTAGACAGCCAGCACTTCGTAATCGGTGACAGCCTCGCGTCCAGCCGAGTCGCCCGTGACGGCATCGGGGGGCAGAATCATCTGGCGCTTGTGGTCGCTGGGGTTGCGCCCGATCGGTGCGTTGATGCGTCCACGCGCGGGCGTCATTCGCCCTTCGACAAGCGCCAGGTACTGCTTGTAGACGGTGCGCGCCTTGAATTGCGCCTGCAAGTAGCGCAGCGCCTGATCGTGCTTGGCGACCACGATCAGCCCGGAGGTCTCTTTGTCGAGCCGATGGACAATGCCCGGACGCAGTTCGCCGCCAACGCCTGCCAGCTGCGGACAGTGATGCAACACGGCGTGCACCAGCGTGCCGCTCTCATGCCCAGGCGACGGATGCACAACCATCCCTGCTGGTTTATTGATCACCAACAGGTCGGCGTCTTCGTAGACGATGGCGAGGTCGATGGCTTCGGGATCGAGCGTGGCGGGTGCGGGCGGCGGCGGCGGCATCACGGTGATCGACTGACCGGCCTCGGTGCGTTGGCCTGCGCGCACTTTGGCGTCATCGATGCGCACCAGCCCCTCGTGAATCCAGCGCTGCACTTCGGTGCGGCTGCGGTCGGGCAGGCGGTCGGTCAGCCAGCGGTCAAGACGTTGCCCGGCGTCGGCGGCTTCAACCTGGAAAATGAGGGGTGCACTTTCCTGCACAGACGCTGCAGTTGCGCGAACGTCGGTCTCGCCGCCCTTCGCCTTTTGCTCCTCGCCCCTCATCCGCGTTCAATCACCTGTTCCGCTTTCTGCTGACGGCTGCGGCGCATGTCGTCAACCACAACGTAGATGCCCAACCCGATCACCCCCAGCACAATGGCGCTGTCGGCAACGTTGTAGTTGGGCCAGTAGTAGACGCCGGGGATGCCCATCTTGACAAAATCGGTGACGTAACCCTGGTTGATCCGGTCGATCACATTGCCAACGGCGCCACCCAGCATCATGCCGAGCAGCACGCGCACAAACCGATCCCTGGTGGGCAGATAGCGCACATATGCCAACACGCCCACCACAACCACAACCGCCACAATGATGAAAAAGTTGCCCTGCCCTTGCAACATGCCAAAGGCGGCGCCGTAGTTGTGCACGTGCTCAAAGACAAAATATTCACCCAGTGCGGGCATCGGGATCATCGCCGTGTAATCAGGAATCGTCTGGCGCACCCACATTTTTGTCCACTGATCGAGCAGGACGATCACGCTCGCCACCACCAACACCAACCAGGCTCGACTAAACCACTGTCCAAGTTTGCTCATGATCTCTCATCTGCCAGAATCTATCGTTGAAGAACGCGCCCCAGGTTTCGAGCGTCTTCGCACCCTTGTCGGACATCGCTGCAAAACCGCAAGCATTCTATCGCATAGTTTGGGAAGTGCTGAATTTCATGTCCTGTGCTATCATCCTCAAATCATTGCTTTGCTTCCGTAGGCTTGTTTCCGCAGCGAGCAGGCGCACCAGCAAGCATGTGGCAGGGTGTCGAAACCTGCGTGGCGGTCGCCGAATTGCGCCCCTCGCCCTCGCCCCTCGCAGCTTCCAATCAGAACCATACCGTATCAGGAGTTCGATTTATGCCACGTGAAGTCACGGTTGCCCTGGTGCAGATGGCGCCGGAGTTAGCCAACCCCGAAGCCAACTTGCGCAAAATGGGCGACTTTATCGAGAAAATCTGCACCGAGCAGCGCACCGATCTGATCGTCTTTCCCGAATTGAGCTACACCGGCACGGAGCTCGGCATCAAGGCAACCGATCTGGCGGAGCGCGTGCCGGGTCATGCCAGCAACTACCTGGCGAAGCGCGCCAACGAGTTCAACGTCTACGTCGTCTTCGGCATGGTGATCAAGGAGAAGGTCGAGAGCATCCTTTACAACGGCGTTGTCTGCCTCGGACCGGAAGGGGACGTTGTAGCCGACTATCGCAAGGTGCACCTGCTGGGCGAAGAGCGCCAAGTCTACCGCAACGGCTTTCGTTTCCAGATCATCGACGCCGAGTGGGGGCGCTTCGGCCTCTCCATCGGCAGCGATCTGGCTTTCCCAGAGACTGCGCGCTGCCTGACGCTCGACGGCGCCGAGCTGGTGACGGTCAGCGCCAACTGGGAGCAGCAATACGCCGAGTCGTGGCGGGCGCATCTGGTCAGTCGCGCCTGCGAAAACTCGATCTTTATGGCTGCAGCCAACCGCGTGGGCGAGGAGCCAACGCTGCGCTTCATGGGCGACAGCCTGCTCGTGGGGCCTTCGGCAGAGGTCTACACCGTGCTCGACCAGCCCATCGAGGGCTACGCTGTCGCCACGATCGACCTCGATCAGGTGCGCCTCGTGCGCGAAGATCGCCAGCTCATCCAATACCGCGAGCCGCTCGCCTACCGATCGATTGTGCGGAAGTATTGAGGGGCGAGTTGCGAGGGGCGAGTGACGGATGACGGGTGACGGATGACGAGTGACGGATGACGGGTGACGTGAACAAGTCTTTGACGACGATTGCCAGCGGTGAGTGGAGCCGCGATCCAGACTTGACCGATTATCGCGCCGAATGGTTGAGCGATATGTTGGTCGAGCGCGCCACCTGCGCGCTGGCGGCGCCGGTCTATCGCATCGGCGCGCACGTGGTGGGTGCGCCGGGCTACATCTGGTTTCGTTTCTGGCTGGCAAATGGCGAGCACATTCTGGAAAAGTATTTCGACGATCATGGCCGGCCGATCGGCATGCACGCGCGCATCGGCATGGCCGTGCCGCACAGGGGACGCGGCTTCAGCGCCACAAATCTGCTGCTCGGCTTGTGGATCACCGACGACGCCCACGTGACTGTACTCAACGAGGTCGAATTCGAACAGGCGGTGGCGCAAGGGCTGCTGTCTCCCATCGAAGCCGAACACGCCGAACAACAGATCCGCGAAGTGACCATGGCGATTGCGCACAAACGTTACCCACCGCCGATTGTGCGCAACCTCACCATTACGATGCCGGACGAAGACCCGGCGTAAAGCACAGCGCAGACAATCGAGGGCAACACTATGATCGCTATCATCGACTATGGCGTTGGCAACCTGCGCAGCGTCTATAAAGCGTTTGAGACTGTCGCCGCCCCGCTGAACATCCCGGTGGACATTGTCGACCGCCCCACCGACCTCACGCGCTGGAGAGCAATTGTGCTGCCTGGGCAGGGCGCCTTTGGCGACAGCGTCAACAACCTGCGCCGTCAGGGATTCGAGCGCCCCCTGCTCGAGGCGGTGGAGCGCGGATTGCCACTGTTGGGCATCTGCGTCGGGATGCAGCTCCTCTTCGATTCGAGCGAGGAGATGGGCGAGCACGAGGGGCTGCACCTGATTCCAGGCGCTGTCCGCCGCTTTCCCGACGCCATGCCCGATCCGATGCATCCCGGTCGCAGCCTGCGCGTGCCACAGATCGGCTGGAATACGCTGACCATTCGCCGCCACGACCCGCTGGTCGCCGACGTGCCGAACGGCGCACACGCCTATTTTGCCCACAGCTACTATTGCGACGCCGCCGCGCCCGACGCTGTGCTGGCGACGACCGACTATGGCATCGACTATCCCAGCCTGGTGCGCTACCGCAACGCGTGGGGCATCCAGCCGCACCCGGAAAAGAGTCACACGGTCGGGCTGCGCATCCTGAGCAATTTCATCACCATGGTCGCCAACCTGGCGGCGGAGTCTGCACCATGACACGTGCACGACTTCGCGACCTGGGCATCGTCATCGGCGAATTGCCAACCGGCCCCCACAACGCCATCACCGATGTGCCTGGCGTCTGGGTGGGTCACATTACGCTCATCTACGACCAGCCACGCGTGGCGCGCACCGGCGTCACCGTGATCCGCCCGCGCTACGGCGAGATTTACCAGGATCAATGCTTCGCCGGCTATCACTCCTTCAACGGCAACGGCGAGATGACTGGGGTGCTCTGGCTGGAGGAATCGGGACAACTCGGCACCCCCATCGCCATCACCAACACGCATCAGGTCGGCGTCGTGCGTGATGCGCTCGTTGATTACGAGGCGCGCCACCACCCCGACGCAGCCTGGCTGCTGCCCGTCGTGGCGGAAACCTACGATGGCTGGCTCAACGATATCAACGGCTTTCACCTCACCCATGACCACGTCTTTGCAGCGCTAGATGCGGCGACGGCGGGGCCGGTGGCGGAAGGCAACGTCGGCGGCGGCACGGGCATGATCTGTCACGATTTCAAGGCTGGCATTGGCACCGCTTCACGCGTCGTCGCAATTGGTGACGCCAGCTACACAGTGGGCGTCCTCGTCCAGGCAAACTATGGCGACCGCCGCGACCTGCGCGTCGATGGCACACCAGTCGGGCGCGCCATCGACGCCGACGCCGTGCCGCTGCCCTGGGAAGTCTCGCGCGGGGCTGGCTCGATCATCGTCGTCATCGCCACCGATGCACCGCTGCTGCCTTACCAGTGCCGCCGCCTGGCGCAGCGCGCCACCGTCGGGCTGGGGCGCGTCGGCGGCGTCGGGCACAACGGCAGCGGCGACATCTTTCTAGCCTTCGCCACCGGCAACCACATCCCGTACGACGCCAGGACGCCCTCGCCGATCCACTACCTGCCCAACCGCCAGATGAATCCGCTCTTCTACGCCACCATCGAAGCTGTGGAAGAGGCGATCCTCAACAGCCTGACCGCGGCCGAGACGATGATCGGTCAACTGGGACGCACTGCGCACGCGCTGCCGCTGGATCGGCTGCAAACGTTGCTGGCGGGCAGGACGATCCTGGGCTGAAGCGTAAGCGCAAAATCACCAATTGCCGTCTCAAAACTTCTCCCGTATAATGACACTGCGCATTTGAAACCGAACGGGACATCGTTGCTGAAGGTCAAGCCAGGTTCCATTCTACCTGACCTGCTCGTCCACCAACAGCGCAGCCGAGTCCTCAACCAAGGTGGCATTCACGATGAGACATTTCCGCAATCGCCTCGCTTTGCGCCTGCTTGTTGGTTTGCTGGCGGCATGGACGCTGCTGATCCTGGCCGAAGGG
>Ga0272446_1003231_pt1 | contig 20942 bp, 17 predicted proteins | sample YNPCB0061_FD_194587 | JGI IMG/M metagenome (GOLD analysis project Ga0272446, IMG submission 194587) | Hot spring microbial mat communities from Yellowstone National Park, WY, United States - YNP-CB-006-1 | ecosystem: Environmental > Aquatic > Thermal springs > Hot (42-90C) > Sediment | place...
TCTCATCCGCCACGGCGAATCCGCCTGGAACAAGGAGAACCGCTTCACCGGCTGGACCGACGTCGACCTGAGCGAGAAGGGCGTCCAGGAAGCCTATGAAGCGGGGCGCACGCTGAAAGAAGCCGGCTTCGAGTTCGACTTCGTCTACACCTCCGTGCTCAAGCGCGCCATCAAGACGATGAACATCGTCCTCGACGTCATGGACCAGGATTGGCTCCCCGTCGAGCGCCACTGGCGCCTCAACGAGCGCCACTACGGCGCCCTGCAAGGCCTCAACAAGAGCGAGACGGCGGCCAAGTTCGGCGAGGACCAGGTAAAGATCTGGCGCCGCTCCTACGACGTGCCGCCGCCCGCGCTCACCCCCGACGACGAGCGCTACCCCGGGCGCGACCGCCGCTACGCCTCACTCACAAAGGAGGAACTGCCGCTCACCGAGTGCCTCAAGGACACCGTCGCGCGCTTCCTCCCTCTGTGGCACGAATCCATCGCGCCGCGCATCAAGACCGGCCAGCGCGTCGTCATCGGCGCGCACGGCAACAGCCTGCGCGCTTTGGTGAAGTTCCTCGACAACATCAGCGACGCCGACATCATCGAGCTGAACATTCCCACCGGCATGCCGCTCGTCTACGAACTGGACGCGGACCTCAAGCCCGTCAAGTCGTATTACCTCGGCGACCCCGAAAAAGTGAAGGCGGCCATGGAAGCCGTCGCCCGCCAGGGCAAGAAACAGCCCTGAACCGGCAACCGATCCCCTTTTGCACCGGGGCAGGAAGCAGCGCGCGGCGCCGGCTCCTGCCCCGGTTCGTTTTCAGCCTCCGCTTCTGTAACGGATGACAAACCACGCCGGCCATCCGGCGGCTTTTTCGGCTTCATCTCCGGGAATCGCCCATTTTTCTTCAACAACTTCTCGCTTTGCTGCGACAACTTCAATTCCCATCCTCTGGACCGGATACGGGTATATACTTCGGGAGTCCGGCAAGCTCAAATGGAATTCCGGGTTTCAAGCGGAAGAGCCGCGCTGGTGCTCGCCTTGCTCGCTCAGGCCGTTGTCACCGCGCAGCCCGCGCCCCCGGCCGGGACAATTTCCGGCTACGTCATTGATTCGGCAACCGGCAACCCCATTCGCAAAGCGATCGTCTCCCTGCGCCACTCCGGCTTTGCATTGAACGCCGAGACAAACCCGGAGGGTTATTACACTTTCACCGGCCTGCCTCCCGGCGACTATCGTCTCTCTGTCCGTCACCCGGGATTTCAAGAGCAACACTCGCGCCAGCCGGTTCGGCTCGCCGCCGACGCGCGGGTGACCCATCCTCCGTTTCGCCTCATTCCCTTTGCGGTCATCTCTGGCCGCGTTCTGGACGAGGACGGCGAACCCGCGCATGACGCAACGGTCAGCCTCTACCGCTACTCCTATTGGCCAGGAAGGGGCCGATGGGCGCTGTTTCGACGCGAATCGGTCAACCAACTGGGGGAATACCGATTCACAGGCCTCAGCCCGGGCCGCTTTGCTGTCGGCGCCGATTCTGTCCGGCCCGCCCCCAACAATCACTACCAACCCGGAGCACCGACACTTCGCCCGTATCTTCCGGCTTTTTACCAGAATGCCTTGCGCCTCGACGATGCTCTTCCTGTTGTCGTCGACCGAGGCCAGGAAGTCCGCGGCATCGAGCTTCAATTAAAGCGCGGCACTCTTCCTCCGGCTGTCCCTGTGCGCGGCCGCGCCACTCTTCCCGGCGCCACCACGGCGACCCGGATCTCCATTTCTCTGGTTCGCGATCCTCGGGAAACTGGACCTCACGCCTCGGCTTCGGCTGTAGCCGATTACCCAGACTTCACTTTCGAACTCCGCGTGCCGCCCGGCCGGTACCGGTTGATGGCGAACGTGTATTCCGGCGCTCCGGACGCCTTCGCGGCCGAGGAAATTGAGATCGCCGGACCCATCGACGGCCTCGTTGCCTCCCTCCTGCCCGCCCCCCGGATTTCCGTCCAGGCAATGCCCCTCGACGGCGGATCAGCGGACTTCGCCCGCGTCCGTGCTCGATTGTACGCTCTGGAGTTGAACTCCGCCACCAATCTCAGGGCAGACTCGACGGGCCGCTTTAGCGGCCTCCCTGACGGGCTCATTCCCGGCGCCTACGCCCTGGAAGTGGAGCCCGAGTCCTTGCCCGAAGGCCTCTACTTCCAGTCTCTGCGGTTCAACGGCCAGGAGGTCTCGCCTGACTGGTTCGACCTGCGCCAGTCCGGCCAGCTCGAAATCATCCTCAGCCGTAATGCCGCCTCCATCAGTGGCATCGCTGCTTCCAAACAGCAGACGCCGTTGCCTGAGGCGCAGATCGTTCTTGTTCCGATAGACCCCACGGGGCAACCCCGCCGCCGCCATTCTGACGGTGACGGCCGCTTCACCTTCACCAACCTGCCTCCGGGCAAGTATCAACTGCTCGTCTGGCACCATCCGGACAGCGACCTCTGGAGGGACCCGGACCTCCGGCCCAGGTACCAACCACAAGCCGCCACCGTGATACTCGCACCCGGCGCCAGCCTGACCGTAAACCTGGCCGACAGTCCTGACTGACGCCCAACCGCCATACGTGCCGAAACGGCCCCACTCCACCCGGATGGAGGCTCCGCCCCGCGAAGCCTCGGAAACGCCCCCTTTCACCCTCCCCCCATCTCCCGCCACAGCCGCGCATTCTCGCGCAGGTGCTCCGGCGACTGCGTGCCCGCCAGCACGAACCCTTCGAACGCCTGCGCGCGAATGAACTCGAACGCCCTGCGCCTCGCCTCCCTGCCCTCGAGCGGCCGGCCCTCTTCGTCCCGCAACAGCGCCCCCTCGCCGAAGGGCCGGTTCACCAGCAGGCGGATGCCCCGCTCGCGCGCCAGCGCGAACACCGGCGCCATCTCCTGCCGCAGCGGATTGTAGGGAATTTGCAGCCACTGAAACCAGCCGGACTCCACGGCGATCCGCGCCGCCTCCATTGTCTTCACGCTCGCGCCAAACTCGGGCACGCCGCGCCGCCGCGCCTCTTCGAGCGCCCGGTACACATCCTCGCGCCGCAACGCCTCTTCCGTCGCGCGGTGCACCTGGAGCAGGTCGATGCGCGGCAACAGCGACAGAGAGCGCTCCAGGCTCCTCATCAGCCCCGCCCGGGAATGGTCGGCGTACGACTCCTCCGTCCCCGGCGCCCAAACGTCCCCGAACTTGGTGGCGATCATTACCCTCGCAGCGTGCTCCGGGTGCGCGCGCAGGTACCGCCCCACGCGCTCTTCGCTCGATCCGTACGAAGAAGCCGTGTCCCAGAACGTGACGCCTTCTTCGACCGCCGCATTCAGCAGCCGCTTCACCTGTTCGCCGGAAGGCAGGCGCGTCCATCCCGCGCCCCATGGCCTGCCGATCTCAATCAGCCCGAGCCCCAGCTTCATGGAATTGCCTCTTTGGCGGGCCGTCGCGGCGGCATGCACCCGAGCCGCCGGCCCGCGAAACGATCCTCGCCGTCAGCACTCCAGCGCGGCGCGCCTCATCCACTCCACGGCCTCCACGATCCTCTCCGTCTCCTCGAAGCCGTAGGAGAGCCGCACCTGCCGCCGCGAGACCTCCCGCAACTCGCCCTCCTCCGACACACAATAAACGCCGGGAATGTAAATCACGCGCGGCGTCTGGCCGCCGCGCGCCAGGATCGAAAAGAACCGCGAATCCGGATGCGTCTCCAGCTCCCGGAAAGTCAGGTAGAAGTAGAAGCCCGCCGAGCCGCCCGAGACGGACTCCAGCCACGGACTTAGCTTTTCTTCGATCGCCGCCCGCACGGCTGCGGCCTTCCCGCGGTAGCCCTCGTTCACCCGCCGGATCTGCGCGTCGATCGCTCCGTCCAGCAGCCACGAGGCCATCTCCTGCACGAACAGCGGCGCGCTGAAGCCCGCGTCGCTGGTGCGCTGCACCATGGCGTTCATCAGCGGCCCGTCCGGCCCCAGCAGGTAGCCGATGCGCAGCGCCGGCGCCAGGATCTTGGAAAGAGTCCCCACTTCGTACACGATGCCTTCCTCGTCCGCCGCCAGCACCGATTCCGGCCGGGCCAGCGAAGCATCGTGCACCAGTTGCTCGTAGGCAAGATCGAACACCACCGGCACACGGCGCCGCGCGCGCCGGCCGAACCGCGCCGCCAGCTCCGCCACCTCGCGGCGGCGCCGGTTGGAGAGCACCGCGCCCGTGGGGTTGCTCACCGTCATCACGTAGAAGAACGACACCTGCGCGGCGTCCTCGCCCAGCGCATCGAGCTTCTCCGCCAGCAGGTCCGTGCGCAGCCCCTCGCCGTCCTCCGGCACGGCCAGCAGGCGGAAGCCGCGCCGCCGGAGCGCATCGAGGTAGATGTAGTAGCCCGGGTCCGAGGTCGCAACGATGCCGCGGGGGCAGATCTCGGCAATCCCTTCCAGCACGCTCATGGCGCCGCACGGGCCGATGATCAGCCGCTTCGCGGCCAGCGTCCGCTCGTCCAGCCCCGCTTCATGCCGCAACAGGAAGCTTTTCAGGCTCCGGATCAGGTTCGGCGAGCCTTCCGGGCCGCCGTAATTGAACGCCTGCCGGTAGCGCGACGGATCGCCCGCCACCGCCTGCATCGCTTCCGCCAGCAGCCCGGCGGGGATGGTCCGCTCGTTCACGTAGCCGACGCCGAGGTTGATGTCGTAGCCGTCGCGGAAGTCGCGCGCGAACGCCGCCATCATCCGGTTGGCCGGCGAGGGCTCCGCGCTCCGCGCTCCATAATCGGACAGAAATGTTTCCAGCCGCTCCACGCAACCGCGCCCGTTCAGTGCCCTTCGGCTTCCAGAAACCGCTCGGCCTCGATCGCCGCCATGCACCCGGCGCCGGCCGCGGTGATCGCCTGCCGGTACACGCGATCCTGCACGTCGCCCGCGTGAAACACGCCCGGCACGTTCGTGCGGGCCCCGCCGTGGCTGACGATGTAGCCGTCGGCATCCAGTTCGATCTGCCCCGCAAAGGGCTTCGTGTTCGGGATGTGCCCGATGGCGAGGAACAGCCCGTCCACTTCCTGCACCCACGTCTCGCCCGTCTTCACGTTCTTCAGCTTCACCCCGGTCACGTAGCCTTTCCCGGCGTCGTAGACGTCCTCGATCACGGCGCCGGTGAGCCACTTGATCTTCGGGTTGGCGCGGCAGCGCTCCAGCATGATCTTCGAGGCGCGGAACTCGTCGCGGCGGTGGACGATGGTCACCTCCTCGCCGAAGCGCGTGAGGAAATTCGCCTCCTCCATCGCCGAATCGCCCCCGCCCACCACCATGATCTTCTTGCCCTTGTAAAAGAAGCCGTCGCAAGTGGCGCACGAGCTGACGCCGTGGCCGATGAGCTTCTGCTCGTTCGGCAGCCCCAGCCACCGCGCGCTGGCGCCGGAGGCGATGATCAGCGTGCGGCACTCCTCCCACTGCCCGTCGATCCGGATGCGGAAAGGCCGCCGGCTCAGGTCCGCCTCTTCCACCAGCCCGTTGACGTACTCGGCGCCGAACCGCTCCGCCTGCTTCTTCATGTTCTCCACGAGCACGGGCCCCATAATGCCCTCCGGGAAGCCGGGGAAGTTCTCCACTTCCGTCGTCAGCGAAAGCTGCCCGCCCGGCTCGTGCCCGCTCACGACAAGCGGCTTCAGGCCCGCCCGCGCCGTGTAAATGGCCGCCGTGTTGCCCGCGCAGCCGGACCCGATGATGATGACGTTCCGCATGAAAAACTGGCTCCTTTAGTTTGAAACAGAAACGGCCGGCCCTGTTCAGACCTGCTCCGGCACCACGTACGGCGGCCGGTACTTCCGCGTCTGCATCTCGTTGGCCTCGGCGTCGCCGATGAAGCGGCCGTTCGCGTCCAGCCGCAGCGTGCGCCCGGCGCGGTAGGCGATGTTGGCCAGATGGCAGAAATCCGCCGCCAGCGCCCCGATCTCGATTTCGGCGGCGAGCTTCGTGTGGTCCCGCGACTTCACCGCCTCGATGAAGTTCTTCACGTGCTCGATCATGCCTTCGCCCGTGGCCTTCTCTTCCGCGATCTTCTCGTACTTGTCGCGCCCGCCCGCCCCGGCGCTGCGCGCCCCGACAAAATCCGCCAGCGCGCTGCGGTAGACGGCGAACCCCGCCTGGTCCAGCACCATGAAGCCCTTCTCGCCGAAGAAAATGTTGCCCACGTAATTCGCGCCGCGGATCGGCGCCAGCGCTTCCGGCGGCGTGGGCAGGTTGCGCACATCGAACGTCATCTCGCCGTCGTCCCAGTGGAACGAGGCGTGCTGCGTGTTCGGCGTCTCCTGGTCGTCCTGCCACAGGAACTTGCCGCCGCTCCCCATGACTCTCTTCGGCCAGTCCTTCCGCCCCAGCCCCCACAGCGCGATGTCCATCTCGTGCACGCCCTGGTTGCCGATGTCGCCGTTGCCGGTGTCCCAGAACCAGTGCCAGTTGTACTCGAATTTGTTTACGCTGAACGGCTTCATTTGCGCCGGCCCGAGGAACTTGTCCCAATCCACGCCCGGCGGAACCGGCTGGTCCGGCGTGTGGCCGATGGAGAAGCGCCGGCGGAAGCACAGGCCCCGCGCCATGTACACCTTGCCGATGACGCCGTCCTTCAGCATCTGGATGGCCTTCATCTTGTGCGGCGTCGAGCGGCTCTGGCTGCCCACCTGCACCATGCGCTTGTACTTGCGCGCCGCCTCCACCATCTTGCGGCTCTCGAACATGTTGTGGCTGGCCGGCTTCTCCACGTACACGTCTTTGCCCGCCTGGCAGGCCCAGATGGTGGCCAGCGCGTGCCAGTGGTTCGGCAGCGGCAGCGACACCGCCTGGATCTCCTTCGACTCGAACATCTGCCGCATGTCGCCGTACTCGGCCGGCTTGTAGCCCTTGGCCTTCTCGATCATCGCGATCGCCCGCTCGCGCGCCGCCTGGTTCACGTCGCACACAGCGGCGATCCGGCAGTCCTCGATCGCGTTGTAGAAATTGATGTGGTCGCGCCCGCGCCCGCCGAGTCCGACGATGCCGATCTGCACCCGGTCATTGGCGCCCAATATCGGCATGCGCGCCGTCGCCGCGGCTGCCGCGGCCCCGAGAAACGTGCGTCTTTCCGTTTTCATAGGATCTACCGCTCCACTTCTGCCATTCTAGGCGAGCGGCCATGGCCGCCGTCCGCCGTCTCCGGGCGATAGAATACCCCACAGCCATGCGTCCACGCTTGCTGTTGGTTCTCGCCTCCGTCCTCATGACTGCCGCGCTTCCCGCCGCCGCCCAGCCGTCGCAGCCTCCGCTGCCGGACGCCGAGCGCACCCGCTGGTTCCGCAACGCGAAGTTCGGCATGTTCATCCACTGGGGCGTCTATTCCGTGATCGGCCGCCACGAATGGATCCGCCATCAGGCGCAGATCCCGCAGGCCGAATATGACAAATACGCCCGGCGCTTCAATCCCGTGAAGTTCAACGCCGACGAATGGGTGCAGTTGGCCAAGGGCGCCGGCGCGCGCTACATCGTCATCACCTCCAAGCACCACGACGGCTTCAGCATCTACCGCAGCCGCGCGAGCGACTACGACATGGAGATCACGCCCTACAAGGGCGATCCGCTCAAGGACCTCGCCGCGGCAGCCAAACGCCACGGCGTGCGGCTCGGCTTCTATCACTCCATCATGGACTGGCATCATCCCGACTACCGCCCGCGCCGCGCCTGGGAATACCCGGACAACTACAAGGAAGGCGGCGACAACAACCGCTACATCGACTTCATGAAGGAGCAGCTCCAGGAACTGCTCACCGGCTACGGCGACGTGGCCGTCATCTGGTTCGACGGCGAGTGGGAGCACACGCTGGCCAACGCCAAACGCGACGACGAGATCTACGACTTCATCCGCTCGCTCCAGCCCAACACCCTCATCAACGACCGCCTCTACGAGCGCAAGCCCGGCAACCGCGCCGACTTCGGCACTCCCGAGCAGTACGTCCCCGCCACCGGAGTCAAAAGCCCCGACGGCAAGCCCGTGCTCTGGGAAGCCTGCGTCACCATCAACCAGGACTCCTGGGGCTACAACAAGTACGAGACGGTCTTCAAGACCGAGCGCGACCTCATCCGCATGCTCGTCGAGGTGGTCAGCAAGGGCGGCAACCTGCTGCTCAATGTCGGCCCGCGGCCCGATGGCACAATTCAGGAGGAATTTGTCACGCGGCTCAACGCGATCGGCCGCTGGCTCCGGGTCAACGGCGAGGCGATCTATGACACCACCGCCAGCCCGTTTGAGCGCATGTCGTTCTTCGGCCGCGCCACGGCCAAGGGCCGCACGCTCTACCTCCACGTCTTCCAGTGGCCCGCTGACGGCAAGCTCCGCGTGGCCGGGCTGAAGAACCTCGTCCACAAAGCGCGTCTGCTCGCCGACCCGAACCGCCCCGTGAAAGCCGTGCGCGACGGGCCGGACATCGTGCTCGATTTGCCCGGCGAAGCCCCGGACGAAATCGCCAGCGTCATCGCCCTCGAGCTCGACGGCGAGCCCGCCTCCGAACCCTTCCTGAACCGCCCGGACTCGAAAGGCGTCATCACTCTCGGCGTCGAATCCTGCGAAATCGACACCGAGTTCGAACAGCGCGCCAAAAAGGAAAATGCTCTCGGCCACGTGTTCCTCACGCAGTGGACGCGCGACCGTGACATCCCCTACTGGGTCGTCGATGCGCCCAAGGCGGGCCTCTACAGCGTCGACATCAGCTACGCCGCCCGCCGCGCCGGCGCCCAATTCTCCATCGAAGCGGGCGGCGCAAAACTCGAGGGCAAAGCAGAGGCCACCGGCGGCGATTGGGTCTTCAAAACCCGCCGCGCCGGTGAAATCCGGCTGTCCGCAGGCCGCAACGAAGTGCGCGTGCGCATCGCCTCCGCCGGCGGCACGATGAATCTGGAGCGCGTCACCTTGCGCCCGGCCGAGTAACCGAATTCGGGAACACCGCCGCAGCGCCGTTCGTAAACACAGGAAGGAGGTGCCCGGTGATCCGAAGGGCAGCTTGGCATATCGCGGCGGCGCTGGGATTTGTTGCGCTGGCCGGTTGCAATGTTCCGCCCCCGGGCAGCTTGGGCGAAGACCGGCGCGAGTCCGTTGTCATCGAAAAGGCGCGTGCGCAGGGCGCCGAGCGCATCACGGCCGAAATCCACTTCGCCGCGGGCGAGCTGAGCCTTGCCGGCGGCGCCAAAGAGTTTCTCGAAGCCGATTTCCTCTACAACGCGCCTGCTCTCAAGCCGCAGGTGCGTTTCGAGGAGACCGGGTTCCGCCGGCGCCTCTCCATCTCGCATGCCAATCCGCCCCCCGCCGCGGGCAACGTGCGCAACCGCTGGCAGATCCGCCTGGGCGGCGGCGTTCCTCTGGATCTCGTCATCCGGTGCGGCGCAGGCGAGAACCAACTGGACTTCCGGGAAGTGCCGCTGCGCAGCCTGGAAATGAACCTCGGCGTCGGCGAGGTGAAAGCCGATCTCCGCCTCAAGCTCGACCACGATGTGGAAGCGAAAATCCAGGGCGGCATCGGGCGGGCCGAAGTGCTCGTGCCCGCCGAGGGCGTCGATGCGACTGCACAGGGCGGCATCGGAAACATCCACGTCATCGGGCTGGAAAGACAGGACGGGCGCTGGAAAAGCGCCAAGTCCGGCGGCCGCGCCGGCCGCCTGAAGCTTGACGTCCAGGGCGGCATCGGCGAAATCCTCATCCGCGCCGAATAGCATCGCCCGGTTTCGGCCCCGGTCCTCGCCTGCCTGCGGGATTGCCCGCGGCGGGTCCTGGTGCGGTTTCATGGAATCAGGACCCATGCGATGAGCCCATCCGCCGTCCCTTCCCCCGGACGCGCCGCCGTGCAGCCGGTGACGCAACGCGCCATCCGGCGCGTCCTCATCGCGGGCTATGGCCTGGTGATGTTGTGCCTGCTGGCCGCAGGCCTGCTGGGCCTGCGCAACATCGCTTCCATCCGCGCCGCCTCCGCCGAGCTGCTCGAAGAACAGATCCGCATCCAGAACCTCCTCGACGCCGTTCTTCGCGGCCAGCGCGCCATCAACGCCGTCTTCGCCGGCTTCGCCCGCCAGCCCGACGAGATCGACGAGGCTCAACTGCTCAGCCAATTGGATGCCTCCGACCGCGACATCGAGCGCATCGCGACCGCCTCGGCCGGCGAACCCGAACAGGCGATGTGGCAGGACCTGTACCGCGCCGCCACCGAGTTCTCGAACGAAGCCCGCATGATTCTTGGCGAAGACGCTTCCAGCCGCCGGCCCATCCGCCGCCTCATGCACGCTCACCAGCAGGTGCTCGGCCTCGTCGACCGCCTCGTGGAGGTGGAAACCCGGCGCTCCGTGGCGCTCAAACAGCGCATCGAAGAGCTCTCGCTCCGCCTCGCACAGCAGTCCGCCGTCTTGCTCGGCGCCGGCTTCCTCATGGCGCTGCTCTGCGCCGCCTACGCCGCCCGCTGGACGCTTCGCATGATCCGCCAGATGGAGTGGCAGACCGGCGAGCTCAGCCGCGTGAGCTGGCAGTTGCTCGACAAGCAGGAGAACACCGCGCGCCGCTTCTCGCACGAACTCCACGACGAGCTCGGCCAGGCGCTCACCGCCTTGAAAGCGAATCTCGTGGCGCTCGCCGCCAGGCCCGACTCCTCCCGGCGCATCATCGACGATTGCCTCCAGATCATCGACTCCTCCATGGGCGCCGTCCGCGAAATCTCGCAACTGCTGCGCCCCACCATGCTCGATGACTTCGGCCTCGAAGCCGCCCTCCGCTGGCTCTGCGAACGGTTCCAGCAGAGAACGCGCATCACGGTCGATCTCCGCGTCTCCCTGCCCGAAAGGCTCCCTGAAGAGGTGGAAACGCACCTGTTCCGCATCGCCCAGGAGGCCCTCACCAATGCTGCACGCCACTCCGGCGCCACCAGCGTCTCGGTTACCCTCAGTCTCGAAAACGGCCGCGCCCGCCTCCGCATCGCCGACAACGGCAAGGGCCTCGACCCTTCCCGCCTCCCCGCCGGCGGCCTCGGCATGGTGGGCATGCGCGCCCGCGCCCGCAGCGCCGGCGGAGAGCTGAAAATAGAAACAGGCCTGGGCGAAGGGCTTGCCGTGGAGGCCCTGATTCCTGCCGCCGGCCGCCCCGTCTCCGCCGGCCACACTGCCGCATGACCCCGAAACCCATCCGCGTTCTGCTCGCCGACGACCACTCCCTCGTCCGCCAGGGCTTCCGCCGCATCCTCGAGGCCCAACCCGATCTGGAAATCGTCGGCGAAGCCTCCGACGGCCGCGAGGCCGTCGAGTTGGCCGCGCAGCTCAAGCCCGAGGTCGTGGTCATGGATGTGGCCATGCCGGGCCTGAACGGGATCGAGGCCACGCGCCGCATCTGCGAGTCCTCCCCCCGCACGCGCGTCCTCGCCCTCTCCATGCATCGCGACTCGGTCTACGTCCGCGAAATCCTCCGCGCCGGCGCCCGCGGCTACCTGCTCAAGGATGCTTTCGACGCCGATCTCGTCTCCGCCGTGCGCGCCGTCGCCCGCGGAGAGGGCTTCATCGCTCCCGCCATCGCCGATTGCGTGCTCGCCGATTACCGCCAGCATGTGAGCGACCCCATCGATCTGCTCACCGCGCGCGAGCGCGAGGTGCTCCAGCTCATCGCCGAGGGGAAAACAAACAAGGAAATCGCCTCGCTGCTCAACCTCAGCGTCTACACCGTCGACGCCCACCGCGGCCGCATCATGGAGAAGCTCAACCTGCACTCCGCCGGCGAGCTCGTCCGCTTCGCCGTCCGCAAGGGCCTCATCGACTGACGCCCCGCCCTGCGCCCTTACGCTATCATTCCCAATGGTGGTTCCCGAATCCCCTCCGCCTGAAGCCGCCCTCCCGCTGGCCTCCGTCGTCATCGTTTCTTTCAATTGCCGCGCCGCCCTTGAGCGCTGTCTGGACGCCCTCGCCCGCAGCACCGTCTTCGACCGGCTGGAAGTGCTCGTCGTCGACGCCGGCAGCCGCGACGGCTCCGCCGAGGTCGACCACGACCGCCCCTGGGTGCAGGTCATCCGCATGCCCATGTACTTCGGCAAGACCCGCGCCCGCAACATCGGCACACGCACCGCCCGCGCCGACCTGATCCTCTTTCTCGATCCGCGCGTGGAATTCGCGCCCGAATGCATCGAAAATCTCGTCGCCGCGCTGGATGAGCACCCGGAAGCAGTCGCCGCCTTCCCCGCCTTCCGAACGCCCGACGGCCAGCCCGTCGAGTGCGCGTTCCCGCTTCCGGACCCCGCCCAATTGCGCCTCGCCAGCCTCCATCTCGAGCCCCTCCCCCGCGCCCCCCTGCGCCAGGGCGCCGCCGAAGCCGTCGAAGATTGGGCCGTGCTCGTCCGCAAGACCTTCCTCGGCGGCATGAACTATCTCAACGAAAACCGTTTCTCCGAGCACTGGGCCTTGCTCGACGTCTGGCGCCAGGTCCGCAGCGCCGGCAAAAAGATCCTCTGCGCCGAACAGGCCGCCGCCATCCTCCACCCGCCTCTGCCCCCGGCGGCGCCCCGCGAGGAACTCGCCGCCGACGCCGTCTCGGGCGCCGCCGCCTACATCGCCAAGTACGAGGGCTTCCTCTCAGGCCTCCTCTTCCGCCTCCGGTGCCTGCTGGCCGCCCTGTTCTCCTTCCGCCTCGGCCTCGCCTGGAACATCCTCCAGGCCCGCCGCCTCGACCCCACCCAATAAGGCGATTCACCGCCTAAAGTTCCGCCGCCCCGCGCCCGATAGATGCCCAGGACATGACTATGACGGCGCTTGTCTGGATCCTGTTGCCGCTGTTCATCGCCATGGGCAGCGCCCTGCTCAGCTACTACATCATGCAGGCGCGGCTCGAAGTCGCGGTGGCCAAAGAGCGGGAAACCCTGGCCGAAGCCCAGGCCACCATCCGCAACCAGGAGAAGCTCATGGAAGAAAAGGTCCGCGCGGCCGAAGAGATCGCCGCCCGGCAGGCATTCGACCAGCTTCTGGCCGATTTCCGCGTCGAGGAACGCCACTTCATGCGCGAGAACAAGTCCATGTTCGTCAACCGCAAGTCGCTCGTCATGCAGGAGCGCCTCTTTTTCCGCAACATCCCTCTCTCGAACTGGATCGAACACGAAATGGTGGTGGAGGAAGGCAGCGACATGAAGTCCCTGGCCGAACAGGCGTCCATCTTCAACGCCCGCTCGCTGGCTGCCTCCGCCACCAACGGCCACAACGGCAACGGCCACGCCGACGGCCACGCCCGCGGCGTTCGCCTGCTCCGCTCCCGCGAATCCCGCACCGCCTGATCACCGCCGGGCCGCGCTTCCGCAGCCCGCGCCGCGCCTGCGCGCTGCCCCGGCGGAGGCGCTCCAACGCCGCTGCAAGCACGCCGCCTCCCGCCTTGCATTCGGGGCCGTCGCCGACCCCATAGTACAATCAGATTTCATGCGAAAGTCCCTGATTTTCGCGCTCCTCGCGGCTTGTTCCGCCTTCGCGCAACCTCGGGAACCCGTCCGCGCCCGCCACGCCATGGTGGTCGCCCAGGAGCCTCTCGCCGCCGACATCGGCGCGGAAGTGCTCCGCAAGGGCGGCAACGCGGTCGACGCCGCCGTCGCCGTGGCTTTCGCTCTCGCCGTCACCCACCCTTCCGCCGGAAACCTTGGCGGCGGCGGCTTCCTCCTCGCCCGTTTCTCCGATGGCGCCTCCACCTTCATCGACTTCCGCGAAATGGCCCCCCTGGCCGCCTCGCGCGACATGTACCTCGCCGCCGGCGGCAAGCTCACCGAAGACTCTCTCATCGGGTGGCGCGCCGCCGCCGTGCCGGGTACCGTCCGGGGCCTCGAACTCGCACACCGCAAGCACGGCAGCAAGCCCTGGGCGGAACTCCTCCAGCCCGCCATCCGCCTCGCCGCCGAAGGCGTCACACTCTCCTACGCCGAAGCCCGCTCCCTCTGCGGCGCCCGCACGCGCCTGGCGCGCTTCGAGCACTCCCGCCGCATCTTCCTCAACAACGGCGCCTGCTTCGAACCCGGCGACGTCCTCCGCCAGCCCGAGCTCGCTCGCACCCTCGAGCGCATCGCCCGCCACGGCGCCCGCGACTTCTATGAAGGCGAAACCGCCCGCATCCTCGCCGAAGAGATGCAGAACAACGGCGGGCTTGTCACGCTTGAAGACCTGCGCGGCTACAAAGCCGTCGAGCGCGCGCCGCTCAAAGGCAGCTACCGCGGCTACACCATTCTCACCGCCCCGCTGCCCAGCTCCGGCGGCATCGGCATCCTGCAAATGCTGGCCATGCTCGAAGGCTCCGGCTATGAAAAACACGGCCTCGGCTCGGCAGCCTCGCTGCACTGGATCGCCGAGGTCATGCGCCGCTACTTCGCTGACCGCGCCCAATACCTCGGCGACTCGGACTTCGCGCGCGTCCCCGTCCGCGGCCTCCTGGATCCGGCCTACATCGCTTCCCGCCGCGCCTCCGTTCGTCCGGACCACGCCACCCCGAGCGCCGAACTCGGCGCCGGCAGCCCCGCGTTCGAATCCGAAAACACCACCCACTTCAACGTCGTCGACGCGCAGGGCAACGCAGTCGCCCTCACCTACACCATCAACAACTCTTACGGCAATGCCGTTGCCGTGCCCCGCCTCGGCTTCCTCCTCAACAACGAGATGGACGACTTCGCCGTCCAGCCCGGCAAGCCCAATATGTTCGGGCTCATCCAGGGCGAAGCCAACGCCATCGCCCCGCGCAAGCGGCCTCTCTCCGCCATGACGCCCACGATTGTCGAGAAGGACGGCAAGCTGGTCATGGCTCTCGGCGCGCCCGGCGGACCGCGCATCATCTCCGGCGTCCTCCAGGTCCTGCTCCATGTCATCGATTTCGGCGCCGGCATCCAGCGCGCCGTGGACCAGCCCCGCATCCATCATCAGTGGATGCCGGACACCTTGTATCACGAATCCGGCTTCTCCCCGGACACGCTCGACCTGCTCCGCCAGCGCGGCCACAGTCTCGCGCCCATCTTTTCCGTCGGCTCCGTAGAAGCCATCCTGGTCGAGGAGCCGCGCGTGCGCTCCGTCGAAGACGCCACCACCAAGGGCGCCAACGTCACTGAGCGCATCCGCTGGCTCGCCGCCGCCCAGAACGGCCGCAGCGCCGGCAAGGCCTCGGGATTCTGAACCTATGCAGCGCGCCCTCTCCACTCACCTCATCGTCAACCACCGCCTCACCACCGTCTGGCTGGAGCGCATCCACGCCGCCGGCTTCCCCCTGGTCGAAATCTTCTGCGCCCGGCAGCACTTCGACTACCGCAACCGCTCCCAGGTTGCCGAACTCGGCTACTGGTTCCGCGACTCCGAGCTGCGCTGCCACTCCCTCCACTCCCCCATGTACAGCGACGACTGCTGGGGCCGCTCCGGTCCCGGCGCCGTCGTCTCCATCACGGAGCTGTCCAAGCCCAGGCGCCTCGCCGCCGTCGATGAAATCAAACGCGCCCTCGAAGCCGCCGAGAAGTTCCCCTTCCGCTACCTCATCCAGCACCTCGGCGTCTCCGAAGAGGAATATGACGAGAAGAAAATCGAGGCCGCTTTCACCGCCCTCGAAGACATCTGCCTGTTCGCCAAACACCGCGGCGTCGAGGTCCTGCTCGAAAACATCCCCAACCGCCTCTCCTCCGCCGAGCGCCTCCTGCACTTCAACGAAGTCACCCACCTGAACCTCAACTTCTGCCTCGACACGGGCCACGCCCACATCATGGAAGGCGTCGAGAACGCCTTCCACCTCCTCAAGGACCGCATCCGCTCCACCCACGTCCACGACAACGACGGCGAGCGCGACATCCACCTCTTCCCCACCCTCGCCGCCGCCGGCGCCATCGAATGGGGCCGCGTCATGCCCCTGCTCCGGGAGCGCGCGGACCAGTTCCCGCTCCTGCTCGAACTCAAAGAGTCCCCCGATTTTCCCAATCCTCTCGAGTCGGCCCGCCTCGCGGCCGGCAACCTGGAGTCCTGCTGATGTCTTCCCTGCCCAGAATCGCCATCGAAAACGCTTCCCGCCACGATGGCCAAACCGTCGAAATCGCCGGCTGGCTGTACAACCTCCGCCGCTCCGGCAAGATCATCTTCCCGCTGCTGCGCGACGGCACCGGCATCATGCAGTGCGTCGCCGTGAAAAACAATATCAGCGAGAAATGTTTTAACGACCTGCGCGACCTCACCCAGGAATCCGCCCTCGTCGTCCGCGGCCGCATCCGCGCTGAAAGCCGCGCCCCGGGCGGCTACGAGCTGGACGTGGAAAACGCCGAGATCGTCCACCGCATCCCCGAGGACCAGCCCTATCCCATCACCCTGAAGGAACACGGCGTCGATTTCCTCTTCGACCACCGCCACCTCCACCTCCGCTCGCGCCGGCCCCACGCCATCCTCCGCGTCCGCCACGAGATCATCCGCGCCATCCGCGACTACTTCGACTCCAACGGCTTCACTCTCGTCGACACGCCCATATTCACTCCCGCCGCCTGCGAAGGCACCACCACGCTGTTCGAGGTCGACTACTTCGAGGACGAGAAAGTCTATCTCACGCAGTCCGGCCAGCTTTACAACGAAGCCACCGCGATGGCTTTCGGCAAGACCTACTGCTTCGGCCCCACCTTCCGCGCCGAAAAATCCAAGACCCGCCGCCACCTCACCGAGTTCTGGATGGTCGAGCCGGAGATGGCCTACGCCACGCTGGAGGACGTCAAGCGCGTCGCCGAAGAGCTCATCTGCTTCGTCATCGGCCGCGTGCTCGAGCGCCGCCGCCGCGAACTGGAAACCCTCGAGCGCGACATCAGCAAGCTCGAGGCCGTCAAGCCCCCCTTCCCCCGCCTCTCCTACGACGAAGCCGTCGCCATCCTCCAGCGCAAGGGCTCCGAAATCCAGTGGGGCGGCGACTTCGGCGGCACGGACGAAACGCTGCTGTCGGAGGAGTTCGACCGCCCCGTCATGGTCGACCGCTTCCCCGCCTCCATCAAGGCGTTCTACTTCCAGCCGGACGAACAGCGCCCCGACGTCGTGCTCGGCGTCGACGTCCTGGCCAGCGAGGGCTACGGCGAAGTCGTCGGCGGCGGCCAGCGCATCCACGACTACAACCTCCTGCTCCAGCGCATCCGCGAACACAACCTGCCGCAGGAAGCCTTCGAGTGGTATCTCGACCTGCGCCGCTACGGCTCCGTGCCGCACGCGGGCTTCGGCATGGGCGTCGAGCGCGCCGTCGCATGGATCTGCGGCCTTGACCACATCCGCGAAACCATCGCCTTCCCGCGCATGCTTTACAGGACTCGCCCATGAGACGGATGCCCCAGACGATCTCGGTCATCGGCGCCCCGCTCGATCTGGGCGCCGGACGCCGCGGCGTCGACATGGGCCCCTCGGCCATGCGCGTCGCCGGCATCGATGCGCGGCTCGAGTCCCTCGGATACCGCGTCGAGGACCTCGGCAACGTGCCCGTGGAACAGCAGGAAGCGCTCAAAGTCGGCGCCGAAAACGCCCGCTACGTCAAACCCATCGCCGCCACCTGCCGCGCCCTCGCCGCCCGCGTCGAGCGCGCCATGCGGCAAGGCCGCTTCCCCCTCGTGCTCGGCGGCGACCACTCCGTCGCCGTCGGCGCCGTCAACGGGGTCGCCGCCCACTACCGCAAGCGCAACCACCGCATCGGCGTCATCTGGCTCGACGCCCACACCGACATGAACACCCCGGAAACATCCCCTTCCGGAAATGTTCACGGCATGCCGCTCGCCTGCCTCGTCGGCGCTGGTCCGCGCGAGCTCACCCACTTGAACGGCGTCTCGCCCGTCCTCGATCCCCGCAATGTCGTCCTCGTCGGCATCCGCGACGTCGATCTCGACGAGCGCCCCATCGTCCGCCAGTCCGGCGTCACCGTCTTCACCATGCGCGACATCGACGAGCGGGGCATGCGCGCCGTCATGACCGACGCCATCCACATCGCCTCACGCGGCGCCGTCGGCATCCATCTCTCGCTCGATATGGACGGGATCGACCCCGGCGAGGCACCCGGCGTCGGCACCCCCGTCCGCGGCGGCATCTCCTACCGCGAGGCCCACCTCGCCATGGAGATGCTCTGCGATTCCCGCCTGCTGCGGTCGATGGAGGTGGTCGAGGTCAACCCCATTCTCGATGTCGCCAACCGCACCGCCCAGCTCGCCGTCGAACTGGCTCTCTCGGCCATGGGGAAACGCATCCTATGAGCGGCCTGCGCGTCGCCGTCCTCCACGGCGGCCGGTCCGGCGAACACGAGGTCAGCCTCCGCTCCGCCGAGTCCGTCATCGACGCCCTCGCCCGCAAGGGCCACCGCCCCGTCCCCTACTTCATCTCCAAAGACGGCCGGTGGCACCCCGCCCCCATCCTCCCCGTCCCCGGCTCGAATCCCGATATCGATGTCGTCTTCCCCGTCCTCCACGGCACATTCGGCGAAGACGGCACCGTCCAGGGCCTGCTGGAACTGGCCGCCCTGCCCTACGTCGGCGCCGGCGTCTTCGCCTCCGCCGCCGCCATGGACAAAGACCTGTTCAAGCGCATCTGCCGCGAGCGCGGCCTCCCCGTCGCCGACTACCTCGTCCTCCATGCGCCAAGCCTCGATCCCGCGCCCGTCCTGCGCCGCCTCCCCTTCCCCGTCTTCGTCAAGCCCGCCAACCTCGGCTCTTCCGTCGGCATCCACAAGGCCCACGACGCCGCCGAGCTCTCCGCCGCCCTCGCCGACGCCGCCCGCTACGACACCAAGATCCTCGTCGAACGCTGCATCATCGGCCCGGAGCTCGAGTGCGCCGTCGTCGGCAACCACAACCCGGAAGCCTCCACCCCTTGCCAGATCTTTCCCTCGCGCGAGTTTTACGACTACGACGACAAGTACATCCTTGACAAGGCCCGCGCCGCCATCCCCGCCGAAGTCCCCGCGGAAATCATCCACCAGGTCCGCCGCCTCGCCGTCGAATGCTACCGCGCCGTCGGCTGCACCGGCATGGGCCGCGTCGATTTCCTGGTCGAAGCCGCCACCGGCCAGGTCTTCATCAACGAACTGAACACCATCCCCGGCTTCACCTCCATCAGCATGTTCCCCAAGATGTGGGCCTACGACGGCCTCCCCATGCCGGAACTCGTCCACCGCCTCGTCGAACTCGCCATCGAGCGCTTCCGCGAGCGCCAAGCCCTGCGGTACGAAAAATGATCCCGCGCCTCGCGGCCCTGCTCCTGCTCGTTCTCCCTGCCCATCCGCAGTCTCCCCCGCCTGCCGCCGCGGATCTCGAGGACGCCCTCCGCCGCTTCACCGCCGTCCTTGCCGCCGCCCTCGATCACTCCGCCGACGCCGTCGACCTCGACGCCGCCTTCTACCGCGGCGCCATCCCCGGCATGCTCCGCCGCCTCGACCCCCACTCGGTCTTCTTCGACGCCGATCAATTCCAGCAGCTCAAGGAGCTCGAGCGGAGCGTCACCAAGGGCTTCGGCACCATCGTCAGCCTCCTGCCCGGCCGCGTCATCATCCTGCAAACCATGCCCGGCTCGCCTTCACAGAAAGCCGGCCTCGCTCCGGGAGATGAGATCCTCGTCATCAACAACATCCCGCTCGCCTATCTCGAACTCGACCAGCTCGTCGAGCTGCTCGGCTACACCCGCCAACGCGAGGCGCGCCTCCTGGTCCGCCGCCAGGGCGAAGCCCGCCCCGTAGAAGTCACCCTCTCGCCCGCCGAACTCGAATCCCCCAGCGTCGACCGTTCCTTCCTCCTCGCCCCCTCCATCGCCTACATCCGCGTTTCCAGCTTCGATGCGAAAACCGCCGAGGATCTCCGCCGCACCATCCAGAACCTTGGCGGAGAACAGCTAGGCGGACTCGTTCTGGACCTGCGCAACAACCAGGGCGGCGTCGTGCAGTCCGCCGCGGCCGCCGCCGCGCTTTTCCTCGAACCCGGCGCCGTCATCTTCTCCGCCCGCGGGCGCAACACCCCCGCCGAAGAGCTGAAAGTGCCCGAGGGCTTCACCCCTTACCGCTTCAAACTCGCCCTCCTCGTCAATGGCAAGACCGCCAGCGCCGCCGAGATCTTCGCCGGCGCCATCCAGGACAACGACCGCGGCGCCCTGCTCGGCGAACCCACCTTCGGCAAAGGCCTCGTCCAGCGCGTTTATCCCCTCAGCGCCGGCGCCGGCCTCGCCCTCACCACCGCCTTCTACTACACCCCCAGCGGGCGGTCCATCCAGAAGCCGCTCTGGGGCACGGAGCTCGAAACGGCCACTGCGGAGCCGCAGCAGGAATTCCGCACCCGTCTCGGCCGCATCGTGCGCGGCGGCGGCGGCATCCAGCCCGATTTCATCGTCTATCAACAGGCGTATTCGCCCCTCGGCCGGGTGCTGGAAGCCTCCGGGGCCTATCCCAATTTCGCCACCGAATGGCTGAAAAACCACCCCCAATCCTACCGCCCTGATTTGTCCATTTCCCCGGAAATTCTCGATGAATTCCAGCTCTGGCTCTCCCGCCGCAACATCCGTCCCTCGCTCGCTGAATGGACCGCCGAACGCGAAACCCTCCGCCGCCGCCTCCTCCAGGAGATCCTGAACCAGGCCGCCGGCGTCGCCGCCGGCGACGAAGTCGAACTCCGCGCCGATCCCGTCGTTCTCCGCGCCCTCTCCGTCCTTGCCCCCTGACTCCAGCCCACCTCCCAACCCGGTTTCCCCTCGCGCTTCTTCCTCATGGCTTCCCCTCGCGCTTCTTCCTCATGGCTTCCCCTCGCGCTTCTTCCCCATGGCTTCCCCTCGCGCTTCTTCCCCATGGCTTCCCCTCGCGCTTCTTCCCCATGGCTTCCCCTCGCGCTCGCGCGAGGGCCTCAGCCGTGCCCCCCTCACGGCCGCTCACAAAAGCGCTTCGCGCTGGGCCAAGCCCCGAGGAAATACCTGGGAACAGCGGATAAAAGGAAGTCGCGCGGGAG
>Ga0272446_1003232_pt1 | contig 20917 bp, 14 predicted proteins | sample YNPCB0061_FD_194587 | JGI IMG/M metagenome (GOLD analysis project Ga0272446, IMG submission 194587) | Hot spring microbial mat communities from Yellowstone National Park, WY, United States - YNP-CB-006-1 | ecosystem: Environmental > Aquatic > Thermal springs > Hot (42-90C) > Sediment | place...
GAAACAGACCCAGCAAAACGACAGGCCTGGTTGACGTTTGTGATTGTGGGGGGCGGGCCAACGGGGGTTGAACTGGCAGGGGCGATCGCGGAACTGGCTTTCAAAACTCTGAAAAAAGACTTCCGCAACATAGACACCAATGAGACCCGCATCCTGCTGTTGGAAGCAATGGACCGCATTCTGCCGCCCTACACGCCCGAATTGTCGGCCCAGGCAGAGCAAAGTTTAGCTAGCCTGGGTGTACAGGTTCAGACCAATACCTTAGTCACCGATATTACGGATGAAGTGGTCAACCTGAGGCGGGGCGATCAGATCGCACAGATTCCGGCCCGCACTATTCTCTGGGCTGCTGGAGTCAGGGCTTCCCTGATGGGCAAGGTTCTGGCCGATCGCACTGGGGTGGCGGTGGATCGGACCGGACGGGTGATAGTGGAACCGGATCTCAGTTTGCCGGGTTATCCAAACATCTTTGTCATTGGCGATCTGGCCCACTATGCCCATCAGGATGGCAAGCCGTTACCCGGTATTGCCCCCGTTGCTATGCAAGAAGGCGACTATGTGGCTAAGCGAGTGCGGCGGCAGTTGCAGGGAGAGGAGGAAATACCCCCCTTTAGATATGTGGACATTGGCAGTCTGGCTGTGATTGGTCAAAATGCCGCCGTCGTGGATCTGGGTTTTGTGCGGCTAACCGGGCCGATTGCCTGGCTGATCTGGGTGTTTGTTCACATTTATTTTCTGATCGAATTCGACAACAAGTTAATTGTGATGCTGCAATGGGGCTGGAACTACTTTACCCGCAGTCGGGGCGCCCGCCTGATCACAGGAGGAACCTTGTTGCCAACTGAAATTGATCTGTCAGCCCCGGCGTCATCGGGTCAAAATGGCCAAGAAACGGGAACGCCTGCCAGCAAAACCACGCTGCCTGCGTAAGGACATCGTTGTAACAGAATAGGTCTCATACACAGGCGAAGCATTTAGAAATGATTGCAGTTTTCATGGCAGTTTGACACGCCTCAATAGCGAAGATGGGGTGGTGCCCCATGGCGGGATGAATTTATGGCACCCCAGCAGACAAGTTTTGGTGGTAATCTTGGCCCTGGCCTTTTGGTGCTTGATTGGCCTGCGTCAAACTTCTAGCCATCCAGCAACGGTTGAGTTGACCTGGGCTTGCCTCTTGCGGATTCGCACCGGAATCAGGAAACTGGATCAATAGCATCATGCCTGCTGGTCAATCGCTTGCTTCAGCAGGTATTGGCGATTGCTGGGTGAACCAGAGATGGGGTTGCTTGCCTCCAGCGGGTGGGGCTGACTGCTCTGGCTCATACTACTTACTGCTCTACCTCATTCAGATTGCCATCGGGATTCCTATTCACACGTCTCTAACCATGAGTTTTAACGAAGAGTTCGAGTTACTGCTGCGGGCCCGTTATCCCTTAATCTACATTCCTACCCGCGAAGAAGAACGGATCGAAACCGCGATCGCCCATTCGGCGAAACAACAGGGCAATCGGGCTGTCTATATCTGGGACTTTGTGGATGGTTATCAGGGCAACCCAAACGATGAGGGTTTTGGTAAGCGCAATCCTCTGCAAGCACTAGAGTTCACCGAAAAGTTACCAACCAGTGCCGCGGCTGTCTTTATCCTGCGGGACTTTTACCGCTTTTTGGAAGATGTGGCCATTTCCCGTAAGCTACGCAACTTGGCCCGACTGCTGAAATCCCAGCCGAAGAATATTGTTATCCTTTCACCCCAGATCACCATTCCCGAAGAACTGACTGAAGTCTTGACGGTGCTGGACTTTCCTTTACCCAACGCCACCGAAATCCAGACTGAAATTGAACGGTTGTTGGCTGCCATGGGCCAGTCCCTCGATTCCCGCACGTTGGATGCCCTGGTGCGCTCCTGTCAGGGATTGTCGATGGAAAGGATCCGGCGAGTCCTGGCCCGGGCGATCGCTACCCACAGCGAAGTTCGGCCCGAGGATGTGGACCTGATTCTGGAGGAAAAACGGCAGACGATTCGGCAAACCCAAATCCTGGACTTTTATCCCACAACCGCCAATATTTCCGATATTGGTGGCCTGGATAACCTCAAGGAATGGTTGTTACGGCGAGGCAGCGCCTTCTCCGAAAAAGCCCGACAGTACGGCCTGCCTCACCCCAGAGGACTGCTGCTGGTTGGCATTCAGGGAACTGGCAAATCCCTCACGGCTAAGGCCATCTCCCACCACTGGCATCTGCCCCTGCTGCGCCTGGACGTGGGGCGGTTATTCGGTGGTCTGGTGGGTGAATCTGAGTCCCGTACCCGCCAGATGATTCAACTGGCGGAAGCCCTGGCTCCTTGCATTTTGTGGATTGATGAAATCGACAAAGCCTTTGCGGGGGTCGATGGCAAGGGCGATTCAGGTACTAGCAGTCGGGTGTTTGGCACCTTTGTGACCTGGATGGCGGAAAAGACGTCACCTGTTTTTGTCGTCGCCACAGCCAACAATATTCGGGCCTTGCCACCAGAAATGCTGCGCAAAGGTCGTTTTGATGAGATCTTCTTTGTGGGGCTGCCATCCCAGGAGGAGCGGCGCGAGATTTTTTCGGTTCATTTGGGGCGGCTGCGACCCCACAGCCTGCAGCAATTCGATCTGGACCGGCTGGCCTACGAAACGCCTGACTTCTCCGGCGCAGAAATTGAACAAACGATCATCGAAGCGATGCACATTGGCTTTAGCCAGAATCGGGATTTCACCACCGATGACATCCTGGAATCGGCCAGCCAGCTTGTGCCTTTAGCCCGCACAGCTCAGGAACAAATTCAGTTCTTGCAAGAATGGGCCGCTGCTGGTAAAGCCCGCCCGGCCTCCAAACATAGCACCCTTAGTACACGTATCCAACAACAAATTCAACAAACCGACGACCATAATTTTTAAGCCAATTCTGGCAAAGAACTGCCATAACCCGTCGGACTCTCGATAAAATGCTGCCAGCATCCTTGCTGGAGGGACACCATGAAGTGGTCTGATGTGTCAAAAACCTTAGGGGGCATCCTGTTGGCGATCGCCCTCTTTTTTGGGGGCGGCTTTTTGCTTGCACAAGTTCTGATTGCCCAGTTTACAGCACTCCCCCCCAAACCCATATTCCCCAACGACAAGCCATCTCCCCAAGCCAAACCGGCTGCCACTGGCGACAAGTCAGCCGCTCCCCCACCTGTCGCGAACTCACCCTCACCTGCGGCCAGTCCAACAACCGCCAGTCCTTCACCTACTCCTAGTCCGTCTCCGTCTCCTACCGCCACTCCTTCACCTGCACCTACCGGAGCAACGGGTACTCCGGCTCGAATCACGCTGGACCAGGGACTCAATATTCGCTCTGGCCCCAGCCGTGATGCAGAACGTGTTGGTGGAGTTGATTACAACCAGCGAGTTATCCTCTTGGAGGAAAGTCCGGACAAAGAGTGGCAAAAAGTACGTGTTGAAGGGACCAATGTGGAAGGCTGGATTAAGGCCGGCCACACAGAACGGCTCAACTGACAGTCGTTGGTATGAACAGCATAACTATTAACAGGGTACAACTGGTGATTCATCTCTTAACTTCCACTATGGATGGTGTGAAATTACTCAAAGTGCTGCAATTTCTTCGAGATTTAAGTCACCCACATTCCAATATGAGTCTCACCGAGTCTGGAGTCAGACCTCTTATCCAACAGGACTTTTGTTAATTACCACACACGTTGAACCAGGGTGAATTGGCGAAAGTTTGAGTTGACCTCCTATCAACATATTTGCTAAGAAATACCCCAACTTTCGTTTGGGGTATTTTCATATCTAGATGATTAAAGATAGAATTTCGATTATAGCCACCCTCTTGAAAAATGAGCGGCGAAGTTGTCAGGATTTTCTGAATAAATATGAAAGACCTCGCCTGTTTGCAGGATGCTGATTGCCTGGCATCTGATGCAAAGAAACTGAAAATCGTCCGATTCCAACTAACAAACTGGAAACGTCTGATCCACCAAGTCAGTACATCAACTGCCTTAGCCCTCTTACCCCTAACCCTGCTGGCAACCGCTGGTATTGCCCAGGTCCTACAACCGGGAGATAGCGGGCCGGAGGTTCAATCGTTACAACAAAGCCTGCAAACGGCTGGGTTTTTCAATCAACGGGCTACGGGCTTTTACGGTGAAGCAACTGAAGAAGCCGTCAGACAATTTCAATCTGCTAGAGGATTGGAGGTGGATGGCATTGCTGGATCCGCGACCCTGCAGGCGCTGGGAAAATCCAATTGTCCGGACAATAGCGGCTATGTGCGACCTGTCAGCTACAGTGGTTATCCACAACTGGGCAGTTCCGGCTCCAATGTCACGCTGATTCAAGAGCGTTTGAATGCGCTGGGCTATCCAGTAGCGGTGGATGGGGTGTTTGGACCGGAGACTGATAGCGCTGTGCGCCAGTTTCAGGCTGTGAACGGATTGGCAGTCGATGGCGTTGTAGGTCCAGCAACTCGGCAAGCACTGATTACGGGTGGCGTTTACCGACCAGTTTCTACACCCGCAAATCCCACTGCTCAATTATTGAGACTGGGAGATAGGGGCCCAGAGGTGGCTCAATTACAAACGCGCCTCAGTGCATTAGGTTATTACACTGGCCCAATCAATGGTGTGTTTGACCAACAAACCGAATTTGCCGTGCGGCAGTTTCAATCCGCTAATGGTCTGGTTCCCGATGGCATTGTGGGGATAACTACCTGGGCCAAACTGAGGCAGGATATTGTCATGCCTCCCTCTACCTTGCCGTCTCAACCACAGCCTGGCATACCCCCCCTTGTTCAAAGCAGACCCTATGTGGTGGTCATTCCCTCTCCGGATGGAACCGCCCTCTATCAGGTTCGCCGCTATGCGCCTTGGGCTTATTGGGCCAGCGATCGCCGGGGCAATTATATTAATGCCGGTACATATCCCGACCTGCGTGCAGCCCAACAGCAATCTCAGTATTTGCGGAATGCTGGCTTTGATTCGCGGGTTGTTTATTTCTAAGGCGCCGGTGAGCAATTGCAGCATTTCAGAGGTTTGCAGGATGGCGTGGTGATCCCAGCGATCGCTCCGCTTTGGGGTGGGGTACAGGTGAAAGCCTTGGCTGGAGCCATGTCCCAACCAGCGAGAAACCGCCTCAAACATCCCTACTACTGGGCGCCATTTATTTTGATTGGCAACGGGTTATAGCGATCAGTGGTCATCAGCATATCGCCTGACAGAATGCGGAGATGCAGTCAGCGATCGCTAGGTCAGGATAGCTCCTCCCATCAGGCGTTGCTGCCGATAGGCCAATTCCTTCTGCATCAGAGGCCAGCGCTCCAGTTTGGGATCGATTGCCATCACTTGTTCGGTGGCCTGTCTGGCCAATTCCAAAACGGCCTGATCTTCCACCAAGCTGGCCAGGGCTAAATCTGGCAGCCCCGACTGACGGGTTCCCAGGACTTCTCCCGGTCCTCGGAACCGCAAATCCATCTCGGCAATAAAGAACCCATCCTGGGACTGTTCCAACACCTTCAACCGTTGTTGGGCTGTTTCTGAGCGGGAACTACTCATGAGCAGACAGAATGACTGGGATGAACCCCGCCCCACTCGACCCCGCAACTGGTGCAGTTGGGAAAGGCCAAATCGTTCGGCATGTTCAATTAACATCACCGTGGCGTTGGGAACATCCACCCCTACCTCCACCACCGTTGTGGAGACCAGGATTTGCGTCTCATTCTGGCGAAACCGATTAATTGCTTCATCCTTTTCGGCCGCATTCATGCGGCCATGCAGCAACCCGACCCGGAAATCTGGAAAGACCTGTTCCTGTAAGTCCTGAAAGGTGTCAATCGCTGATTTCAGGTCCAGTTTTTCTGACTCCTCCACCAGGGGCAACACCACATAAACCTGACGACCCTGGGCTATTTCCCGGCGCATCAGGTCATAGGCGGCCATCCGTTGTCGGTTACTGAGAACAGTGGTCTGGATGGGTTTGCGCCCAGGTGGTAATTCGTCAATCTGGCTGACATCCAGATCGCCGTGTAACGTCAGTGCCAGGGTGCGGGGGATTGGGGTCGCGGTCATGGTCAGGACATGGGGGTTTTCGCCCTTTTGCTGCAGGCGGGCCCGCTGCTGCACCCCAAATCGATGTTGTTCATCGATTACCACCAGACCCAAACGATGAAAGTTAACTGAATCTTGAATTAAGGCATGGGTGCCTACCAGTACGGGTAACTCACCCGTTTCCAGTTGGGCATGGATCTGCCGTCGCTTTGCTGCCTTGGTGGATCCGGTCAGCAGTTCCACTGGCAAATGCAAAAGATTAAACCACTGCACCAACTTGCGATAATGCTGTTCTGCCAAGACTTCTGTGGGAGCCATCATGGCGGCCTGATAACCGGATTGGATCGCCGCTAACATCGCCAGCACAGCGACTACTGTCTTGCCCGAACCGACATCGCCTTGAACTAGGCGGTTCATCGGTTTGTTTTTTTGCAAATCTTGCAAGATATCCTGCACTACCCGTTGTTGCGCCTGGGTGAGTTGGAATGGCAGGATCTCATAAAACTGGTCTATGAGTTGGCCGGTTGGCGCCAATACCGCACTGGTTTGTTTTTCCTGTAGGGTTTGGCGACGTTTCAGCAGCCCCAGTTGCAGGTAGAAGAACTCATCGAAGACCAGTCGATGGCGAGCAGTGGTTAAATTAGCGCCGTCTGGAGGAAAGTGGATATGGGCGATCGCCTGTTGGATGCCAGTCAGTTCATATTTTTGCCGCAAGCCGTCTGGTAAGGCTTCTGGGATCTGTTGGGCCGCTGGCAAGGCGGCGATGACTGCTCGGCGCACCAGATCAGCCGGCACATTCTCCGCCAGGGGGTAAATGGGCACGACTCGACCAATGGAGTGGGAATCGATCCGATCGCGGGTATGCTCCAGGACTTCAATCTCTGGATCCTCCAGGGTCATGCCATATTTGCTCTGTTTAACCAAGCCAGAGGCTGCGATCGCCGTTCCTGGGGCGTATAACTTCTTTTGTTGTTCCTGCCAGCCTCGATTGGTAAAGTGGGCTCCTGGCCGAAAGCGACTTAATTTAATCTGGCCGGTACTGTCTCGAATCACTAGTTCCAGGATCGCCAGTTTCGGATTGCGCGGACTGGTAAAACACTGACAGCGCTTGACCGTACCCACCAGGGTGATGGTTTCACCGGGCTGTAAGTCGCAGATATTCACCTGACGGGCATAGTCAATATGGTCCCGTGGATAGTAGTACAGTAAGTCCCGCACGGTATAAAGGCCCAGTTTGGCCAGTCGCTCGGCATTTTTCGGGCCGATGCCGGGTAAATAGGTCAATCCCTGATCGAGGGAAAGTCGCCGGTTGGATGTTACCAGTGGGGTGGTGCGAGGCAGCTTTGAGGCAACAACCGTGGGAGTCGTCGCAGATGCGGTTTCGGGATATTTTTTCTGTAACGATTCTGGAACCTTTGTATTTTGCGTCGTAGGTGCGGCTGGACGAGCTTTCTGTTGCCGTTTCTCAAAGCTCCGTTGGGTTTCATGGACAATCCGGCGCGTTTCTGCGACCAAGTGTTGCCGTTGGGCAAAGGTCAACTCTTCATAGCTGGCGAAGCGATCGCCCAGATCCTGCCACCGTTGTTGCTCCTCCGGCAAAAGATTCCTTTGCATCAGGTGTAAACTGAGGCTGAGAAATTCACTGAAGCGATACTGTTTGCCCTGCAAATCGTTGAAACTGTTGTCAGCTTCCATCTGCAGCGCTTTCTGCAATCGGCTCCAGTCTGGTGCGGCAGCAGCAGGCGGCGGCAGCTCGGCCGACTCCTGTCTGGAGGAGCCGAGGGGGCTGCCTGTGCTGTTTTTTGTGTTCCCGCTATCCTGATCACCCACCATCGTCTATGGTCCAAGCCTTTTGGTTAGACAAACTGGGACTAACCACCGGTTTACGCCTCCGTCCAGGTGGCCCGCCAGGCGGCTTGGGCTCTCGCGATCGCCCAGTCCCGCTGCTTCCTTTGATGTTCCTGGTTCAGAGCCTTCAGTCTAGCCACTAGCGTGCGGATGCGGGTCCGGTCTGTATTAACCGTGGCATCGGTAAACTCAATTTCCGCCAACCGCAAATGAATGGCCACAATGTGAATCACTGGCACCTCAGATGAGTCCTCCAGTTCCGCTTCCTGCTCCAGTTCCGCTTCCAAGTTAGCCCGTTCATCCCTAACCTCAACCAGTAAGTTCATTAGATTTGGCACACTGCTACTGAGCATCGCTTCGGATCGCTGCTCCGCCTGCAAGATTTCTTCTGGCAGTTGTTTGGGCAAAATATCAAACTGCTGGAGGAGACGGTTAACTGCATGGGACGTTACCTGTAGTTCTTGATAGATGGCGTCCTCCAGGTTTTCCTGCCAGTACAGCAGGTCATCCGGCGGTAGGGATGGCGCAGGTTTAACCCCTGACTCACCCGGTTGTGCAGCCTCAAGCCGGGGTTCATTGGTTGCCCTCGGACTAACGGCCAAACCAATCCGCTCTGCCAGGTTCTTGCCCAAAATCGGCATCTCTAAATGGTTCCGCAACTCTTCCTGGACCTGTTGCGCCAGTTGCCGGATCAGTTGTTGCAACCGCTGGCGATCGCTGGTGGAAAGCTCTAAAAACTCCTCTGGATGGCCCTGGGTGCAAATCTGATAGGTCGCCATAATCAATTGCTGGCGGATGGCTTTGCCCAGGTTATTTAAATAGGTGGCATAGGCCTGGTGTAGTTCTCCAGCTAATTTGCCAACCGCTTTCTCCAGGGCCGCAATATCGTACTCAATCTGCTCAACCGATCCAACCATACCCTTCTTCCGTTCACAGGCCAGTCTGTTCTACTCTTCTACTCTCCCATAGGGGAATTGGTCAAACTGCGAGTAACACGGTCAGTCGGCCTCGTCCAGCCAGGATCGAGATCGGCTGTCGCTGTTCCAACTGCCGGGCATTCTGGTTACCCCTGATGCCAATTGCAGATTCCTAGACTGGGTTCATATTTCGTATAAAAAAGTGTCAAACTCTATGTAATGATTTTAATGAAGCCATGTCAGGGTTGATCCGCTTTCTGCGGCACCTGTAACGGGTTTTGCGGACAGCGCCCTAAGCAAAGCTTCGGGTTCGTGCGCCCTCAACTCAATAAGCTTTTCAACAAGCTTTAATGTTTACTCAGCATTTGAGTAACTATCCAGCGTTTGCCAAGACCCATTCCTGACATAACGTATCGATATCCGTCATGACACAGATTTCTGGATCTTCTGATGTTCCCGATATGGGGCGTCGCCAATTCATGAACCTTTTGACCTTTGGTGCAGTGACTGGAACTGCCCTGGGTGCCTTATATCCGGTCGTTAAGTATTTTATTCCTCCTTCTAGCGGCAGTAGCAGTAGTGGAGTAACCGCAAAAGATGCGCTGGGTAACGATATTTCCGTAACAGAGTTCCTGGGTACTCATGCCCCTGGAGATCACGTCCTGGCTCAAGGGCTCAAGGGAGACCCGACCTATATTGTTGTGAAGGAAGATAAGTCTCTGGCTGACTTCGGAATCAATGCAGTTTGCACCCACCTGGGTTGTGTGGTGCCCTGGAATGCCAGCGAAAACAAGTTTATGTGTCCCTGCCATGGGTCCCAATACGATGTGAATGGAAAGGTCGTTCGTGGGCCAGCTCCGCTTTCTCTGGCGTTGGTCCATGCAACGGTTGATGGGGACAAGATTAACTTCACGCCCTGGACGGAAACGGATTTCCGCACGGGTGAAGATCCCTGGTGGACATAAGGTTGATTAGCGATACAGCAGTCAGAAGGGCCGCGAATTCATGGTTTCCCGGTTGGCTGTTTCCTTGCTTTGACCCAGTTCAATTGCTATTTTTTGCAGATCCACTCACTGATGATGAACCAAGCACTTATTGTTAAATGCCTGATCCAGCGCTCCAGCGTTGTCAAGGGGGCAATACTGGCGGTAGTGGCGATCGCGGTTTTTCTGACGGGCAGCCTATCCTTGCCTCGTCCAGTTGCGGCCTATCCGGTCTTTGCCCAGCAAGCCTACAGTAATCCTCGCGAAGCAACTGGCCGGATTGTCTGCGCCAATTGCCATTTGGCCGCAAAGCCAACGGAACTGGAAGTGCCCCAATCCGTTTTGCCGGACACCGTTTTTGAAGCCGTCGTTAAAATTCCCTACGACACGAAGCAGCAACAGGTAATCGGTAATGGTGAGAAAGGTCCCTTGAATGTTGGGGCTGTGATGGTGTTGCCAGAAGGATTTAAGTTGGCCCCGGAAGACCGGATTCCAGAAGAGCTGAAGGAAAAGGTGCAGGATCTGTACTTCCAACCCTACAGTGAAGAGCAGGAGAACATCATTGTCGTTGGGCCTCTGCCGGGTGAACAGTATCAGGAAATTGTTTTCCCGATTCTTTCCCCCGATCCCAAAGCTGATTCCTCGGTTCATTTCGGCAAGTACTCGATCCATGTGGGTGGCAACCGTGGCCGCGGCCAAATCTATCCAACAGGCGAAAAGAGTAACAATGCCGTCTTTATTGCTCCCATTACTGGCGGGATTACCAAAATTGCCAAGCAGGAAGAGGGTGGTTACGAAGTGACCATCCAGAACATCGATGGCCAGAAAGTGGTTGAAACAATTCCTGCTGGCCCCGAACTAGTTGTAGCAGAGGGAGAAGAGGTGGAAGCTGGTCAGCCGTTGACCAATAATCCCAATGTCGGTGGCTTTGGCCAGGTCGATTCCGAGATTGTGCTGCAAAGTCCAAATCGGGTTCTCGGTCTGCTCGCCTTCTTCGCGATCGTCACCCTGTCACAAATCATGTTGGTGCTGAAGAAGAAACAGGTTGAGCGGGTTCAGGCTGCTGAGATGAACTTCTAACCTCAATCTCAATTGCCAATCTCAATTGCCAATCTCAACGGGGACAGACATCGTCTGTCTCCTTTTTTATGTTTGTTCTACCGTGCTGTTGACTTACTTCACTCTGGAAGGGCTGCCCGAAGCAGAGGGATGCGCCCTTTGAATTGATGCAATTCCTCGATCACCTGTCCTATCAGAGATCTGCCTACCAATCTGAATTCGCAGCCTCAGCCAAACGCCTGAACAGAAGCCACAAAACGTCTCGATTGACCAGTAGCGGTTATCTGCTGAAAATATTGAAGACCCAGGCATAGAGATAGGCAATCAGTTCCCCTGTCACAGAACGAAAACCGGCACTGGAGGTCCACCAGCGTTGCGGGTCATACTCTGGGTCGGGACTGACCAGAATGCCAACTTGTCTGGGTGCCAGGGCTTTGCGAAACAGCATCCAACTGCGTCGGGCATGGGGGCCAGCAGTCAACACATCGATGGCGTGAATGGATGGATGGGATTGGTCCAACCATTGTTTGAGGGCCAGGGCGGAGGTGTAAGTGCGGTCTTTGACGGTATCGGGAGCTGGGACTGCAACCAATTGACTCTGGTTCATACCCAATTGCTTCAGTGTTGCTGCAGCCAAGTCGGCATAGGTTCGGTACTGCACCAGATAGCTGCCAACAGGAATTGGCCCGCCGGTTGTCAACAGCAGTTGATAGGGACGGGACTTGAATTCGGTCAGGGCATCCTGCAAATTTTGGTCATGGACCCAACCCTCAACCACCAGGGTATTGGCTTGGATGGGAGAGTTGACGGCCAGGAAGGGATACACCTGTAACAGACTGCCGACAAATAAAAGTATCAGGCAGGAGAGGACAATCAGCCAACCTTGAGCCGTCAGGACCCACCGTTGGCGACGACAGAAGAGTGCCAATTGCCATTGAGGAAAGCCACGAAATCGCCACATGGGGTTAGGGAAACCAGGACTTACGATAAGCTGAAATCGAGAGGCAGAAAGATTACAGCAAGACCATCATGATTCAGAGTTTACGGGATGTCCAACAATCGATGGGTGCCCTTTTTGAGATGGACAGTCCAGTCCCGACTAGTTTTGGTAATGATGCCGCAGCCTGGAAAGCAGCCCGTCAGGGAGTCGCCTTGAGCGATCGCTGTCATTGGGGCAGGATTCAGGTTACGGGGGCAGAGCGGCAGGTCTTTTTGCATAACCAGAGCACCAACGACTTCAACCGCCTGAAACCGGGTGAGGGTTGCGACACCGTCTTTGTCACCTCTACGGCCCGCACCCTGGATCTGGCCACTGGCTATGTCCTGGAGGATGCGGTGTTGGTGGTGGTCTCCCCTAACCGGCGGGAAAAGTTGTTAACCTGGCTGGATCGCTATATCTTTTTTGGCGATCAGGTGACGTTGACCGATGTGACGGACCAGACCGCCCTGTTCAGTTTGATCGGACCAGCCAGTCTACAACTGCTGCAGCAATTGGGGGCTGGCTTACTAACGAGTCACCCCTATGCCAGCCATTTCCTGGTTTCACTGGCGGGTCAGGAGGTGCGCATCGCCGTGGGCAGTGGTCTGGGGCTGGAAGGCTATAGTCTGATTGTGCCAGCGGAAGCCGCCGCTGTAGTTTGGCAGGTCTTGATCGAAGCCGGAGCTGAGCCCCTGGGCGATCGCGTCTGGGAACAGATCCGGGTAGAACAGGGAAGGCCCATCCCCGACTGCGAATTGACCGAGGACTACAATCCGCTGGAAGCCGGTCTATGGCAGGCGGTTTCCTTCAACAAAGGCTGCTATATTGGCCAGGAAACTATTGCCCGGTTGGACACCTACAAAGGCGTCAAACAGCAGTTATGGGGGCTGCGCTTGCAGGGAAAACCGGCCCCAGGCACCCCCATTACCCTGGAAGCTGAAAAAATTGGCATCCTGACCAGTCTGACTGAAACCGAACAGGGGCCCTTTGGTCTGGCCTACATTCGCACCCGGGCCGGAGGAGAAGGACTGACCGTGCAAGTCGGCGAGACGACTGCAGAAGTGGTCAGCGTTCCCTTCCTGACCCACACCAAGCCATAGGGCGAGGGGGAAGTTTGTCGCTCCCCCGCTTGGTCTGACCGTGGGTTGAATTATCCGTAAGTTAGGGGTGCGAGCATTGCCAACCCATTGCCAACCCATTGTCAGAATCTGGATTCCGTTGAGCCTGTCTGTGCTAAAGGCCGTGTCCTAGCCTTCTGCTGCATTTTGTATCATTCACTACTCAGCTATTTCTCCTGCTTCGATAATAGAACTATCCCTCTGGAGGAGGTCCTATGAAGACGCAACGGGTAGAAGCTTATCTGGAGTTGATTCAGCGGTTACTGGACTGTCCCAAGGGACAGGAACTGGCCCTCTTGCAAGCCAACGAAACCTTAATTGATGAAGGGTTGGTTCAGGTCATGGACGAGGTTGCCGCCCAGCTCAATGCACAGGGAGATGGTGCAACGGCTACATTTCTACAAGACTGGGCCGAAGAATTGCGGAATGTCTTGAAACCACCCGCGTCGAAAACAGTTCCCTTACCAGAGACGGAAAAGAACCAGGCCTATATGACGCTGATCAAAGAGCTATTGGCCTGTCGGAAAGGGGCGGAAGCTGACATTTTGCGGACCCATGCCGAGTTGGTGGATGCGGGGCTAGTGCAGCACATGGAAAAAGTGGCGACCATGCTGAAGGAAAAGGGGGATGAAGCCGACGCCCATTTCCTGTTTAGTCTAGCGGAACAATTAGCTGAAACCCTGTCGCTCTCTTCTTCTTCTTCCCGGTTAATCCTGCTGAAACAAATTTTGCAAGCGATTCAGGAAAGTGGGGGCAGCGCCCAGGTCGTCTATCCTCTCCTGCAGGACCATCTGGATCAGATCGATGAGGCTTTTATCACTGTCCTGCGGGACTGGTCGGAAGAGGCTCTGCGGGCGGCGGACCCCAAGCGGGCTGTGCAACTGGCGCTGGATCTGGTTTTGTTTAGCGAGTTAATCCAGCAGTTTGCTAACGGCAACCCGGACACCAATCGGGAAATTGCGTTGACGGCTTTACAGTTTGCCTTGGCTGTCTTTCGGAAAGAGGACTATCCCCAGCAGTGGGCCTTGATTCAAAACAATCTGGGGATGCTTTATTGTCACCGCCAGGTTGGAGAAGGAAATATAGAGGCGGCCATTCGCTGCTTCCAGGCTGCGTTGCAGGTGTATACCCCGGCAGCGTTTGCCAAAGAGTGGACGATTGTGCAGGCCAACCTGGCGGATGCCTATACCCACCGAACTGAGGGAGATCGCGTCCGCAACCTGGAACAGGCAATCTCAGGTTATCAGGCGGCGCTATTGCATTACCTGAAAGAGCAGGCGCCGGAACGGCGGTTCAGTTTCCAACAACCAGGAAAGGCAATCGTGTGAGACGATCGCACCGATCCGATCGCCCCAATGGGCGCCGATTCAGATCTGCGCACCGTTGTCCACCGAGCGCGGTTGCCCATAGCGCACCATCAGCCAACCAGCCGAAATCAAGCTAGCCAGGCCCAAGGTTAGGCCGGTGTAGGGAACCAGGAAGCCGAAAACCGGCAGAACAGCACCACCAAAGGTCGCGATCGCTGCTCCCCAGCGGCTCTGGCGCTGTTGCCCCAGGTGCCAGCCAAACAGCAACAAAAGCGGCATCAGCAAGGCCCAGGCCAGTTTGGCATCTAACAGCCGACTGGCGTAGGTGAGGCAGAGCAAACAGGCAAAGAAAATGCCAGCGGCGATTGCCACATCCCGTAACCGCAGAGGCACAGTCAGATAGAGCAGCAACAGCCACCACAGCAGGATGCCTGGAGCCAGCAGTAGGAGTCGGGGTAGGATGCCAGTGTTGCGGACCCGTTGCGTGGCCGTAAACACGCCAAACGGATTTTGCACCGACACATTATTGTCAAAGGCCCAGGTAAAGCGGGTACCACGCCCTTCCACTTTCATTTCAGTGGGCACAATACCACTGGCAAAATCCGCATTGGGGAAGTCAGCCAGCACCGTCAGCCGAAACTTGGACAGCAGACGACCGTTGGCATTGTAGACCCAGCGGGGCGCCCCCTGAGCCTGGTAGGTCACCCGAAACTGGGTGGATGCGCCAGGCGCCAACCGCACCGGAAAGCGATAGTCGCCCTGGTTTTTGGGCTCCAATCGTTGTCCCTCTTGTTCCACCTGGTAGTCCTGCAACAGGGAATAACCAATGGGGGGCGGTGCTTCAAAGGTAAAGTTTTCAGTCACGTCTAAACTGTTTGTGACCTGATAGGTCGAACTTAAGGTTGACTGATAGATCAATCGCAGGGTTGCTGGATCAGTCGTTTGGGCCAGTTTTACCTCCACCTGAGAGGAACTTGGCGATAGGAAGCGATCGACCTTCTGCCGTTTTTCCACTTCGGTGGGTTTGCCATCCACATAGGTGATGGTGGTGTAAGGTTCCTCAACCGTGTAGCGAACCTGGGGGGCTAGTTGTTCTACCCGCTCTCCGGCCACAGTGCCAGCGACCTGGGCCAGTTTGTCCTGTTCCCAATGGTGATAGCGGTTGGCCAGGGTAGAGGAGAGAAAAAATCCCCCCAGCAAAATTGCAACAACCAGGATGCCGTGCTGGACACCGTAAAGCAGTCGGCCATAACGGTTCAGACCAGTGTCCAGCCAGACGGGACGAATGATTCCCTGTCGGTAGGAAAAGTTAACTGCCGCTAGAACCGCTCCAAAGGCTGCCAATAACAGGATTAGCCACTGACTTAGTTGCAGGACCTGCTGACCAAACTGAAGCAATTCTTGTGGATGGGTCAAGTCAGGGATAGCGGGGATTCCCTGTGTGAGCAACAACAGCATAGGATTCAGTAATGGAGTTGTAATGGATCAGACTTCAAGTTGATCCTGATTGGTTCCGAAGAATCCTGTTGTTAACTGCTCAGCATTATAAAGATAGGAGTGATTGCTGAGTCATGGCATGATCAGAGCCTATCCATGTTTTCCCATCGCTCGATTTTGACCCGCACTCTAGCAGCCGTCAATCTTGCATTGACTTGGGTAAGCCGTTCACCAATATCCCTGCTGACCTGTGACCAAAATTGTGACCGTTTTGGGAGGCATCTTCAGTCATTTCTCGTCAAACTCTGGCCTAACCTGACACAATCTATGCCAGGCTCAGAATGGCTGTAACACCTACTAAGAAGGGTAAAACCCTTGAAGGCGGCACCCGGATTCGAACCGGGGGATAAAGGTTTTGCAGACCTCTGCCTTACCACTTGGCTATGCCGCCATTAACCGGAATTTATACTATATCAAATTATAAAGCGCTCCTCACAGGAGAAATCGATTAGAAAAGTGCAAAAATCGACTTTACAGACGTTTCATCAGTTCTGGCAGTAACTGAGCAGGCACTTTGGACAAGGCCTGGGTTTGGCCGGTAATACCAGTTATGTCGTGGATCGCCCGAATCGTCTGCACCAGATAACTTAACGTCAACTCCTTGATATCCGATGTCAGACCAGACGCCTGGATTGCTTGCCGGTGATGATTCAAGGATGCATCCAGAAAGCTGATGCGTTGTCCTTTTTCCGTCTGGGGATGTTTGGCCAGGTGGTAATAGGCCAACCCCAGGTTGTTCTGGGTTGCCAGGGGGTCAAAGGTCAGACCAGAAGCGCCCCTTTCAGCCAATTGCTGAACCGCATTTAAGGCCTGGGTGTAGGCGGCGATCGCCGCTTGCAGATATTGCTGCCGCTCCACAGAAGCAGTACTGGCCAGCATTGCCAGATGCCAGTAGGCAGCCCCCAAATTATTTTGAGTCGCAGCATGGGCAGTCGGTACCACTTCCAGGGTTCGATAAACCAGAGCCTCCTGATAGGCGGCGATCGCCCGCTGCAGCAGTTCCCGTTGCAGATCCAGCTTACTGATACTCGTTTGCTTCAGGCTGGCCAGTTGCTCACACTGAGACAGGTTCCACAGAGCCGTGCCCAAATTGTTTTGGATCATGGCATACTTCAGGGGTTCCCGCTCCGGCGTGTAGTAGATGAGCGCCTCGCGATAAGCATCCACAGCGCGATTCAGATAACTCACCGGATGTTGGTGCTGAGCCAGATTCCAATAGGTGGTTCCCAGATTATTTTGGGTTGCGGCGTAGCGGCCCGGATCATCGCCAATTTTGCGATAGCGTAGTGCCGCTTCGTAGGCCTTCACCGATCGCTGCAAACTGGTAATCGGATCCCGATAACGGGCCAGGTCGCCCCAAACCGCCCCCAGGTTGTTCTGAATCATGGCATAGGTCTGAGGGCGCTCTTTGGGATTAACCCGTTGCAACGCCTGTTCATAGGCTGCCACTCCTGCCTCCAGACAACCGAGAGCCTGATCGGCAGTGGCAGAACAGCGAGAGCGCATCCAGTGCAAGTTCCCCAAATCGTTGAGGACATCCGCTTGCAATGGCGCAGACGGCTCCAACCAGGCAAGGGTTAATTCATAAGCCCGAATAGCAATTTCCAGCGTAGCGGGATGACTGTCTCCCTTTTCAATGAAATCGCGATACTGGGTTGCCAACCGATGATAGGCATTGGCTAAGACCTCTGGCGCAGCCTGCTGCTCGTGGAGACGCTCGATTTCCTCTAGCCGAGCAAAAATAGGCGCATATCGCCGGGCTACAGTTGTATCAGTAGTCTGCTCAGCCATGGACAGGATCAGATCGGATAGGGCCAGGGCCGCATGCAGTCGGTCATCACGGGCCATAACAGCAACCCGGGGCGATTTTGCTGAGGCAGGGACTGAGTCGGTTTCACTCGCAAGCGTTTCAGACAATTCTGGAACGGTGGCACCGCCATTGGGGGGCGATGAATGGAGCGAACCCTCATCCTGTTGTATCCGATTCTGCGCCGGACGATCGGAGGGAACTTCTTTAACCGTTACAGTCGGGCGATCGCCACCAGCAGCAAGACCAGTCAGTGCGACTGACTCAGTTTGAGGCTCTGCCGTTGACGGCTGGTTCCATAGCGTCTCCTGTCCAACGGGGGGCGATAGGTGTTCGGACTCAACCACTCTCTGGGTTAACTGGTTCAACCGAGCAGTAGAGGGACTAGCTGGCTGAGTGGGAGCAGTCGCCAGGGGCACCGGAGGGGTCAACCGGGCACCCTGGCTGCCATTCCCCACCGGAGTTCTGAACAGGGGGCTAGGAGTCGGATCGCCCTCGAACTGAAAAAGGGCGGTATGGCGGTTCCAGAATGCTGAAGCCGACTGCTGGATGACCCGCAGCCAGGGGCGAGGCAACCACAGAATCAGGCTGGAGTCAAGCCCCTTCGGATGCATGTCCAGTTGCTGCAAACTGTGCAGAAATTGTTGCTGAATCGTCCCCGACTTGCGCGTTAAATGTTCAATTCCGACAATCTGAAAAATCCAATTACGGGAAGCCGACTGGCTGTGATAAGACAGGGTATTCTGTGCAAACCACCGGAAAATTTGGTCTAAGGGGTCAGGGAAATCCAGGTTCAACGGCAGAGTCACCACTTCCAACCGTTGGCCGGCATCTGCGGACTCAGTCCCATGGTTCAGTGGTGCCATTCCACCAGCTTCTCCCGCATTTACGGGTGTCCTGGAAAACATAGAATGGCTGGAAGCTACCGTAGATCCACTCGTCGGCTGCTGACATAATTGAGCCACCAACCAATCCCGCAGGGCCAGATCGTCACAAACCGCCAAAACCACCTGACGACGTAACCGCAATCCCAACAAAAGCTTGAGCCTCTCCAATTCCTGTTGATTCGCTGCAGAGAGGATTGGAAGGCTGCTAGCCAAACGGTTTGGGCGATCGACAAGTTGCATAGGGAACACGGCATCTCACCCCTTACAGGGCAGCCTTTAGTGAGTCTGATACCACCCTCTTCAGAGAAACCGAGTACCTGTCAGGATGAATCCTGAACTTTGACGAGAAATCTTCAACTCAGTCGCCGACTGTAGATTTCACAGCGGTTTGACCCACTCTCAAGCGTGGCACTATCTCATCGGCAAGCTTGCTGGATCAGCAACTAGTCTCAGGGAATCGCGATAAAAAAATCAGACTGATTTCACCACAAAAGAAATTCAGTCTGATTGAAGCTTTTAACTAGTAAAATTTTTAACCCGGAATCGGGTAAGCCAACGATTCAGAAACTAGTGCAGCGTCAACTCTAGAAATTAGGGTTTGTAGTCAGCGCTTCAGCGCTAAAGCGCCGACTACGAGCCCATGGGTTCACCTTAAAATTAGGGTTTGACAGAACACTAGCCCTAGGAAACCGTGAAGGCGACAAAAATCAAAGAAGCTACCAGAATGAGGGCACCTGCTCCCATGATGAGATAGTTCCGTTGCTGCACTTTGGTAGGAGGCTGCGCCTCATACATCTTCGGTTCTACCGCAAAGTTGTTAAGACGACCGCCATCCTCAACTGTATATCTCATTTAATGCCCTCAATTCTTAACTAATTGTAACACAAAAAATCAACCTCGCCACAAAGACCAAAAAACTTAAGATGGTTGGTTGCCCCCGGTAAGGAGGTGACCGGATCAGGTTCCAACCACGCCAGTGGTGGGAGAACTGGCACTGGCAAAGCTTTTTACGGGAATTCGGCCAGCTTTGTAGGCTAAGCGTCCGGCTTCAGTAGCCAGATTCATGGCGCGGGCCATACTGGCTGGATCGGCAGCCTGGGCGATCGCGGTGTTGATTAGCAGGGCGTCGGCTCCCATTTCCATCGCCTGAGTCGCCTCACTGGGCGCACCAATTCCGGCATCCACCACTACAGGTACGCGGGCATTATCCAGAATGATCTGAATATTGGCAGCATTTTTTAGGCCTTGCCCGGAGCCAATGGGAGAACCGAGCGGCATCACCGTGGCACAGCCAACTTCCTCCAACCGTTTGGCCAACAATGGATCGGCATTGATGTACGGCAAAACCGCAAAGCCTTCCCGGACCAATTGTTCAGCAGCCTCCAGGGTGCCAATTGGGTCAGGCAGCAGATATTTCGAATCTGGAATAACTTCCAATTTGACAAAGTTGTTTTCTTCCTGCCCCAATAACTTGGCCATTTCCCGCCCCAGACGGGCAACCCGAATGGCTTCTTCCGCCGTTTGACAACCAGCGGTATTGGGCAGCATCCAGATCTGACGCCAGTCCAGCGCCTCTGCCAACCCCTCATGCCCCGGTGCGTTGGTCTGAACCCGCCGAACCGCAACGGTCACAATCTGACAACCACTGGCAGCAATGCTCTGGCGCATCTGCTCAAAGTTCCGATATTTCCCTGTCCCCGTCATGAGTCGGGAGGTGAACGTACGGCCTGCAATCACCAAGGGATCATCCTGAAGCAGATTCAGGGGTCTATCTAAAATGGGGGTTTCCATGTCTATTCAGCAAATCCTAATCTGTATAGCGGGGACAGTCCCAAACATCCTTCACCAGGGTTATTCAGAGGAACTAAATCAGTGAATCTTCTTCCAGAGAATTCGGTTTAAGGTTGAACGGTTCTCACTGTTACCTGCCGCTGATCAACTACGTTCAGTTTAACCAGGTTGAGTTGCCCCTGAGTAAGCAAATGGCGACATGTCGCCGCCGGATCCATGCCCCAATAAGCTGGAAAGGTCCAGAATATCAGTTCCCACATATAGCTCTGGAGCAAGAGAGACCAGGGTTAGGTGTTGCGACCCAAGACTCTATAGCACAATTGCCTGGCCCCATAGGATCAAGCTGAAGCTGGTCAGCGTTGTAATTGCTGCAGTTCGCTTTCAGTCGTATTTTCGTCCACCTTACAGGTTCAATTCAGTCTTGCCCTCAAGCGGTCTCCCCTAACGTCAGACTGCAGACAGCTTATCGACCATTCGGATCTGCCCTTTCCTGAGGCCATGCAAAATTCGGTCAATCGCCTGGAACTCTTCCATTGTCACCTGCTCAGGGTTCAAAATTGCGGCCATGATGGCGTAACGATCCGCGAGGGTTAACTGTCCAGACTGACTGACCTGGAGAAACAGTTCAGAAATGGCACAGGGCAACAGGCTGGTGGG
>Ga0272446_1003233_pt1 | contig 20916 bp, 21 predicted proteins | sample YNPCB0061_FD_194587 | JGI IMG/M metagenome (GOLD analysis project Ga0272446, IMG submission 194587) | Hot spring microbial mat communities from Yellowstone National Park, WY, United States - YNP-CB-006-1 | ecosystem: Environmental > Aquatic > Thermal springs > Hot (42-90C) > Sediment | place...
CTCGCCGACCGGCTCTCCCGGCCCGGGGCGGAGGAGGGATTCGCGCTGTTCATGAGCCTGTTGCGCGACCGGCTCGCCGCGCTCGCCAAGGCCGCGGCGACCGGCAGGGGGGATTCGGTGGCACGGCTCCGACCGCTTGAAGAGTGGGGGGGCTTGTGGGAGAAGGTCGGGCGCCTCGCCAGGCTCACCGACGCGCTCACCCTCGACCGCAAGCAGGCCGTGCTGTCGGCGCTCCTCGCGCTCAGGCCCGGCACCGTGCTCGACGCGCCCTGAGCGGCCGCCCAGCGGGGAGCGGTCCAGTGGAAAGATGATGCAGAGACAGCGCTACTACGTCACGACGCCGATCTACTACGTGAACGACGTGCCGCATATCGGGCACGCCTACACCACGCTCGCCGCCGACGTGCTCGCCCGCTTCATGCGGCTTGACGGGCGCGAGGTGTTCTTCCTCACCGGCACCGACGAGCATGGCCAGAAGGTGGAGAAGGCGGCCGCCGCGCGCGGCATGGCGCCCAAGCCCTTCACCGACGAGGTGAGCGCCAATTTCCGCGCGCTCGCCAGGGCGATGGGGTTCTCGAACGACGACTTCATCCGTACCACCGAACCCCGCCACTACCGCGCCTGCGAGGAGCTGTGGCGGCGGATCCATGCCGCCGGCGACCTCTATCTCGGCGACTACGGCGGCTGGTACGCCGTTCGCGACGAGGCGTTCTACCGCGAGAGCGAGACGGTGGTGGGCGAGGACGGCGTCCGCCGCGGCCCCTCCGGCGCCCCGGTGGACTGGGTGAAGGAGCCGTCCTGGTTCTTCCGCCTTTCGGCCTGGCAGGACCGGCTGCTCGCCTTCTACGAGGCCAACCCCGACTTCATCGCCCCCGAGGCGCGGCGCAACGAGGTGCTCTCCTTCGTCCGCTCCGGGCTCGAGGACCTCTCCGTCTCTCGCACGAGCTTCGGCTGGGGCGTGCCGGTGCCGGAGAGCCCCGGCCACGTGATGTATGTCTGGCTCGACGCGCTGACCAACTACGTCACCGCCACCGGCTGGCCGGATGCGAATGCCCCGCGAGCGGCCTTCTGGCCGGCCGATCTCCACCTCGTCGGCAAGGACATCCTGCGCTTCCACACCGTCTACTGGCCGGCCTTCCTGATGAGCGCCGGGCTCGCCCCGCCGCGGCGGGTGTTCGCCCATGGCTGGTGGACGGTCGAGGGCCAGAAGATGTCGAAGTCGCTCGGCAACGTGGTCGACCCGCATGCCGAGATCGCCCGCGTCGGGCTCGACCCCTTCCGCTTCTTCCTCCTGCGCGAGGTGCCCTTCGGTGCCGACGGCGACTACACCGAGGAAGGGCTGCGGCGACGCCTCAACGTCGATCTCGCCAACGAGTTCGGCAACCTCGCCCAGCGCACGCTGGGGTTCGTCGCCCGCACCTGCGGCGGCGTGCTTCCCGCGCCCGCCACGCTCGCCGAGGCGGACCGCGCGCTGCTCGACGCCGCCGCCGCGCTGCTGCCCAGGATGCGCGACGAGATCGGCCGCCAGGCCTTCCACGCCGCGCTCGAGGCCGCCTGGAGCGTGATCCGCGACGCCAATGCCTATGTCGACCACCAGGCGCCCTGGGCGCTGCGGAAGACCGACCCCGAGCGCATGGGCACGGTGCTGTGGACCCTCGCCGAGACGCTGCGGCGCCTCGCCATCCTGCTCCAGCCGGTGATGCCGGAGACGATGGCGCGCCTGCTCGACCAGCTCGGCGTGGCCGGGCGCGGCTTCGACGCGCTCGAGAGCCCGATGCCGGGGGGCGTGGCGCTGCCCCCGCCAAGCCCCCTCTTCCGCAAGCTCGAGGACACGGCGGGGAAGGGGGCTTGAGCGGATGCTGATCGACAGCCACTGCCACCTCGACCACTGGGCGGAGGAGGAGCGCGCCGGCCTCGTCGCCCGCGCCCGCGAGGCCGCGGTGGGCACGCTGATCACCATCGGCGTGCGGCTGCGCCAGGCGGCGACGGTGAAGGCGATCGCGGACGCCTTCCCGGAGGTGTGGTGCACCGTCGGCATCCATCCGCACAACGCCGCCGAGGAGGCGCTGCCGGAGGTGGCCGAGCTCGTGGCGCTGGCCGACCACCCGCGCGTCGTCGGCATCGGCGAGAGCGGGCTCGACTACCACTACGACAAGGCGCCGCGAGACGTTGCCGCCGAAAGCTTCCGCCGTCACATCCGGGCCGCCCGCGAAACGGGGCTGCCGCTCGTCGTGCATGCCCGCGACGCCGACGACGATATCGCCTTGATCCTGAAGGATGAGCGTGAGCGGGGAGGCGCCTTCCCCTTCGTCATGCACTGCTTCAGCTCGACGCGGCAACTTGCGGAAACTGCAGTTGAACTCGGCGGCTCGATCAGCTTCTCGGGCATCCTCACCTTCCGCCGGTCGGACGATCTCCGCGCGCTCGCCCGCGACCTGCCGGGCGATCGGCTGCTGGTCGAGACCGACGCGCCATACCTCGCGCCCGAGCCGTTCCGCGGCAAGCGCTGCGAGCCGGCGATGGTGGCGCACACCGCAAAGGCGCTCGCTGCCGTGCGGGGCCTTCCCATCGGCGCGCTGGCGGAACTTGCCACCGCGAACACGCTGCGGCTGTTCGGGCGGCTCAGGCTGCCGGCGGCGGCGTGAGGGTCACGGTTCTCGGCTGCGGCGGGTCGGGGGGGGTGCCGCTGATCGGCGGCCGCTGGGGCGCCTGCGACCCGGCCGACCCGCGCAACCGCCGCACCCGCGCCTCCGTCCTGGTCGAGACCGGCGCGGCGACGCTGCTGGTCGACACCACGCCCGACCTCCGCTTCCAGCTTCTGGCGGCCGGCAAGTCGATCATCGACGCTGTCCTCTACACCCACAGCCACGCCGACCATGTGATGGGCCTCGACGACCTCAGGGCCGTGAACAAGCTGATTGGGCGGCCCTTGCCGGTGTTCGCCGACGCCCGGACGCTGGCGGAGCTCCGCAAGCGATTCGACTACGCCTTCCTGCCGCTGAAGGCGCCCGGTGCGTTCTTCCGGCCCGTGCTCGAGGCGAACGAGGTCACGCCCGGCGTGGCCTTCGAGGCGGCTGGTGTGCAGGTCCTGCCGATCCTGCAGGACCATGGGTTCATGCCGAGCCTCGGCTTCCGCATCGGCGACTTCGCGTACTCGACCGACGTGCTCGACCTCGACGAGGCGGCGCTCGTCGCGCTCGCGGGCGTGCGGGTCTGGATCGTCGGCTGCTTCCAGGCGGCGCGGCACAGCACGCACGCAAGCCTCGACCGCGTGCTCGGGTGGGTCGGGCGGCTGCGGCCGGAGCGGACGGTACTGACCCACATGGGCGAGAGTTTCGACTACCGGGCGCTCGCGGCCGCGCTGCCCGAGGGCGTCGAGCCAGGCTTCGACGGGCTCGAGCTCGCGCTCTGACCGTGCCGGTCTTTTCCATAATCATGATTATCGGAGTTTCGGCCGTGCCGGGGGAGGACCCGCGATGACCAACGACACGCCGGAGGCCGCAGAGGAGCTCCGCCGCCTCCTCCGCGTCATGGCCGCCCTGCGCGACCCCGAGCGCGGCTGCCCGTGGGACCGCGAGCAGGGCTTCGACAGCATCGCGCCGTACACGATCGAGGAGGCCTACGAGGTGGCGGACGCGATCGCCCGTCGCGACTGGCCGGCGCTCGAGGACGAGCTCGGCGACCTCTTGTTCCAGGTCGTCTACTACGCGCAGATGGGCGCCGAGGAGGACCGGTTCGACTTCGCCGCCATCGCGCGCGGCATCGCCGACAAGATGATCCGCCGCCATCCGCACGTGTTCGGCGACGAAAGCCGCGAGAGCGCGGCTGCGCAGACGGAGGCCTGGGAAGCGCAGAAGGCAGCCGAGCGCGCGGCCCGTGCCGAGACCGGCGTGCTCGCTGGGCTGCCGGTCGCCCTCCCCGCGCTCACCCGCGCGCTGAAGCTCACCCGCCGCGCCGCCCGCGTCGGCTTCGACTGGCCCGATGCCGCCGCCGTTCTCGACAAGCTCGCCGAGGAGACCGACGAGCTCCGCGCCGAACTCGCCAGCCCCGCTCCCGATCCGGCACGCCTCGCCGACGAGGTGGGCGACATGCTGTTCGTGCTCGCCAATCTCGCCCGCAAGCTCGACCTCGACCCGGAGACCTGCCTCCGCGGCGCCAACGCCAAGTTCGAGCGGCGCTTCGGCGCCATCGAGGCAGCCCTGGCGGCGGAGGGGCGCACGCCCGCCGAGGCGAGCCTCGCCGAGATGGAGGCGCATTGGCAGGCGGCCAAGGCGGCAGAGCGCGGATGAGCAGGCCCGAGGTCATCGCCTCCCTCGCCGTCTCGGCGGACGGGTTGCCGGCCATGGGCCACCCGCCCCATGGCGGCAGGCTTGGCGCGCCCGTCGCCTCGCGCGAGGCCACGACCGTGCCTCTCGGCGTCGTCAGGCTGCGCTGGCGCGTGCTGCGCCCGTGATCCGCCTCGGCGTCTGGCCGACCCTCGTCGTCGTCTCCGCGGGCTGGGGGACGACGCTGCTCTGGATCCGCCTCGCCGGGGCGACGCTCGCGCCCTTCACCCTGACCTTCTGGCGCGGCGTCGCCGCCCTCGCGGTGCTCGGCCTGTTCGTGCTCTGGCGCGGCCGGCGGCCCGTGGCGCGGCTCTGCGACGTGCTCGTGCTCGGCACCACCAATGGCTGGATGTCGAGCGCGCTGATGGCCTTCGCGGTCGGGCGGATCGACACCGCCCCGGCCGCGCTCGTCGCCGCCTCGATGCCGCTGATCCTGTCGATCCTCTCGCACCTCTTCCTGCCGGGCGAGCGGATGACGCGGCACGGCGTGGCCGGCATCGCCATCGGCTTCTCGGGCATCGCGCTCGTGCTCGGCCCGGGCGTGCTCGCCGCCTCCTCCGCCTCGCTCGAGGGCTTCGCGGCGATGCTGCTGGTCGCGACCGGCTACGCCACCGGGGCGACCTACGGCCGCTGGGCACGCCCGCCCGACCCGGCGGGCACGGCCATCGGCCAGCAGGTCGTCTCGATCGCCGCGTCCGCCGTGCTCGCGGTCGCCACCGGCCAGGGGCTCGCCCCGCCGGCCGACCTCGGCACAGGGCTCTCGATCGCCGCCCTTGGCTCGGTCGCGACCGCGATGCCGATGGTGCTCTACTGGGGCCTGCTCGCCCGGGCCCCCACCGCCACCGCCGGCTTCGTCGACTACCTGATCCCGCTCTGGACGACGGCGCTCGCCGTCACCGTGCTCGGTGAGCATCCGCAGCCGACCGCGCTCGCGGGTGGGGCGCTCGTGCTCGCCGGCATCGCTGTGGCGACCGGCAGGCTGGGCGCCGGGTGGTTCAGGCGGGAAGCGGGATGACGTCGGTCTCGCCCGGAACGGGGGCGAAGCGGCCGGCCTGCCAGTCGGCCTTCGCCGCCTCGATCCGCTCCTTCGAGGAGGAGACGAAGTTCCACCAGATGAAGCGCGGCCCGTCCATCGCCGCGCCGCCGAGCACGAGCACCCGCGAGGGCATGGCGGCGGCGAGCGTGATCGGGTCGCCGGCGCGGAACACGAGCAGCCGCCCCGCCCCGTAGGCCGTTCCCGCCACCACCACCTCGCCCTCGAGCACGTAGACCGCCCTCTCCTCCGTCTCGCGCGGCAGCGGCAGCCGGGCACCGGGCGCGAGCGCGGCATCGGCGTAGAGCGTGTCGGAGGCCGGGCGCACGGGGCTCGCCATCCCGAACGCCGCGCCGACGATCAGGCGGATCGCGACGCCCTCCCCCGCCCAGGACGGCAGCGACGCGGCCTCGTAATGGTCGAAGCCGGGCTCGCCCTCCTCGCGATGCTTCGGCAGCGCGATCCAGGACTGGATGCCGTAGAGGCGGTGCGGCGTGGCGCGCGAAGCCGCGGGGCTGCGCTCGCTGTGGGCGATCCCGCGCCCCGCCGTCATCCAGTTCACCGCGCCCGGCGTGATCTCCAGCTCGGTGCCGAGGCTGTCGCGGTGCATCACCCGCCCCTCGAACAGGTAGGTGACCGTGGCGAGGCCGATATGCGGGTGGGGGCGAACGTCCACCCCCTTCCCCGTCAGGAACTCGCCCGGCCCCATCTGGTCCCAGAAGATGAAGGGCCCGACCATGCGCCGCCCGACGGCGGGCAGCGCCCGGCGCACCTCGAAGCCGCCGATGTCGTGGGCGCGGGGAACGATCACAGTCTCGACCGCGCCGTCGGGCGTCGCCGGGCAGTCGGGGTCGGACGCCGGGTGCCAGCTCATGGGGCGGGTTCCTTCGTGCCGTCTCGCCCGCGCCTCATGGCGCGAGCAGCGCCTCGCGTATGGCCTCCCACGAGGCGCGGTCGGGCGCGGCGATCAGCCCGCCGGTGTGCACCGAGGCGTGGTAGGGCCGCCCGTCGACCAGCGCGGCATACCCGCCCGCCTCGCGGTGCAGAAGAACGCCTGGTGCATGGTCCCACGGCATCAGCTTCCAATAGAGCAGCGCATGCATCGGCCCCGACGCGGCAAGCCGCCACTCATGCGCGGCGCAGCGAAGCTCCCAGCCCGCGCCGAACACGCCGAGGCGGGGGCGCACGCGCGCGGCAAGCTCTGGCGGCAGGTAGCGGTGGCTCACGGCTGCGCGCATCGCGCCGAGCGGAACCGGGGCGGCCACGCGGAGGTCGTGCCGCCGGCCGTGCCTGTCCTCCACCCACGCCCCCTCGCCCGCGAGCGCGATGGCCGTGTCGTGCAGGATCGGGTCATGCACCCACGCGGCGACGGGCTCGCCCTTGTGCAGGAGCGCGAGCATGGTGCCGAACAGCGGCAGGCCGGAGGCGAAGTTGGCCGTGCCGTCCACCGGGTCGAGAACAAAGCACCACTCGGCCGAGCCCGCGAGCGCGAGGATCGTGGGGTCGGCGGCCGCGCCCTCCTCGCCGACCACCGGGATGCCGGGAGCGATGCGTGCGAGAGCGGCGACCACCGCGCGCTCGCACGCCTCGTCCGCGGCGGTGACGAGGTCCTGCGGGCCGGACTTGGTGCGCACCTCGCCGGCGGCGAGGTTGCGGAAGCGCGGCATCACCTCGGTGACGGCTGCCTCCGCGAGCGCGGCGGCGACCGCCGTCGCCGCCTGCGCGGACCGGACGGGGCTCAGCCCTCCACCCCGAAGACGTCGCTCTCCTTCATGATCACGAGATCCTTGCCGTCGAGCTTCACCTCGGTGCCGGACCATTTCCCGTAGAGAACGACGTCGCCCACCTTGACGTCGAGTTTCATCAGCCGCCCGTCCTCGGCACGCGCGCCGGGGCCGGCGGCGATCACCTTGCCGCGCGTCGGCTTCTCGCCCGCGGTGTCGGGGATGATGATCCCGCCCTTGGTCTTCGTTTCGGCAGCCATCGGCTCGACCAGGATCCGGTCGCCGAGCGGGCGGAACTTCGAGGGCATCGTGGCGCACTCCTGCGGCGTTGCGGGGACGCGCGATCGCAGCAAGAAGCCGCCGTCCCGTCAACCGCGCCGCCTTCGCTTCGGCAACAGGAAAGGCCGCGCGCCGCGGCTGCTGCGCCGGGCTGATCAACCGTGCAGGGTGAGGCTCATCCCCCTGCCCCGCGCGCGGCGGTCTCCTTCGCCGCCCTTGCCCGACGGTTCTCGAACCTCGCGCGGTCGTCGTCGGAGAGGCGCACGGCGAGGTGGATCGCCTCCGCCCCGTCGCGCCGGTCGAGCACCTCGCCATGCGCGTAGAGCCAGGCGAGCGCCGCCCCCTCGGCGGGCTTCAGCGCGATCCGGTGCACCGTGAGCCCGGCCGAGAGCCTGGCGTCGATCGCCGCCTTCAGCGAGCCGAGCCCCGCGCCGGTGAGCGCCGAGACGAGCACGATGCCAGGCTGCCCCGCGAGCGCGTCGCGCGCGTCCTCGGCCAGGAGATCGGACTTGTTCAGCACCTCGATCACCCGGTCAGCCCAGGCGGGGTCGAGCGCTCCATCCTTCACCATGCTGTCGAGCACGGCGAGAACGTCCGCCCGCTGCGCCGCGCTCTCGGGGTGGGCGACGTCGCGGATGTGCAGGATGATGTCGGCCTCCGCCACCTCCTCGAGCGTGGCGCGGAAGGCCTCGACGAGCTCGTGCGGAAGCTCAGAGATGAACCCCACCGTGTCGGAGAGGATGACGGTGCGGCCGGAGGGCAGCTTCAGCGCCCGCATCGTCGGGTCGAGGGTCGCGAAGAGCTGGTCCTTCGCGAGCACCTCGGCGCCGGTGATGGTGTTGAACAGCGTCGACTTGCCGGCGTTGGTGTAGCCGACGAGCGCCACCACCGGGTAGGGCACGCGCCTTCGGGCGCCGCGGTGCAGGCCGCGGGTCCGGCGCACCTCCTCGAGCTCGCGGCGGATCTTCGCGATGCGGTCGCCGATCAGGCGGCGGTCGATCTCGATCTGGCTCTCGCCGGGGCCGCCGAGGAAGCCGAAGCCGCCGCGCTGGCGCTCGAGGTGGGTCCAGGACCGCACGAGCCGCGTGCGCTGGTAGTCGAGATGGGCGAGCTCGACCTGCAGCGACCCCTCGCGGGTGCGGGCGCGGGCGCCGAAGATCTCGAGGATCAGGCCGGTGCGGTCGATCACCTTGCAGCCCCAGGCCTTCTCGAGGTTGCGCTGCTGCACCGGGCTGAGCTGCGCATCCACCACCGCGACCGAGACGCGGTGGAGCCTGACCGCGGCGGCGACGTTCTCGACCTGGCCCGAGCCCAGCAGCGTGGCAGGGCGCCGGCCGCGCAGCGGCAGCACTCCCTTCCAGGCGACCGCGAGGCCGATCGCGCCCGCAAGCGCGGCAGCCTCCTCGAGCCTCGCCTCGGCGGGCCGCAGCAGGGCGGGCGGAAGTTCGCCGGCGTCCGTCGTGCCGGCGCGCGAGGCGTCGGGCCGCTCCCAGGGGAGGATGACGGCTGCGGCGTTCGGCTCGGGCGGAAGCCGCTCCTCGCCGGCGCCTGCGGGGTCAGTCTCCCGCCGGGGCCGCCGCAGGGGCGCTCTCCTTCGCCGACACAGTCAGCGTGTTCGGCCCGGGCCCGGAAGCAGGCTGCTCTGTCGCCGCCCGGGACGCGTCGAACAGCATGATGGGCGCGCCTGGCATCACGGTCGAGATCGCGTGCTTGTAGACGAGCTGCGTATGTCCGTCACGGCGCAGCAGCACCGAAAAATTGTCGAACCAGGTGATGATGCCCTGGAGCTTGACGCCGTTGACGAGGAACACCGTCACGGGAGTCTTGTTCTTGCGCACATGGTTCAGGAACACGTCCTGGACGTTCTGTGCCTTTTCCGTCGCCATGGCCCAACCCTTCTTCTGTTGTTGCCGTCTTGGGTCTTACGGCGCTTCCGAGATGGCCCTGCCGACGCGGCCATTTCGCATGTGCGAGATATAGCACGGGCCAGGGGCGGGACAAGAAGACCAGCAATCACGTCGCTTTGCAATTCATTGCGAGTGACGCATCACGTCAGCACACGCATCGCGAGCAGTCGCTGGAGGCTCGGATGGTCGGGCGCGTGCCAGTCATGCCCGGTCGCCCCCGTGCCGCCGTCATGCGCGGCATCGCCCACCAGGATTCCGGTCAGCCCGGCGTTGCGCGCGGCGAGCATGTCGAGCGCGGTGTCGCCGACATACCAGACCGAGGGCGCCGCAGCGCGGCCGAGCGCGGCCAGCGCCATCCGCATCGGCGCCGGGTCGGGCTTGTCGGCCGCGGCGTCGCCCGCGCCGATGAGCGCGACGAACTCCCCCGACCAGCCGAGCGCCTCGGCCTCCCGGCGGAGATAGCGCCCGGTCTTGTTCGAGACGACCGCGAGCGGGATGCCGAGCGCGCGCGCGCGCGCCAGCGTCTCGGCCGCGCCGGGAAGCGGCGTCACATGCGCGAGGTGGGTCGCCTCGAGGGCCTCGTAGAACACGTCCCTCGCCTCCTCCCAGCCGCGGCCGAACAGCGAGGGGAAGCTGTCGCGCAGCGACTTCCGCACCCGCGCCCGCACCTCGTCGAGCGTCCAGGCCGGGTGGCCGAAGCGGGTGAGCGCGGCGTTCAGCGCCGAGGCGATGCCCGGCCAGGCATCGACCAGCGTGTTGTCCCAGTCGAAGACGACCGCCTCGGGCCGCGGCGGCGCGCTCACGCCGCGGTTCTCGCCGGCTCGTTGCGCTGCCCGCGCACGTGGCGGGAGAAGATGTCGAACAGCCGCCGCGTCACCGGCCCGGGCGTGCCGTCGCCCACCGTCGCGCCGTCGATGGCGAGGATCGGCTTCACGAAGGAGGTGGCGGAGGTGATGAAGGCCTCCGGCGCGGCGCGGAGCTCTGCCTCCGTGATCGGGCCCTCGGCGAAGGCGATGCCGTTCTCGCGGAGCAGTTCCACAAGCACGCGGCGGGTGCAGCCCGGCAGGATGTTCGCGGTCAGGTCGCGGGTGCGGAGCCTGCCCTCGGCATCGACGATCCAGACGCTGGTCGCCGCCCCCTCCGTCACCGTGCCGTCGGGCGCGATCAGGATCGCCTCGGAGGCCCCCTTCTCCTTCGCCGCCTGGCGGGCGAGCACGTTCGGCAGCAGCCCGACGGTCTTGATGTCGCAGCGCGCCCAGCGGAGGTCGGGGTGGGTGATCGCGGTGGTGCCCCAGCCCTCGATCGAGGCCGGATAGGGCTTGATGCGCTTGACCGTGACGACGAGCGCGGGCGGCACGGGTTTCGCGGGGAAGGCATGGTCGCGCCGGGCGACGCCGCGGCTGACCTGCATGTAGAGCAGCCCCTCGTCGACGCGGTTCCGCCGCACCACCTCGGCGAGCACGCGGCGCAGCGCCTCGCGCGGCATCGGCATCGGGATGCGGATCTCGCGCAGGGACCGCTCGAGCCTGTCGAGATGCGGCCCGTCATCGACGAAGCGGCCCTGGTGGACATGCACCACCTCGTAGACCGCGTCGGCGAACTGGTAGCCGCGGTCCTCGATGTGCACCGAGGCCTCACGGTGCGGAACGTAGCGGCCGTTGACATAGGCGATTCGGGACATGCGGGTGCTCCGGATGGCGAGGCCGGAAGTGAAGCCGAAGCCCGCGGCGATGGCTAGGCGGGGGTTCCGGCCGAGGCAGCGCGCCCGTCAGCGCCCCGGCGTGGCCTGGCCGGCGGGGCGCAGCGGCAGCGCATGGGTCGCGAACGGGTCGCCGGTGACGCGGCCGAAGCCGAGCGCGCGGTACATCCCCGCGGCGGCGGCGTTCTCCGCCCCCATGCGCACGCGGATCAGGCGGAAATGCTCCTCGGCGCCCGCGAGCGCGGCCTTGGCGAGCGCCGCGCCGATGCCCCTGCCACGCAGGTCAGAGCGCACGTGGAGGTGCCTCAGCCGCCCGACCGTCGGGTCGGTCGAATGCGGGTCGATCCCCCGCGCGATGACGCCCGCGAGCGTGCCGCCCACCCAGGCGCCGAGCACGACCTCACCGGGCCGGTCGAAGCGGTTGATGCCGGCGTGCCAGTCGTTCGCCATGCGGTCGAGGAAGCGATGTCCCTCGGCGCGCGCGTCCGCCGCCAGCGCGGCGAAGCCCTCGCCGTCGATGTCGTCGAAGGGGCGGATCTCCGCCGCGGTCACCGCGGCTGCTCCGCGACGTCGGCGACGCGCCCGCCGGAGAGCGCGAGCAGACGCCCGGGCGTCGTCTCGAACACATGGGCGGGGCTGCCCGCCGCCGCCCAGACGCGCTCGAGCGCCATCACCCGGGCCTCGACCAGCACGACCGGCGGCGTCAGGTGCGCGACCGGCGCCACACCGCCGATGGCGAAGCCCGTCACCTCGCGCACCCATCTCCCCTCCGCCCGCTCCACCGGCGCGCCGAGCACGGCTGCGACGCGCGCGAGGTCGACCCTGTCCGCGCCGGAGGCGACCACGAGCACCGGGCGGGCAGAGCCCTTCTGGCGGAAGACAAGGCTCTTCGCGATCTCGGCGACGCTGCAGCCGACCGCGCGGGCGGCATCCTCGGCGGTGCGCGTGCCCTCGGGGAAGGCGCGGATCGTGTCCGGGTGCCCGGCCGCCTTGAGGGCCGCCCGCACGCGCGCGACCGAGCCGCCCTCCTGGGGCCGTTCCTGGCGTCCCTGCTCCGCCGCGCCGGGCTCAGGCATTCCCGTTCGCCGCCACCCTGTCGTCGGCGTTCACGCCGAGAGTCTTCAGCTTGCGGTGCAGCGCGCTGCGCTCCATCCCGACGAAGCTCGCGGTGCGGCTGATGTTGCCCGAGAAGCGGTTGAGCTGGGCGAGGAGGTATTGCCGCTCGAACAGCTCCCGCGCCTCGCGGAGCGGCAGCGCCATGATCTCGCCCGACTTGTCCCAGCGCAGCACGGTCGGCGCGGCGGCGCCGATGTCGGGCGGCAGGTGCTCGGCGCGGATCGGCTCGCGCGGCTCGCCCGGCGCCATGATCATCAGCCAGTCCATCAGGTTCCTGAGCTGGCGCACATTGCCCGGCCAATCGTAGGACTGCAGCACCGCGAGCGCGTCCTCCGAGAGGTCGCGCAGCGGCAGGCCCGAGCTCTCGGCGGAGCGGGCGAGGAAGTGGCGCGCGAGCGCGGGGATGTCCTCGCGCCGCTCGCGCAGCGCCGGCACGCGCAGCGGCACGACGTTGAGGCGGTAGTAGAGGTCCTCGCGGAAGCGCCCGGCGGCGATCTCGGCGGCGAGGTCGCGGTTGGTGGTCGCGATCACCCGCACGTCGACCTTCACGCGCGTCGCGCCGCCGATGCGCTCGAAGGCCTGGTCCTGCAGCACGCGCACGATCTTGCCCTGCGTCTCGAGCGGCATGTCGGCCACCTCGTCGAGCAGGAGCGTGCCGCCATGCGCGTGCTCGAGCGTGCCGGCCCGGCGCGGGCTGGTGAGCGGGTCGGCGCCCGCCTCGACGCCGAACAGCTCGTCCTCGAGCCGGGCGGGGTTGAGGGTCGCGCAGCTCAGCACCATGAAGGGCCCGCTCGCGCGCCGCGAGAGCGTGTGCAGCATGCGCGCGACCACTTCCTTGCCGGCGCCGGCGGGGCCGGTGACCAGCACGCGCGAGCCCGTCGGCGCGACCTTCTCCACGGCGGCGCGAAGCTCGCGCATCTGCGGGCTCGCGCCGATCAGCTCGGTCTCGGCTCCGGCGCGCAGCCTCAGCTCGCTGTTCTCGCGCTGCAGCTGCGCGGCCTCGATCGCGCGGCGGATCACGAGCAGCAGGCGGTCGGCCTTGAACGGCTTCTCGATGAACTCGTAGGCGCCCTGCTGGATCGCCTGAACCGCCATCTCGATCGTGCCGTGGCCGGAGATCATCACCACGGGAACGTGCGGCTCCTCGCGGTGCAGCACGTCGAGGATGCCGATGCCGTCGAGGCGCGAGCCCTGCAGCCAGACATCGAGCACCACGAGCGAGGGCCGCCGCGCGCGGAAGGCGGCGATCGCGGCATCGCTGTCGGCCGCCTCGCGCGTCTCGTAGCCCTCGTCGCGGAGGATGCCGGTGACGAGCATCCGGATGTCGGGCTCGTCGTCGACGATCAGGATGTCATGCGCCATGCGCCGCCTTCTGCATCCCCGCCTCGCTTCCGGCCACCTGCCGCGCCGCCGGCAGCGCGAGCGGCAGCGACAGCGTCACGCGCGCGCCCGGGCCCCCGTCCGGCCGGTCGGACAGGTCGAGCCGGCCCGCATGGTCTTCCATGATCTTCTTCACGATCGCAAGGCCGAGCCCGGTTCCCTTGGTTTTCCTTGTCACGTAGGGCTCCGTGAGCGACTCGCGCCCCTCCGCCGGGAGCCCCTCGCCGTCATCCTCGACCGCGATCTCGGCCCGCCCGTCGCGGGAGACGAGCGTGACGGCGATCCGCCCAGCACCTGGCCGCGCCGCCACCGCGTCGACGGCGTTCTGGAGGAGGTTCGTCACCGCCTGGCCGATCAGCCGCCGGTCGCACATCCCGACCGGCGCCGGCTCCTCGATCGCGACGTCGAAGGCGATGTCGGCATGGGCGTTGCGCTGCAGGAACACCGCCTGGCGGACGATCTCGGCGAGGTCCTCGGGCCGCAGCACCGGCTGCGGCATCCGCGCGAAGGCGGAGAACTCGTCCACCATCCGGCCGATGTCGCCGACCTGGCGGACGATGGTGTCCGTACATGTCCGGAACGTCTCGGGGTCGGAGCGGATTTCGGCGAGGTACTTCCGCTTGAGCCGCTCGGCCGAGAGCTGGATCGGCGTCAGCGGGTTCTTGATCTCGTGCGCGATCCGCCGCGCGACGTCGGCCCAGGCGGCCTGGCGCTGCGCGGCGACGAGCGCGGTGACGTCGTCGAAGGTGACGACGAAGCCCCTGATCCTGTCCTCCGCCATCTCGGTGTCGATGCGCAGGATCAGCGTCCGCCGCGCCGCGGCGGGCCCGATCCGCACCTCCGTCTCGGTGGTCCCGCGCCCGGTCTCGGCCGCGCGTCCGAGCGCGGGCGCGAACTCGGGCACCACCTCGGCGAGCCTCTCGCCGAGATGGGAGACGAGATCGACCCCGAGCAGGTCGGAGGCGGAACGGTTCGGCAGGTTGATCCGCCCCTGACCGTCGAGCCCGATGACGCCGGCCGAGACGCCGGCGAGCACGCCCTCGGTGAACCGCCGCCGCTCGTCGATCTGGCGATAGGCGTCCATCAGCTCGTCGCGGTTGGCCGAGAGCTGGCCGATCATCCGGTTGAAGGCGCGCGACAGCACGCCGATCTCGTCGTCGGACTGGCGCTCGGGAACGCGCACCGCGAGATCTCCCGCGCGCACCCGCTCGGCGGCGAACACGAGCGAGGAGATCGGCCTCGCCATCTGGCCCGCGATCACGAGCCCCACGAGCACGGCGGCGAACAGGATCAGCAGCGCGACCACGGTGAAGATCAGCGCGAAGGTGATCTGCAGGCCCGACCGGCTGGCCTCGAGCCGCCGGTACTCGGCGACGGCCTGCTCGGTGCGCTCCATGTGGCCGAGCACGTCGGCATCCACCGGCCTTCCGACCAGCAGCATCATCGGCCCCGGGATGTCGAGGCCGACCACCGCGCGCACCCTGTCCCGCCCGTCGGGATGCAGGAGCGCCACCTCGCCCGAGCGCGCGAAGTCGAGCGCCCAGGCAGGCACGAAGTCACCCACGGGGGGCACGAGCAGCCCCGCCGTCGCGATCAGCCGGCCGTTGACGGGGTTGAACACAACCGCCTCGGTCAGCCCGCGGAAGGCGATCTGGCGCTCGAGCAGCAGCGCGAAGACCTGCGGGCCTTGCGCGAGCAGCACGGGCGCGGCGCGGTTGAGGTCGTTGGCCATCGCGAGCGCGTCGGCGCGGATCGTGCGCTGGTGCTCCTCGAGATACGCCTTCGACGCGGCGAGGCTCTCCTCGAGCGCGGTGCGGACGCGCTGGTTGAACCAGTTCTCCAGGCCGCGGTTGAAGAAGGCGGCCGAGAACACGGTGACGACGATGGTCGGCGTCACCGCGACGAGGCCGAACAGCAGCACGAGCCGCACGTGCAGGCGCGAGCCCGCCGAGCCGCGACGCCGCTCGGCCCAGACGCGGACGACGCGCACGGCGAGCACGGCTGCGAGGATCAGCAGCAGCGCGAGGTTGATGTTGACGAGCCAGAGGATCGAGCCGGGCGGCAGGCCGAGCGCGCCCGTGCCGGTGCCGGTGACGGCCGCGAAGGTGACCACGCCAGCCGCGATCGCCGCCACCGCGATGCCGACGGTGAGCCACCGCCCGGCGCGCCCCACCACCACCCAGTCGAGCGCGCGCCGCAGCGCGCCGCGCCGCTCCGCGCCCGCTTCGTCCTCCGTCGCCATGGCGCCGCCGGCCGTGGCCATCGCGCGGCTCAGCCGAGGCCGCGCACGACGGGGATCTCGAGCTCGCGGATCTTCTTGCGCAGGGTGTTGCGGTTGAGCCCGAGGACGTGCGCGGCCCGGATCTGGTTGCCGCGCGTGGCGGTCAGCGTGAGCTGGATCAGCGGCCGCTCGACCTCCTGGATGATCCGCTCATGCACGCCGGGGCTCGGCAGCCCGTCCTTGTGCCCGGCGAAGTAGGCGCGGAGGTGCCGCTCGACCGCCTGCGCGAGCGTCTCCGGCTCACCCGGCTGCGGCTCCGGCTCGCTGCCGGTCGTCTCTGCGAGCTCGGCGGCGATCACGTCCTCGCCGATCGTCTCCTGCGGGTAGAGCGCGGCGAGGCGGCGCATCAGGTTCTCGAGCTCGCGCACGTTGCCGGGCCAGCGATAGGCCTTGAGCCGCTCCACCGCGCCCTGGTCGAGCGTCTTGGCCGGCAGGCCCTTCTGCCGGTTCGCCGAGAGGAAGTGCCGCGCGAGCGCAGGGATGTCCTCGGCCCGCTCGCGCAGGGGAGGCAGGCGGATCGGCACCACGTTCAGGCGGTAGAACAGGTCCTCGCGGAACAGGCCCTGGCGGATCAGCGCGCGCAGGTCGCGGTGGGTGGCGGCGACGATCCGCACGTTCACCCGCACCGGCGTCCGCCCGCCGACGGAGGTGAACTCGCCCTCCTGCAGCACGCGCAACAGCCGCGTCTGCGCCTCGGGCGGCATGTCGCCGATCTCGTCGAGGAAGAGCGTGCCGCCGTTGGCCTGCTCGAAGCGGCCCTGGCTGCGGTTGGTGGCGCCGGTGAAGGCGCCGCGCTCGTGCCCGAACAGCTCGCTCTCGATCAGCTCGCGCGGGATCGCGGCCATGTTGATCGCGACGAAGGGGCCGGCGCGGCGGGTGCCGTAGTCGTGCAGCGCGCGCGCCACCAGTTCCTTGCCGGTGCCGCTCTCGCCGGTGATCATCACCGTCAGGTCGGTCGCGGTGACGCGCGCGACGGTGCGGTAGATCTCCTGCATCGCCGGCGACCGGCCGACCAGCGGCAGCTTCTCCTCCTCCGAAGCCTCCGCCTCCGGCGCCTCCGCGGCGGGCGGGGCGGCCAGCGCGCGGCCGACGACCGCGAGCAGCTCGTTGAGGTCGAACGGCTTCGGCAGGTACTCGAAGGCGCCGCGCTGGGTCGCCTTCACCGCGGTGGTCAGAGTCGACTGCGCGCTCATCACCACGACCCGGAGATCGGGGCGGACGCGGCGGATCCGCGGCACGAGGTCGAGGCCGTTCTCGTCGGGCATCACCACGTCGGTGATGACGAGATCGCCCTCCCCGTCCTCCACCCACCGCCACAGCGTCGCCGCCGTGCCGGTGGTGCGCACCTGGTAGCCCGAGCGCGTCAGCGCCTGGCCGAGCACGGTGCGGATCGAGCGGTCGTCGTCGGCGACCAGGATCGTCGCGCTCATGGGGTCTCGTCCTCCTGGGCCTGGGCGCCCGCTCCCGGATGCACGGGAAGATGCAGTCGGAACACCGTCCGGCCGGGGACGCTGTCGCACTCGACGAGGCCGCCATGGTCGCCGACGATCTTGGCGACGAGCGCGAGGCCGAGGCCGCTGCCCTGGCGCTTGGTGGTGACGAACGGGTCGAACAGGTTCGGCTTCAGCGCCTCGGGGATGCCGCAGCCGGTGTCGCGCACCGAGACAACCAGCGGCAGGTGCAGCCGCCGTGTCGCGCCGGGGACAGCGAGCCGTACGCCGTGCTGGTAGGCGGTCGAGAGCTCGATGACGCCGCCCGTCTCAGGCACCGCCTCGGCGGCGTTCTTCACGAGGTTCAGCACCACCTGGATCAGCTGGTCGCGGTTGCCCCAGACGGGCGGCAGCGAGGGGTCGTAGGTCTCGATGAAGCGCGCGTGCCGGGCGAAGCCGGTCTGCGCCAGCCGCCGCACATGCTCGAGCACCTGGTGGATGTTCACCTCGCCGCGCTCGATCGGCCGGTCGGAGAAGCTCTCCATCCGGTCGACCAGCGCACGGATGCGGTCCGCCTCGTCCTGGATGAGCTGGGTCAGCTCACGGTCCTGCTCGGGGACCGAGCTCTCGAGCAGCTGCGCGGCGCCGCGGATGCCGGAGAGCGGGTTCTTCACCTCGTGGGCGAGGATCGCCGCCATGCCGGTGACGGACCGGGCGGCGTTTCGGAACCCCATCTGCTTCTCGAGCTTCTGCGGCGTCGAGCCGTCGATCAGCGTCAGCGCCACGCAGTCCGGCGCCTCCGGCACCGGCGCGCCATGGACGGTGATGCCGCGCTTGGAGAGGCGCGGGCTCTCGATCGCGAGGTCGTAGTCGGAGACGCTCACCGCACCGTCCAGCACCTGGCCGATCAGCGCGTGCAGCGGGTTGTCCTCCGGCACCAGCTCGCCGAGCCGCGTGGCGCGCAGCGAGGTGGCCGACAGCGCGAAGAACTCCTCCGCCGCCTGGTTGGCGAAGCGGAACCTCCCCTGCCTGTCCACCACCACCACCGCGGTGGCGAGCGCGGAGAGGATCGCCGACGCATCCGGCGCCGGCGGCGCGACCGGCCGCAACAGCCGCGCAGGCGCCTCAGCGAGCCCCCCTGCGAGCCCCTCGGCGAGGCCGCGCACTACCGCGAGGCCCCGCCGCCCCCGACCGACCTTCATCACGGCCTGCTCCCGTCCAGCGCGTCACCCATGTCCCGCTCCCGTCTGCCGCGGCCCGCCCCCCGCGGGCCGGACGTCACGCCGCGAGCCGCCGCGGCTCGCCCTCGGCCTCTGCCAACGGCCGCCAGAACGCCTCGATCAGCGCCAGCACCTCCGCCCGCGTCCCGGCCCTGTTCACCGCGGCGCGGAACTCGGCCGAGCCCGGCAGGCCCTTCGAGTACCAGGCGAGATGCTTGCGCGCGAGCCGCACGCCCGGGTCCTCGCCGTGGTGGCTCAGCATCGCGTCGTAGTGCTCCCCGAGGATCGCGAGCCGCTCGGCGACCGGCGGGTCGGGAAGGCGCTCGCCGGTGGCGAGGAAATGCGCGACCTGCGCGAGCAGCCAGGGGCGGCCGTAGGCGCCGCGGCCGATCATCACCCCGTCGGCGCCGGAGAGCGCGAGCGCCTCGGAGGCGTCCTCGGGGGTGACGATGTCGCCGTTGACGATCACCGGCAGCCGCGTCGCCGCCTTGACCCGGGCGACGAAGGCCCAGTCGGCCTCGCCGGTGTAGAACATCTGCCGGGTGCGCCCGTGCACCGTCACCATGCGGATGCCGCTCTCCTCGGCGATGCGCGCGAGGGCGGGCGCGTTGAGGCGCGAATGGTCCCACCCCATGCGCATCTTGAGCGTGACGGGGATGGAGACGGCACGCGCCGTGGCCTCGAGGATCCGGGCGGCCTGGACCTCGTCCTTCATCAGCGCGGAGCCCGCACTCTGCCCGTTCGTGACCTTCTTCACCGGGCAGCCGAAGTTGATGTCGATCAGCCCCGCGCCGCGGTCCTCGTTCATGCGGGCGGCCTCGGCCATCGCCTCGGGGTCGCAGCCGGCGAGCTGGACCGCCTGCGGCGAGCCGGGGGTGCCGGCATCCGTCTCGGCCATCTTCAGGGTCTGGCGGTTCTCGCGGATCATCGCCCAGGAGGCGATCATCTCGGAGACCACGAGGCCGGCGCCGAGGCGGCGGCAGAGGCGGCGGAACGGCAGGTCGGTCACGCCCGACATCGGCGCGAGGATCACCGGCAGGTCGATCCGCGTGCGCGTGCCGAGGACGATCGGCGCGAGCGGGCCGGGCGGGCGCTGCGGCCGGTCGGCGCGCACGGGACGGGCGGGCGGCTCATCCGGTGCGCCGTCTGCGCACGCACTGTCCAGACGGTCCGGAGGGGCGAAACGATTGCTCATGATTTGGGCAAAGTAGCGATGCCTCCCTGCCTCCGCAATGCGCGATCCACAGCCAGCCCGTTTCCATGCGGCGGTGATGGCTCTAGCCTGCGTGCGCATGCGGACCGTGGCGCTCATCCTCGCCGCCGGGCGCGGCGAGCGCCTCGGTGCGGCCGCCCCCAAGCAGTTCCTCGACCTCGCCGGCGCGCCGGTGCTCCGGCATGCGGCGGCGGCGTTCCTGCGCCATCCGCGCGTCGCCTCCGTCCGGGTCGTCGGCGAGGCGGAGCGCTGCGCCGCCGCGCTCGCCGGGCTCGACGTTCCGCCGGCGATCCCGGGCGGGGCGACCCGCCAGGAGAGCGCGCGGGCAGGCCTCGAGGCGCTGGCGGGCGAGGCGCCGGAGGCGGTGCTGATCCACGACGCCGCGCGGCCGGTCGTGCCGGCGCGGGTGATCGACGCGGTGGTCGGCGCGCTCGCCGCGGGGGCGGAGGCGGCGATCCCCGCCCTGCCCGTGACCGACACGCTGAAGCGCGACGACGCAGGCCTCGTCGGCGGCACGGTGCCGCGCGAGGGGCTCGTGCGCGTGCAGACGCCGCAGGGCTTCCGCTACGGCGCCATCCTCGCCGCCCACCGGGCGGCGGCCGGCGCTTCGCTGACCGACGACGCGGCGGTGGCCGAGGCTGCGGGGATTCCCGTCCGCCTCGTCCCGGGCGCGGAGGAGAACATCAAGGTGACGCTTCCGGGCGATCTCTCCCGCGCCGCCCTGCTCATCGGCGCGACCATGGTTCCCCGCACCGGCACGGGGTTCGACGTGCATCGCCTCGCGCCGGGGCGGAAGCTCGTGCTCTGCGGCGTCGCCATCCCCTCGCCGGTCGGCCTCGCCGGGCACTCGGACGCCGATGTCGGCATCCACGCGCTCTGCGATGCGCTCTACGGCGCGCTGGCAGAGGGCGACATCGGCGCGCACTTCCCCCCCTCCGAGGCGCGCTGGAAGGACGCCGACAGCGCGCTGTTCCTGCGCCATGCGGCAGGCCGCGTCGCCGCCCGCGCCGGGCGCATCGCCAACGTGGACGTGACGCTGATCTGCGAGCGGCCGAGGATCGGCCCGCATGCGGCGGCGATGCGCGCCCGCCTCGCCGCGCTGCTCGGCATCGACGTCTCGGCGGTCTCGGTGAAGGCGACGACGACCGAGCGGCTGGGGTTCACGGGCCGCGGCGAGGGCATCGCCGCACAGGCAGCGGCGACGGTGCTGCTGCCAGGGTGAGCGGCCAGGGTGAGCGCAGCCGAGGAGCGGCAGCGGAGGAGTGGGGGTGCAGCCTGCATTGCATTCTGCAATCGCGCCGGCAAAAAA
>Ga0272446_1003234_pt1 | contig 20911 bp, 16 predicted proteins | sample YNPCB0061_FD_194587 | JGI IMG/M metagenome (GOLD analysis project Ga0272446, IMG submission 194587) | Hot spring microbial mat communities from Yellowstone National Park, WY, United States - YNP-CB-006-1 | ecosystem: Environmental > Aquatic > Thermal springs > Hot (42-90C) > Sediment | place...
AGCACCGTAAAGGCTTGCCAGACCTTGTGATACAGCCCATTGGCTTTGAGTTCAGAAATAAAAATTGCATCGGCTTCACGGAGTAAATCGCATCGCTCTTTGGTGATTGCGCCCAAAACACGCACGGCAAGCCCAGGTCCAGGAAACGGATGTCGACCTAAAATGTCATCAGGCACGCCGAGCAACTTTCCCACTTCTCGCACTTCATCTTTGAAGAGTTCTCGAAGCGGCTCAATGAGTTTGAGTTTCATCTTCTTTGGCAAGCCGCCAACATTGTGATGCGTCTTGATGGTCTGCGACGGTCCTTTCACGGAAACGCTTTCAATCACATCGGGGTAAAGCGTGCCTTGCACTAAAAATTTTTCGCGGTCGATGTGCGATTCAAAAACTTCAATGAAGGTTTTTCCAATGATTTTGCGCTTTTGTTCAGGATTGACAACGCCTTTCAAGCGTTTCAAAAAGAGGTCGCTTGCATCAACGAAATCAAGGCGCAAGCCCAATGTTTTCAAGGCGTTTCGGACTTCTTTGGCTTCATGCTTTCGGAGCAATCCGTTATCGACGAAGACGCATTTCAACTGTTTGCCAATCGCTTTTGACACAAGCACTGCCGCAACGGTTGAATCCACGCCGCCTGAAAGTGCGCAGACAACTTTTTCTTTGCCTACAAGGTCTCGCACTTTTTGAATTTCTTGCTCGATAAAATCTTTCGTCGACCAATCTTTTTTTAAGCCAGCGATTTCAAAGAGAAAATTTGCGAGAATTTCTTTGCCATATTCGGTATGATGCACTTCGGGGTGAAACTGCACACCGTAAATTTTTTCAGTGTCGGAAATCATTTCAACGGCGCATAGTTCAGAGTTTTCGCTTCGCGCCGTAACCACAAAGTTCGGCGGCAGTTTCGTTACCTTATCGCCGTGCGACATCCACACTTCCGAATCGCTAATGTTTTTGAACAGATGATTTTTTGATGCGCCGTCGAGTTGCATCACTTTGATTTTCGCGCGTCCATACTCGCGCTTTCGGGCGTTCTCAACTTTGCCGCCGAAGTGCTGAGCAATCGTTTGCAATCCGTAGCAAATGCCGAGCGTTGGCAAGTGGAGGTCATAAATTTTTTCGTCAGGCTTTGGCGCAAATTTTTCATAGACGCTGGCGGGACCACCTGAAAAAATTAAGGCTTTCGGGTTTAGCGATTTAATTTTTTCGGCAGACGTGTGATAGGGGAAAATTTCGCAATAGACTCCAAGTTCGCGCACACGCCTTGCTATCAGTTGGGTGTATTGCGAACCGAAGTCAAGCACAATGATAGATGGAAGCATGGTTTTTTGATGTGTTGATAGTGATTCAGAACTGCCCTTCACCGCGCTTTTTCGGATTCGGAATGGTTTGTGGCAATGAGAGCGTATCGGACGCGCCATAGAGCGAGGTGTAGCGTTTCAGGCTTGCATCGGTGAAGTATTCGACATATGCGTCAGGCGTTGCAGATTCTGTGAAGCGTCCGTTCTTTTTTGAGACGAGCCGCCCTTGCACTCGTTCAGGTTTAAGGAAGTAGCGCGGTTGCAATCCGAGTGATTTGTCTTCGTAGCAGGCTTTCATAAACATTGCCCAAATCGGCAACGCGGCGCGTGAGCCTTGACCGTATTCCATTGAGGTATATTGGATTCGCATATCGTCAAATCCCGTCCATACGCCGCAGGCTAATTGCGGTGTGAAGCCCATGAACCAGGCATCGGCGTTGTTTTGTGTTGTGCCTGTTTTGCCGCCGGCTTCGAGTCGGAAGTTGTAGCGGAATCGCGCTGAAGAACCTGTGCCGCCATCCATCACGCTTTTGAGCATCGAAACCATCACATAGTTTGTTTCTTGGCTAATCGCTTCCCATCGGTCAGTTTTGTAGCTGGCAATCGTGCTTGAAAACTTGTCGTCAATGCGCAGAATCGCAATAGGCTCAACATGAACGCCGTTGTTGGCAAAGGTGCTGTATGCGCTGGTGAGTTCAAGCGGCGTGACTTCCGATGTGCCGAGTGCGAGTGAGAGGTCTTGTCGGAGCGGCGATTGAATCCCCATTTTTTTTGCATACTTGATAATCTCTTCGGGCGGAACATGTTGCTGCGCCAAACGGACCGTTACGTAGTTGAGCGAATTTTTCAGCGCGTCGCGAAGTGAAGTAAATCCGCCGATTTCGTTGTCAGCATTTTTCGGTGTCCATACGCGGTCTTTCGAGTTAATGGTCGTTTGAATTGCAATCGGCTGGTTGAGCAGTTGGTAACTTGGTGGAATGCCCTTGTCAATCGCAACCGTATAGACGAAGGGTTTGAAGGTTGAGCCGGGCTGACGGCGTGCTTGCCACACATGGTCGAGTTTGTATTTCTCAAAATCTCTTCCGCCGACCCATGCTTTGATATGCCCCGTTGAAGGCTCTATGGCAACCATTGCGGCTTGCACAACGAGTTTTTCCATGAGCAGGCTGTCGAGCCACTGTTTATCGGCTTTCAGGCGTTCAAATGCTTCCTTTTCCGAAGTGCCGCCTTCAACCATTTTCTTGAATCGCTCCGACTCTTTGATGAACGTCGATTTCAGTTCTTCGCCTTTTTTTGACTTCCAATTCCACGACTTTTCAATCTTTTCTTGCAAGAATTTCAGATGCTCGTTGTAGGCTTTTTCGGCGTATGCTTGCATGCGCGAATCAAGCGTTGTCGTTACGATTAAGCCGTCGCGGAAGATATCGAACTTAAATTTCGTCGCTTCTTTTTTGAGTTGCTGTCGGACATACTCTGTGAAATATGGCGCGATGCCTCTATCCGTAACGGGTGTGAATTTGAGTTCAATCGGTTTCAACTTCTCTTTGACGGCTTGCGCATCGGAAAGAAATTCGGCTTTGACCATTAAGTCCAAAATCACGTTTCTTCGCTTTCTTGCAACTTCAATGTTGTCGACGGGATTGTAGTCTTCGGGACTTTTAAGAATACCGACGAGTGTCGCACTTTCACTCACAGTGAGTTTAGAGGCAGGCTTTGCAAAGTAAGTCCATGCCGCCGCCTCTGCGCCGTAAGCTCCTTTGCCGAAATAGACCGTATTGAGATAGAGTTCGATAATTTCGTTTTTGGTATAAGTGCGCTCGATTTGAATCGCAATCAAGAGTTCTTGCACTTTACGCTTGATGTGCCGTGCCGGTGTAAGCCACAAGTTTTTCGCAAGTTGTTGCGTGAGCGTTGAAGCACCATGCGCCCGCTTGCCACTTGCCACGCGCCCGACGTTTTCAATCATTGCAATAAACAAGCGGCGAAGATTTAATCCCCAGTGATTGTAGAACTCTACATCTTCCGTTGCTATCAGCGCGTTGATTAAATTTTTTGAGATGGAATCTAATGGAACGGCGGTGCGATTTTCCATAAAGAATTTTGTCAGCAACACGCCGTCGTAGGAATACACTTCGGTTGCTAATTGCGGCTTCGGATTTTCTAATTGTTCAAGGCTCGGCAAGTCGGTTGACCAATAAATTATTATTCCAATAACGGACACTAAACCCAACAGGATGGCGGCGAGTGTGTAGGTGTAAAGTCGCTCTCGCCACTTACGGCGTGCGGCAAGTTTGCGTCGATAGGTTGGGTCGTTGAGATAGCGTTCTCGCAAGTCGGAAGTGTAAGCGTCGTCTTTTGATTGATGTTCGTTCTTATCGTTCATTCGCAATGAGTTCCTCAAATTGTTTGGTGCAAATTTTCAGGCAAATTTTTTCGGCGCAAATTTACATTTTTCAGAGAGATTCGTTAGACTTTTCGCTCTGCCCAAAGTCCGCCCAATGCCAGCATTGCGCACAGTGCGCACCAAAGCATCATGGCTGTGTCGAGTTCCGTTTTTAGCGGCTCTGTTTCAACTGTTCCCTTCTCGGTTTCTTGAGGTTCAGCCTTTTGCATGGCTTGCAGTGTTGCTTTTCGGTGCGTTTCTTTTCGCAACGCTTCAAACGCGGTTTCATCTGAAACAAACGCCCAATATCGCTCTTTGCCATTGACTTTGAAGGCAATCCACCCACTTTTTCTTGCCCAATATCGCCCGCGCCATGCCGCTCTGTTCAGCATTTCTTGCCGCAATGGCACAAACGTTTCTTGTGAGTTTTCTTGTATGAACACACGCGGCGAATCCAATACAGTTTGAACTCTGAACTCAATCGGCTCATGCACGATGGAAATTGTTGGAATGCTTATCGCTCTCTCGCTTGTCCGTTTTGCGATTGCTGAAAAAAGATGCGCCCAATACGCCGCATAAACAGAGGGCTTCCCCGCCAACTTCCATTGATACGCATTTTGAACAAGGCTAATTGCAATTCTCCCAAATCCTTTTTGATGAAATGCGGCAACGCTCCGACCGTCTGAATCTTGAAGAAGCGATTGCGTGCCAAAATCCTCAACGATGGTAAAGCCTTCAAGCGTAATCGGCGGCGATTTGAAATGCTTGCCATTCACCGATTGCTCTCTTGGCTCTTGCGGACGAAGTTGGAACGACTGAAAAAAGCTGTGCGACGATTGCAGTTGCAAAAGACTGTCCAACTCTGTGATGAATAAGCCCAAACCTTCTTGCAAAACCGCACTCTCCAACGCTACTCGCTCCGACGGTGTGAGCATTGAAAGGGTTTCCCAATCAATCATCACAATATCGAAACGCGACAGCATCTTGCGCGATAGCGGCGTAAGCGATTGACTTTGCATATTCCAAAACTCATCATGGTATCGCGCCTTTCCGACCATCATGCGCACGGCAAAACGATAACCTTTTTCTGTGAGAAAATTTTTCAGATACTTGATTTCAAACGTTGGCTTGGATTGCAATACGAGAATCGAGAGCGGCTGATATGGCAAAACCATTGCGCCCCACTTTTCCTCTTTGCCATCAAGCACGAGCGAAAGGTTGAGTTTCCCTAACTGCTTCGGCGTGAACGAAAATTCAAACGGCGTTTCTCCTTTCAAGTTTGTAAGCGAATCAACTGTGATTTCATTTGCTTTGAAAATCAACTGCTCAAAATGTCCTCGAACAAGTCCTTTCACAAGCAAGGATTCGCCGATAACAACCGTCGGTTTTGATTCCAATTCCACAATGCCTTTCGGCAGTTCTGATTGATGAAAAAAAAGCCGATGTCTGCGAAGCCTTGTTAAATCTGCTTGATTCAGCCCATGTCCGAAAATGTGAATCTCGCTTTGAGGGAAATTCCTTGCGATAAATCCTGCATCTTGAATTTGTGTTGCTTGATTTTTCTTGTCAAGTGTGAAAATCTCAATTGCTTTTGATTGAATCAACGAATCAACTGTTTCAGGTGGCAGTTCGTCCGTGAGCAAGGCGATTTCCTTCTGCGTTGGCTCAACCATTCGCACAGGTTCAAGCCCCAAGAGCGCAAGCGCAAGCATTGCGATAAGGTTCAGCCCTAATCGAAGCCACAAGCGTTTTTTTGGAACACGGCGCACTTCTCTCACAGCACACCAAACAAAAAGCACTGCGCAAAGCGAAAGCACAACGGCGACCTGCCCACTTTCCGCTTGAAACACTATCGGCATTAGGGTTTCTCGTTTAACGATTGAACATATCGCTCCATCACTCGTGATGATGAGGACTTCCTTTGATTTGCGAATTGCAAGGGTAACGGAAGAACGCCGCTTAGTGCGCGTTGAAGTAAGCGAACATTTTTCTCTGTTGGCACTTTCCCCGACTTTGCCTCGCTGATGAGTTCGCGAAATGCGTGCAAGGCTGATAAGCGTTTGAGGTCGCCTTCAAGCGCGATTTGCGCGAATTGTTTTCCTGCTTCTTCAAGCAAGTTAGTTTCATTGTTGGAAAGTTTTTTAGGCATTTCGGAAAGAAGTGCCAGCGTGCGTTTGATGACTTCGAGCGAATCTTTTTGCGCGAGCATTTTCACCTTTCTGATGGATTGGATTTTGGCGTTGTCGCCTGTTAGGCGCAATCGTGCTTCATCAATTGGTTCGGGCTCGAAGCCTGATTTTTCAACATAGACTCGTGCCTCTTGTTGAAGTTCTTTCAAGAGTTGCAAGGCTTTGTATTCGTAAGGCAAGGCGTGTTCAGGCTCGGCAAGGCGCAAGAATTTTTCCGCTCCCCACATTTCTGCCAGCGTGGCTTTGAGTTTTTTCTTAATCGGTTCGGAAAAGAAGGTCGCCGCTTCTTCAATATCGTGTCGGTGCATATAGGGTTCAACGAGAGCCTCAACGCTTTGAGCGGGCTTTACTTCTTCATCGTGATTGTGTCCGTCATCTATTTTTGGCGCACGCTTCAAGACTTGCTTTTGCAGTTTGACAATCGGATTTGAAGACGTGTCGCGCATGGTTTTTGAGAGTCGCTCGTTTTCACTTTCGCCGATACTTATCGCTAATTCTTCGCCAAGAAATTTGCCGTAGCGCAATCGCAAGACTTTTTGGTCAATGCCTAAATTTTCACTTCTCACTCTGAACGCTAACGGTTCAAGCGATTTCTTTTCAGCAATCAACTTTTCCGTGTCGATGATGAGTTGCCGCTGACTGCGGAAGTAGGCGGGAAGGCGCAAGACGGGCATCGCAATAGTTTCACTCGAAACCGATTGAAGCGTGTCCAAAATTTTTGCGAAGCAGGTTTCAGATTGCGTGCGATTGGATTTCGGCTTGCGGTTGTCGAAGGCTTCAATGAAAAAGTAACATTCGTCGCCGTAAGTCAAGCCGTAGGATTTCAAATCTAATTTCGTCTCGTAGTGTTCAATGCGGTTTTCAAGGATTGACTTTGCGTAAAGTCGGAGCGTATCGCTTTTGAACTTAACCGATTCGCCTTTGCCTTTGGCTGTGGTCAGAACGAGATTGACCTTTTGGATTTTGTAATCATCGCTGATTGCGGCTTTGATGAAGAGCGTTGCGGAATCGGGCGATGAAAATTCTGTGCGAGCAAGCGGCGCAATCACACTCACAATGGGAGGCTGGTCTCTTTGCACTTCTATTGTTCCCACCGCTGAAATGAGCGTGTCAATCGTGAGCGTGTAGAGTTGATTTTGTTTCGCGTTCATTTCAGCACGATAGGTGCATTCCGATTCATGCTTGAAGTGAAGCGTATCGCCTGAACTTGTTGTCAGAATTACTTGCTCACATTCACGAGTAAGGTTCACTCTCCAACAGAGTTGCGCATGTTCTTCGGCAATAATGTCGAGCGAGGATTGAGTGCGCGTTGGCTTCAAGGTGTATGCAGGCGGCATAATTTGCACTTCAATCTTTGCAATCGTGAGTTGTGAGGCACTCATTTGAATAGGCGATTCAGATGAATGAATTTGCTTTGATGGCGTTTTAGGAATGATGATAATGAGCGATGAGAGCAAAGCACTTGCACCAAGCCACAGAAGTCTTTTTCGCCACTCGTTTGGAAGCACGCGCTTCACATCTTGCTTTTCCAACCACTCCGCTACTTTTCGCCGTTGAAGCCTTGCAAGAAACGAGAGTTCGTCAGGCGTGTAAAGCAAAAGTTCCGCGCTGTGTTCGAGTTCAGGTCGGCGATTGAGTTCACAAATCAGTTGCGTCGTTGTGGTTTGATACTTCTCACGAAAGAATGCAAAAAAAATCACAAGTGATGTTGCCGTCATTGTCAGCGCATCGGTTTCGCTTAAAGTGCGCAACGCCAACGCGCCGAGCATGAGCGATAGCGCAAGGCTACTCAAAACCGCATTGCGGCGCAAGATTTTTCGCCGTTCATTGTTTATTCTTTTGAGAAGGCTATCCATCGTTCAAGTCCAACAAGAAGTGTTACAAGAATCCAAATTGGGAACATCAGCGATGTGCGTTGTTCATTGCTTGTGTGGTGTTCGTAGCGTGTAATTGGCATTGCCATCTCACTTGATACTTTTCGGCGGTCGTTTTCGCTTGTGCTCTCTGGAAGCAACATTTCAGAGAGCGTGTGAACGAAATGTTCATCTAAGAGTGATTCTTCGGAAAAGCCTGTTGCATCAAGGTAGTTCAGGTGTTTGAGTGGTTTGCGATGGCACAGCCAAATGATTTTTGCTTCGCTCTTCTCTTGCCATTCCGTTTCTTTTTTCACTTCCACTGAAATTTTGGTCGGCGAAAATTGTGCGATTGCTTTGACGGCGCGTTCAAAGTAAGGAAGCACATTTGCGAACTGCTCATCATAGACAATGCACCACGATTCTCTTTTCGTCAGTGAGAACCACTTTTTTTCATTTGGATTTGAGATGAGCGATACGCCAATGCTATCGCCTTGCTTTATGAGTTCAATCGGCGGAACAACGCTTGATTTATTGGGCATTCCTGCGATAAGATGTTCAAAGCGTGTTTCATTCGCCGAACTGATTGCGATAACGATAAAGAGCGAATCATCTGAAAGTTGTGCGATGCGTTCAATCCATGCGGTTTCGTCGGTGCTTGTTTCAAGCCACTGCACTTGCCGCGAGAGCGTTGGGCGTTTGCCTTGCAATGAACTTTCTCGCAGAGATGAGGCGACAAAAAATGCAAGCGTATCTCGGTTCACCTTATCGGCTTCGGCAAGAAGCGACCACATATCCATTCGGGCGTTTTCTTGTGTCGTGCGTGAAGTTGTGGGGAAATCAGGTTTAAGAAAATGCACTTCGTAGCCTGCTTTGACGAGTGAATCTAGTTTTTTGTGAAAGTCGGTTGATTGTCCTTCGAGCGAGACAGTTGGTTCAATCAAAATCCAACTCTTCTCGGAAGCCTTGTATTTACAAGCAATTTCAGGCGAGGCAATCAAAAACGAAAGGAGTGCGAAAATCAATGCGCGAAGTGCCAATAGCCATGCGTCGTGAAATGCTATGCGGCGAAAAATTCGGCTATCGGTTTGCTTCAAAAGCTTTACGCTTCCAATTTTTATTCTCCTCGGATTGTTCTTTGAAAGCAGATGAACGGCAATCGGAATCACGAGCAAAAGAAGCGACCAGAGGTACACGGGATAAAGAACGCTCATTTCGGAAAGCGGTTTCTTATCGTTAAAAACTTTCGCAAAGCGGCATCGAGCGGTTCTTGAATGAGAAATCGTTGATAATCGATTCGCTCCGCTTGCATTGATTTTTCAAGGCTTTTCAGCCGATTGCTTATTGACGCTTGATACTGCGTTTTGGCAACTTCGGCGTTAATTCTCACAAGTTCGCCTGATTCCAAGTCTTCAAACTCAATCTCGCCTTTGTAATTGAACTCGAGTTCATTTGCTCCGATAAGATGAAAGAGCAAAACATCATTTTTCAATCTTGCGTAGGCTTTAAGTGCCGAGAGAATTTCATCGGTGTGTTCGTTCATATCGCTGATGAAAATGGTGATTTCGCGTCGTTTGGAGCGCGAGAGCAATCCATCGAGTTGGGTTCGTTCCGCCCATTTTCCTTGTGGGGTAAGCGTTTCTAAGGTGCTAAAAATTTTTTTGAGTTGATTCTTATCGTGATGCGCAGGCACATGCGTGATGTGTGTTTGCACGGCGTAAAGTCCGATTGCATCGCCTTGTTGGTGCGCAAGATAAGAGAGCGAGGCGGCAAGCCAGCGTGCGTAATCAAATTTTGTAATGCCGTCTTCTTCGTGTTGCATTGAGGCACTGGCATCGAGCAGAATCCGCACGGCGACACTCGTTTCCACTTCGGAAGTGCGCACAAAAAATTTATCGGAACGCGCCACCAGTTTCCAATCAATTTGCCGCACATCATCGCCGAGTTGATACGGTCGATACTCACTGAACTCCAAGCCTGCACCGCTTCGTTTGCTTTGATGCAATCCAAGCATAAAGCCGTCAACGACTGTTTTTGCAATCAAATTCAGCCCTTTAAGGCTCGCAAGTAGTTTCGGCGACACCTGACGCAATGCCATTGCCCTTGTTTTGTTCTTGTTATTTTCAATCCCTGACAATAGTCAATTTTCGTATTTTCGCGCTCAAAATTTTACAACATATGTTCACAGACGCACACGCACATCTTTCATTTCCACAGTTTGATGAAGACCGTGAGGCTATCATCATGCGGCTTCAAGAGAGCCAAGTTTCCATTCTCATCAATCCCGGCACGAATGTTCAAACAAGTGAAGGAGCGATTGCGATAGCACAAGCCTTGCCGTTTGTTTATGCGAATGTCGGACTTCACCCCGGCGATGTTAATCATTTTGATATGAATGATTTAGAGAAATTGGAATCGCTTTCTTATTGCGAGAAGGTTGTTGCGATTGGCGAAATCGGATTGGATTATCACTACCCTGACCACAACAAGTCCATTCAAGAAACGTGCTTTCGTGAGATGTTGCGCATCGCGAAGCGGCGCGATTTGCCCGTCGTGATTCACACCCGCGATGCGTGGGCGGATACATTCAGAATTTTGGAAGAAGAGAAATCGTCTAACCTTCGCGGCATGATGCACTGCTTTTCAGGCGGCATTGAAGAAGCGCAACGCTGTTTGAAGTTGGGGTTTAAGATTTCAATTCCCGGCACCATCACCTTCAAAAAATCAACCTTGCCCGAAGTGGTTGCCGCGCTGTCGCTTGATGATATTCTGACCGAAACCGATTGTCCTTGGCTTGCGCCAACGCCTTATCGTGGCAAACGCAATGAGCCTGCATTTGTGGTTGAAGTCGCAAAGAAAATCGCCGAAGTCAAAGGCGTTGCGGTTGAAAAAGTCGCTCAAAGAGTTTATTCAAACTTAACTTCGCTTTTGCAAATTCAGCCCTTGAACTAAATGAAACAGTTTCTTTTCGCGCTTCTCTTTTCGCTCTCGTCGCTTGGCTGTGCTTCGCTTGGCAAGTCGTTCAACTTCTTCACGCTTGAAGATGATGTGATGTTGGGCAAGCAAGCCGATACGCAACTTAAAGCCGATGCACGATACAAGTTCCTGAAACCGACTGATAGGAACTACGAAGCCATCACGCGCTATGTCAATCGCATCAAAGACAAACTGCTTGAAGCCAATGATATTCCACATGAGGCGCAATTCAACTACACGGTGCAAGTCATCAATGATGATGTGATAAATGCGTTTGCAACGGCGGGCGGATATGTGTATGTCTATACGGGCATTATGAAATTTTTGGATAACGAAGCGCAACTGGCAGGCGTTTTGGCGCACGAACTTGCGCATGTGGCGCGTCGGCATGGCTCAAATCAAATGGCACTGAAAGGCATTACGCACGCTGTTTTGTCGGAAGCCTTGAAAGAAAAAAGCCAATCTGTGCAAGCGTTGGCGGGCATTGGCTATCAGTTAGCGATGCTTTCTTACAGTCGCGGAGATGAGAACGAAGCCGATGAATCGGGCGCGCTGTGGATGAGCAAGACGGATTACAATCCCTACGAATCGCAAGCGTTCTTCAAAAAAGTTCGCGACATGAAAAACGCTTCGAACCCGCCGGAATTTCTTTCCACGCACCCGAATCCCGAAAACCGCATTGCCAACATTGAGCGCGTCTTGAAAACGCTCAACGCCAAAAATGAAGGCAACACTTACGAGCGTGAGTATCGCGAGTTCAAAAAATTGCTTCCGTAAGCAATAACGAACGTGCTATTTCCACCCTTGAAAGTTCTCTGAATCGTTCGGCGCAAACGGTCTTATCGTCAGCGTTATCAACGCCTAACCGCTCTCTTGACTGTTGGAAATCGCACGTTTGACGAATCCTTGTGCTTGTTTCAGTCGAGTTCGCGCTTCTTTTTTTGACACGCCTGCGAGCCGCATCACAAGTGCAGTTTTCAGGTTTCCGTCGGCTTGTTTGAGAAAGGTTTCAGCGGTTTCGTAGTCGTCGCCTGTTGCTAAGATGAAAATGCGTTTGGTGCGCTCAATGAGTTTTTGGTTGGTTTGTTGAAGGTCAATCATGAGGTTGCCGTAAGTTTTTCCGCACAAAATCATCGCGCCAGTGGAAATCATATTCAGCACCATTTTGTGCGAAGTTCCTGCTTTCATGCGTGTTGAGCCCATGATGACTTCTGCGCCAACGAGCGTTCGAATCACGACAGTTGCTTTTTCATTGACGGTTGGATTTGAGGTCAAGAAAATGGTTTTCGCGCCGACTTGCCGAGCATAATTGAGCGCACTAATCACAAATGGCGTGCGTTTAGATGCGCTAATGCCGCACAGCACATCGCGCTTGGTGAGTTTGATTTTTTTGAGGGCTTCTTCTGCCGCTTGTGGATTATCTTCTGCACCTTCCACGCTTCTGAACACGGCTTTTTTTCCGCCTGCGATAATGCCTTGCACTTGCGAGGGTTTCACGCCGAACGTAGGCGGACATTCTGATGCGTCCAAGATGCCGAGCCGTCCGCTTGTGCCTGCACCGATGTAAATCAGCCGCCCGCCCGACTTGAACGTCTCAGCAACGAGTTCAATCGCTTTGGCAATTTGCGGCAGTTCTTGTTCAACTGCACACGCGACTTTTTTATCCTCTTCGTTGATGAGCCGCGCAATTTCAAGCGGCGAACATTCATCGATGTGCGTTGTGTTTGGATTGACTTGCTCGGTGAGCAGTTCGGACAGCTCTTGATATAAGCTTGATATTTTCGGCACTTTCATCTGAACAGAATTGATGTGAAATGATTTCAGCAAACTTATCGCACAAGTCGCCTCGAAACAAAAAAGGCGTTACGGTTGCAACGCCTTCTTCACTCTTTCAACGCAGGTGAGATGTTACCAAACGACTTTGCCGATTTTGAAGGTAATCGGGACGGTAATCACACCAATCGCATTTTGCCCATTGACGACCGCAGGCGTGAACTTGGCATTTTCGCTCAGCACGCGCAAGGCTTCTTCGTCCAAAAGTTCGTGCGCCGATTTCATAATCTCCATGCGAAGTGGCGAGCCGTCGCGCCCGACAAACACACGCACCACCACCTTGCCTTCGATTTTCAAGTTGACCGCCGTTTCAGGATACTTGACCGCCTTTTGAATTGCGGCGATTCCGCCTTCAATCGCGACTTCTTTTTCGGCGGCGACGTTCAGCGCGGCTTCTTCTTCGATTGCTGATTCCTCTGCCTTCTTGATTTCCTCGACTTCGCTTTCATCTAATTCTTCGGCTTCGCCTACCTCGTTTTTCACAACGATGGTTTCTGTCGGCTTTTCTGATTTTGGCTTTGTGGATTTGGTGGCTTCTTTCTTGCGCTCACGTGCTATGCTGGCAACTTGCACGTTGCCTGAATTGTCCCCCAGTTTGAAGTCGTGGCGTGCCGTCGAGTTGGCGGCAATCACAATGCCTTCTCGGCTCATTTTTGGAAGTCCTGTTTTGAACACTTTGAGCGAATACTTGCCCTCTGACACTCCGAGAAAAACATAGTATCCTTGCGCATTAGTCAGTGCGGCACGATTCGTCGAGCCATTGGTCATGAAAACCGTTGCCGCCGGCACGGGCTTGCCGCTTTCATCAATCACTCGCCCAAATATCCGTCCTTGCGATGCGGCAGGAAGAGAAGAGATAAAGGAAAGTATGAGAGAAAGTGTAAGTGAAAAAATCTGTCTGTTGTGTTTCATAATGTCATCGATCTATCAGCAAACATTAGTGTTCGTTTTCAAAAATACAGCGTGATTAACGCAAGCGTGGGAGTGTAAGTGTCAAATTTGTGTTAAAAAATTGTCAATCTTTTCTCTACACGCTCACTTATGAAACAGATACCATTTTCTCTCCTCAAAAATTTTCAAAGGCGTATTTTATTCTCAAAAACATTACACCATGACGAAATCCCAAGCAGAAGCCGAACTCAAAGCGTTACGCGAAGAAATTGAAACGCATAACTACAACTACTACGTGCTCGCAGAGCCGACCATTTCCGATTACGAGTTTGATAAGTTGCTCGAGCGATTGATTGAACTTGAACAGCAGTTTCCCGAACTCATAACGCCCGACTCACCCAGTCAGCGTGTTGGCGGCACGATTACCAAAAACTTTCCGACCGTCGTTCATAAAGAGCGCATGATGTCGCTCTCGAACACCTACTCGCCCGAAGAACTGCGCGACTTTGTTGAGCGCGTTCAAAAAGAGCTCCGCGCCGAAGGCTTGGGCGAGCCTGAATTTGCGTGCGAACTCAAATTTGACGGCGTGGCTGTGAGTTTGATTTATCAGAACAGCTTATTCGTGCAAGGCGCAACACGCGGCGACGGCTCAACAGGCGACGACATCACGCCGAATCTCAAAACCGTTCCCACAATTCCGCTTCGCCTGAAATCAAGTTCCAACAAGAAAACTCACGTATTACTCAATAGCGAATTAGAAGTGCGCGGCGAGGTGTTTATGATGAAAAAAGATTTTGAAACGCTCAACGAACAGAGCGAAAAGAAATTCGCCAATCCGCGCAACGCCACCGCCGGCACGCTCAAACAACAAGACTCACGCGAAGTCGCGAAACGCAAACTTACTTTCTCGGCTTACTTTCTTTCAAGCGAGGCACTTTCAGATGATGTCTCGCATTGGGAGCGGCTCTTGATGCTTCAATCGCTCGGCTTCAACGTCAGCACACATCGCACACTTGCAACGACACTTGAAGAAATTGAATCATTTTTGAACGAGTGGGAATCAAAGCGCGATACCTTGCCCTTCGATATTGATGGCGCAGTGATTAAAGTCAACTCGATTCGGCAACAGAAACTGCTCGGTGCAACTTCGAAAGCCCCGCGTTGGGCGATTGCCTACAAGTTCTCGGCGCGTCAAGCCGAAACCACCTTGCGCAGTGTAACCTACCAAGTCGGGCGCGTTGGCACGGTTACGCCTGTTGCCGAACTTGAACCCGTTTTTCTTGCAGGCTCGACCATTTCGCGCTCCACACTTCACAACTTTGATGAAATCGCACGGCTCGATTTGCATATCGGCGACCGTGTGGTGCTTGAAAAATCAGGTGATGTGATTCCCAAAGTTGTGCGCGTTGTTATTGAAAAGCGTCCGATTGATGCTCGACCGATTGTTCCGCCCACACATTGCCCCTCGTGCCATACTCCGCTTATCAAACCCGACGGCGAAGTCAATCTTTATTGCCCGAATGAAGACGACTGCCCTGCGCAAATTCAAGGGCGCATTTTGCACTATGCTTCGCGCAACGCGATGGATATTGAGAACTTGGGCGAAGCGATTGTGGAGCAACTTTTGAATGCGCATCTCATTCGTGATGTTGCCGATATTTATTCGCTTGAAAAATCGCGGCTTGTGGAGCTTGAACGCTTCGGCGAGAAATCAGCGCAGAATCTTTTAGAAGCGATTGAAGCGAGTAAATCACGTCCGTTTGAACGCTTGTTGTTCGGCTTGGGAATCCGCCATGTTGGACTTGCAACCGCAAGAATTTTAGCGCGAAAATTTCCGTCTCTTGAAACGCTTGCTTCTGCCTCACTTGAAGCGTTGGAGCAGACAGAAGAAGTCGGCGGCACGATTGCAAAGAGCGTCTATGATTACTTCCGAAAAGCCTCAACGCTTCGATTGATTGAGAAGTTGAAACGTGCGGGGGTCAACATGCAGGGCGAAACATTCGAGACGATTCAAAATGCACACTTTGCGGGGAAAACTGTTGTTTTTACAGGCACACTGAAAACGCTCACTCGCGAGAAAGCATCGGAGGAAGTGTTGAAGCGTGGCGGCAGAGTGTCGGGCAGTATCAGCAAAAAAACGGATTACGTTGTCGCCGGTAGCGAGGCGGGTTCTAAACTTCAAAAAGCACAAACACTCGGCGTAAGAATTTTAAGCGAAGCCGAGTTTCTCACGCTTCTCGGCTTATCGTCCAAAGATAAGTTGCAAAGCGGCTAATTTTTTCTATCTTCGGAAAGCCTGTTTTGAAATATAACCTCGCGCCCGTTTCAACGGAAGTAAAGTTAGTTTTATGAATGAAACGATAGCCCGCTTAGAGCGCGATTTGAGTCAAGCACCGACTGAACTCGACAAAGCCTGCGCCGCCAGTGTTCTGGCATGGGAGTTGCGCCTTGTCGATCCTGTTCGTGCTATCACACTGAGCGATGAAACCGTAGAGGTGTTGCGCAACCTGCTTGCCCAAACAACTTCTCTTCTGCAAGCCGAACAATTCAACGCTCAAACCGCACTTGCCTCTTGCCTGCGCACGAAAGCCTGGTGCGTCTACCGCTTAGCCGACTACGACCTTGCGCACCGCATTTCAAAAGAAGCACTTGCAGAACTCAACAAAACCGACGACATCGAAGGCGAAGCGCACGCCTATCTCATTTTGGGAAACAGTGCGTGGCGATTAGGAGATTACGACGAAGCATTAGACGCTTTTAATGCCTGTATTGACAATGCGCGTCAAATTGAAAATTTGAAACTTGAAGCCGATGCACTCGGCAATATCGGGCTTGTTTATCAGAACCTTTCTGACTACCGCGCCTCGCTCGACTACCACCAACGATGCCTTGACCTTCAACGCCAAATTGACGACAAACAGGGGCTGGCACGAACCAACAGCAATATCGGAACAGTCTATTTCATCATTGCGGATTACTCGAGCGCAATGGAATACTTTCACCGCAGTTTGATTTTATCCCAAGAACTCGGCGACATGCGAAGCCAAGCCATTGCAGAAGGAAATATCGGCGATGTGTATTTCCACCTCGGCGACTATGTGAGCGCGCTAGATGTGTATCAGAAAAGTTTGTCGTTGTTTCAAAAAATCAGTGACCGCTACGGTGAGGCCTCTTCACTTTCCAACATCGGTAGCGTCTATGATAAACTCGGCGATTCACAAACGGCATTAGCGTTTCAAACTGACGCGCTATCGCTCTTTCGCAACATTGCTTACCCTGCGGGTGAAATCAATGCGCTTTTGGCGTTAGGCACGCTTTACGAGCGCACAGGCAACTATGACGAGGCGAAAACGTGTTTTCAAGATGCGGCATTTCTCGCTCACCGTATTGGCGACCGCTACTCCGAAGCCGATTCGCTTTATCATCAAGGCATTCTCTTGCTCTCCTCAGACACGTCGTTCTCTTCCGATTATCAAGATTCAATTCTGCTTCTTAAAACCGCGCTAAGCCTTGCTGAAAAGATTGACGCACGAGAACTCATCTACAAATCACATAAAGCCCTCTCCGAAATCTACAAGCGGTGCGGTGAGTTCGAGACCGCCCTCAAACACTATGAAGAATTTTACCGCTTGCGCGAATCCGTCTTCAACACTGAATCCGACAAACGATTGCGCAGTTTGCAGGTCGTTCATCAACTCGAACAAACACGACGCGAGTCCAATCTCTTTCAAAAGCAAGCCGAAGATTTACGGCAAGCCAACGAGGCACTTTCCGCTGTGCTTTTGGAAATGGAACAGCATAAAAAGAACGCCGAAGAAGCCAACCGATTTAAATCGCACCTGCTCTCGATTGCCGCTCACGACTTGCGCAATCCGCTTTCCACCATCGTTACCATTACCGACTTCGTTCAGTCTATTCTCACCTCAGTTAAAAACGGCGACAGTTTGAGCCAGCTTGCTGAAGCGGAAGGTATGTTGAACCTCATTCACGATAGCTCGACGCGTATGTTCAAACTCATTGCGCAGATTCTTCAAAGCTCGCAGATTGATTCCGGGAAATTGCAACTCGCACGCTCGGTTGCTGACCTTTATCCCATCGCACTTTCTGCCGTGCGCGAAAATCTCTCACAAGCCGAGCGAAAGGAACAAAAGATTCTCTTTTCAGGCGACTCCGACCTCTTCGCCAACGTTGATGCCGAGTGCATTCGCGAAATTTTCGACAACCTTATCAGCAACGCCATCAAGTATAGCCCGAAAGGCAAGAAAATTGAGGTTAAAATTCGTCAGCATCAATCGCCCGATGAACTTGAAAAAACGATTATTTTTTCCGTGCGTGATGAAGGTCAAGGACTAACAAGCGAGGATATGAAAAAACTCTTTGGCAAGTTTGAACGGCTTTCAGCGAAGCCAACGGCAGGCGAACCTTCTACGGGTCTCGGACTTTCCATCGTTAAGCAACTTGCAGAACTGCATGGCGGAAAAGTATGGGCGGAATCAGAAGGCAAAAATCTTGGCGCGACCTTCTTCGTTGAACTGCCCACTTACCAACCCGCTTAAACCTTGTCGTTGTAAGCAAAACCTTTAACGAAATCTTGCGATGATCACCTATCGGTTACTCCTTGTCGACGATGACGACGACATACATTTGATTTACAAATCAACCCTCCAACATCTTCCCGTTTCTTTCGACGATGCCCTCGATGGCGGTGAGGCACTTGGATTGCTCAAAAAAAACACCTACGACCTCATTCTGCTCGACCTTGTCATGCCCGAAGTCAACGGCTTCGAGTTTCTCGATAAAGTGCAGGAGCAAAAACTTTCGTTACCATTTGTGATTGTGTGCAGTTCAATGCGCGAAAAGGAAATTGTGATGGCGGCGTTTCAACTTGGCGCAAACGATTTTCTCTTTAAGCCCATTCAACCAAAGCAGTTACGCACGACCGTGCAAACCTACTTGGATACGCTCTCTCGCTCACAATCAGATTTCAACAATTTGAAGTCGCTGGCTGAAAATGAAATTGGCTATGTAGCTAATCGAAGCATTGGCGCGTCTTCACCTGCGAGTGCCGCAAGTTCTTCGGCTTCACAGGGCGCGCTTCACTTCGATTCCATCTCGAGAGCGATTTCCTACATGGTCTTTAATCGTGAAACAGGGAAACTTGTCGTTACCAGCGCACGCGGCACAGGCGAACTGCATTACAACACGGGACGCTTGCAAAAAGTCACCTTCGGCAACAAAATCGGTATCGATGCGCTTGAAGCCATCAAACTGCTTTTGCACGTCGATGTGGTGCTTGTGAAATAAATCGCCTACAAATCACCGCCGATTGGGCGCAAGACAATTTCTTCCACGCAGGTTCTTGTGGGTTGCAAATAAGCCTCCACAATCGGTTTGGCAATATCTTCGGGCATCATCATTCTTTCTGAAAGCGTTTCTCTTGCCTCGCCCCACATCGGCGTTGCGACTGCGCCGGGCATCACATTCGTGATTCTTACCTTGCACTTTCTTGCATAGAGCCGCAAGACTTCCACCATGCCTTTCTGCCCGAACTTTGAAGCGCAGTAGAGCGCGCTTTGTTCAAACGGTGTTTCTGCCGCCACCGATGTAATGAAAAAGATATGCCCCGATTGCCGCGCTTGCATTTCAGCAAAAACTTTTTGCGTGAGAAAAAATGTGCCTTTCAGATTGGTGTTCATGGTGAACTCATAATCGTCTTCGGTGAGCTCGAGAATGTTTTTGAATCGCCCAACGCCTGCATTGTTGATAAGGCAATCGACTTGCCCAAAGCGGCTCAACGCACTTTCATAAATGCGATTGACATCGTCCATTTTGGAAAGTTCGGCATCAAGCACGTGCGTTTCAACGTGCATCGCTTCACATTCTTTTTTGAGCGCGAGCAAATCGGAAAGCGTGCGCGAGGTGAGAAAAAGTTTCGGCGAAAAGCCTTCGCTCTTGCGTTTCGCAAATTCCAAAGCGATGGCGCGACCAATCCCTTTGCCCGCGCCTGTAATTAAAATCACTGACATTTGAGATATGATGAATTAAAGATTCGGAGGCTCCAATGTTCCTTTTTTAATCCTATCCACATACCACCACCAGTGCGAGGTTGGGTAACGCTTTTCACGGTAAGCATCATCGAGCAAGCCGTCGCCAAATTCATATTCAACCAAGTATTTGTAGGCATTTTTAAGCACGACTTTATCCCACTTTCTTACTTCCTCTTTCTGCGCATCGTTTAGTTCATCTTTGCGCACTTCGATATCGCTTCGGTAAAAAAGAAACTCGTCATAGCCCGGAATCCAGATGTCTTCATCGTCGGCTAAATCGGTGCAATAGCGAGCGTAGATTCTCACGAGTTCATCAATGGTGAATCCTCGCGAGGCGTAAAGTTTCGGCATCATGGGTGATTACGTAAATACTGTTGTTCGATAGCGAGAAGTTTTTCGAGGCGCGTCTCGTGTCTTTCACCTTCAAAGGCTGTTGTGAGAAACGTTTGAACGATAGATTTCATGGTTTCAATGCCGAGTGCGCGTGCGCCGAGTGTGAGTGCGTTGGCGTTGCCGTGGGCGCGGGCGATTTTCGCCGTGAATTCATTGTAGCACGAGACCGCTCGAATTGTCGGAAGTTTGTTCAGCACAACGGCAGAAGCCGTGCCAACGCCGTCAATCATGATACCGAAAGTAGCGCGTCCGTTCCGAACTGCTTCGCCGACTTTCACAGCGAAATCGGGATAATCGCAAGTGGCTTCCGACTCCGTTCCAACATCAAGCAACCGATAATTTTTTTCTGCAAGAAATTTTTTGAGTTCTGCTTTTGCCTGAAATCCGCTGTGGTCGCTACCGATAGCAATTGTGAGCATTTCATTCGGCGGAAGTGATTTTGATTCCTCTTTTGTTGAAACAAAGTTCAAGCCGTGTGCTTTAGCGGCATCACGGGCAAGCGGCGTGATGAGGGTGTTCGGCGGCGTGTAAAGTTCGCGTTTTCCGCTTCGCACCGCCGATAGCACTTCTTTTTCAGTAATCAAAGGACGAGACATTTTGTATCTTTGTTTTCCAAAATTTACATCAAAATTTTACATCAACTCGACCGAAATACATTGTGCCAAACAAGAAGCAAGAAAAAACGATTGAAGCCATGATTGCTCGCTTGGAAGAAATTGCCTCTCTCATTCAATCGGGCGAAACGGGTTTGGAGCAATCCATTGAACTCTACGAAGAAGGAAAACGCCTTGCGAAAGCGTGTAATGAACGGCTTTCCGCGCTTCAAAAAAAGTTGGAAACGATTAACCCCACTGAACTCAAAGACGACACCGACATGCCGCCGCCTTCGGACGATGACGATACGCGCGACTTAGGACGCGATAACCCAATTTTACTTGCTTAACCTTCAACTTTGAACTTTTAACGCGATGTCAAGCACTTCTTCACCGCTCTCAAAAGTCAAAATTTTGTTTGTCTGTCTCGGCAATATCTGTCGCTCGCCTACGGCAGA
>Ga0272446_1003235_pt1 | contig 20898 bp, 20 predicted proteins | sample YNPCB0061_FD_194587 | JGI IMG/M metagenome (GOLD analysis project Ga0272446, IMG submission 194587) | Hot spring microbial mat communities from Yellowstone National Park, WY, United States - YNP-CB-006-1 | ecosystem: Environmental > Aquatic > Thermal springs > Hot (42-90C) > Sediment | place...
ATGCAGACGAAAGATGAACTCCTCGATCGTTATCATTCCCATACGGAACTTTGCGCCAGTTGTCGGGGTGCTTTACAAAACATCGATCGTATCAGAACGGTCTGTGTTGTTTTGATCCTTTTGTCTTTCGTGCTTGGTCTGAGTCTGCCGAGGGTTGGGGTTACGATCGGTCTGTTGGGTTTTGCCCTGTGGTATGGTTTGGGGGAACTGCGCACCAAATTCTATCGGGGCAGAGCCATTCCCCCCCGCAACCTTTGATCTTGATCTAAAATCGTCATCTAAGTTTAGGGCTTGCTATGTTACTTTATCTTTCCACCTGGTTGGAAGTGGAGGCTTATCTCCAACGATCGAAGGGCGTGATTATTCCGATCGGTTCGACGGAACAACATGGACCCACGGGCTTGATGGGCACGGACTTTATCTGTGCAGAAACGATCGCTAAGGGCATCAGCGACAAGGAAAAGGACGGGGTGATGGTGGCTTCTACCCTGACGATCGGGATGGCAGAACACCACACTGCCTTTCCTGGTACGATCAGTCTCCGTCCTTCTACCTTGATGCTGGTTTTGCGGGACTACATCACCTGTTTGGCAAGACATGGCTTTGAGCGGTTTTTCTTTATCAATGGGCACGGCGGCAATATCAATATCATGCGGTCTGCCTTCTGCGAAATTTATACGGATTTGCCCCAAGTGCGCTGTCAAATTGCTAATTGGTGGGTGGGAACGGAGGTCTCTAAACTGGCGAAGGAACTCTACGGCGATCGGGAGGGTTTCCATGCTACGCCTAGTGAGGTTGCTCTGACCATGTACGCTTACCCGGAGGCGATCAAACGGGCGGAGCTGGCTCCCCTGACTGCCCCAGCCATGAAAATCTATAGCCCCCAAGACTTCCGCCAACGCTATCCGGACGGTAGGATGGGTTCCGATCCTTCCCTCGCCACGATCGACCATGGCAGGCAGTTTTTTGAACTAGCGGTGCGGGAAATTACGGAGCAGTACTACAAGTTTATGGCAGAGGTTTGATTACCCGATCGATCGCTTGTTGGATGAAGTGTTGTAATAGCTCTTCCCGCTGTGCCAGGTTGAATTGGGCTTCCACTACAGCGGCGATGCCCCCGTCCCCCCACTGTTCTTGGTTGGCAAAATACTGGGCAAAACTCCTGCCGGCAATGCGGGTGAGATAGGCGGCGGTGATGCCCCCGATCGTGCTGTTGACGACCATGCCCAAGGGGTTGACGGTCAGGGCGGTGGTCATAATTTGGAGGGTAGTTTTAGTTACTCCTAAGCCAATGAGGGTCTGGGTGAGGGATTTGACCAGGTTTTGGCTGTCTTCCCGACTGATTTGGCAATCGTAAACTTGGGCAACCTCCAACACCATCTGGGTATGGACTGCCGCCGTCGCCAAAAAATCCGCTAGGGGGATGGGATTGGCAATGACTGCCCCCGCCACGATCCACTGATACCGATCGATGATGGCTTGGGTTTGTTGTTCCCGTTGTTGTGACAAAATCGATCGGGCTTCCTTAGTCAGGGACTGGGTTTGAAGCAACACATTGTCGGCAATTAAGTCGATCCCCTGGTCGACAAAAATTAACTCCAACTGGGCAACGAGGGCAGCAATTTGGGGGGGGGGATGGTAAATTTCGCCGGTGGGCAATTCCACTGGCTGGGGTAGGGCTGCCACGGGCACTAGGTCGATCCCCAAGGGGGCGATGCGCTGCCGGATGGAGGCAAAAATCTGCTCCCGATCGGGTTTGGGGTAGCGGTCAATTTTGTTGAACACCAGGAGGATTTTTTTGCCCAACTGGGCTAGTTCCTGGAGGAGATTAAATTCCGTTTGGCGGAGGTCATCATCGATCACAAAGAGGAGGAGGTCTGCCCTAGTAGCTAGTTGCCGTGCCAAGGCTTCCCGATCGGTGCCCTGGATGCCCGCTTCCAAAATACCCGGACAGTCCGTCAGGCTCACCTTGATTTGTCCCACCCGCACCGGTCGATATTTGACCCCGATCGGAGTTGTGCCCATGGTCGGGGCGATTTCTCCCCTTGCCTGTCCCATCAGGGCATTGACGAGGGAAGTTTTCCCCGCTGATCCCACCCCAAACACCACCACTTGGGGTTCCTGGCTTGCCATACTGCGGTGGAGGGCAGCCGACTGTTGACGGAGTGCCTCTTGGGTGACCTGGTCCCGAATTTTGTCCAACTGGGACTCCAGGGCTGCTAGGTTTGCCGCCGCTGCCGCCAATTTGTCCTCATATTTGGGGAGGGGGGGTTTGACTGGTTTACGCCGCAGAAACCGCCAACTTAAGCCCGCCCCTGCTATCACCATCAGAATAAACACCAGCCCGCCCACCAGGGGGGAAACCTGGAACAGACGCACCAGCACATCCAAAAGGGCAACTAAGACACTGACCCCGACCCCAAACCCAATCAGCCACCCCAGCCACTTAAGCCCTGCCACGCTCCGACCACCGCTGCCGGTATAGCAACTCCAAGGTGTTCCCCGATCGGCGAAAGATATTCACCTGTTCCCAATGCCATGCCAGAAACAGGCGCTGGAATGCCAGGCTAAAAATTGCCACAATTAGACCCGCCGCCGTAGAGATCAACGCCTCTGCAATGCCCCTAGTCAAATTCCCCGACTGGATATTGCTAGCCACATCCCCGATCGTGATGTTACTAAAGGAGTTAATCAAACCCGTCACCGTACCCAACAGACCCAGCAGCGGCGCAATAGCAATTACCGCTTCCAACAACTTCTCCCCCCGCAACATCAACGCCAACTCCCGATCGGCATGACTTTCTAAAGCCAGGCGAAATACCTCTGGGTCCGGGTTATCCAACGCCAACGCACCGTACAAAAACCGCGCCACTGGATGATCCTGATTCTTTTCGGCAATCTCCCGCGCTTGGGCAAAGTCCACCTGTGCCGCCGCCAAAATCTGTTGGATGTGGAAGTCCTCTTTGGAGAGTAACTGACTCCAAAACCACGATCGTTGCAGGATCGTCGCCAAAGACAGCACCGACAACACCAACAGGGGATACATCACCAATCCCCCCGCTAGGAACAATTCCTTCATGAGGGCGCAAGTAGCTGAGCTTTGAGGGGTCCCATGGCGCTGAGTTGTTCCCTCATCCAGGTTTCAAACATCTCCTCGATCAACTGCCGTCGGGTGGAGTCATCCAACTGGGCGGGGAAGAACTTTTCTAAGCGGACGATTACATACCAATCCTCTAGGCGGACGGGGGGCCACAACTGCCCCGGTTGACTGACCTGCAAGGTGCGGGCGATGACAGGATGGGGCGCGGTCAGGGGAGAAGGACCCACTAACCCACCGGTAGCCGCTTCCGCCCCTTGGGAATACTGTTTAGCCAGATCGGCAAAGGACTGTTCCCCCTCCTTGATACGGAAATAAAGCTCTTGAGCAATGCCCAAATCCTTAGTGCGCAACAGGGAATACAACACCCGATCGAGGGCAGGCTTACGGGTCAAAAAATAAGCCTCCACCTTCTTGCCAAACACCGCCTGCTTAAACTTTTCCAGCCGTGCCGGTCGTTCGATCAATGCCTCTAATTGTTGTTCATCCATGCCTTGGGATGCTAACCACGCCTGGCGCGCCTCTGGGGTATGGAGCTTGTTCTGTTCGTAAAACTGTTTAACAAAACCCGATCGTTCTTCATCATTGAGGGGATATTCAGCGATCGCATCGTCGATGATCATATTTCTGACCAATTGGGGCAGGAGTTGATATTTCCCCAACATATCCATCAGTTCCGATGCCTTAATTATTCGATTACCAACTAGGTAAGAATCCGCCATAATATCGTCTCTATTTTTACTGGGATGATTTTACCCCGAAACAAAGCTACTCCTCATCAATTTGTAAGATAGTGGGATTGTAGCCAGGAATTTTGCTTTCATCTACCTCATCGATTTGTTCTGGTGCTAAGAACATCTGGGCATATTTGAGATAGACCTTTTCCCGAATGAATAGATCAAACAGATCGGGATCGATATGGTTATCTAACTTCATTTTCCCCAAGATGTGGAGACATTCGGAAAGGGGTTTACCAGGCTTGTAGGGACGATCCCTGGCGCTTAGTGCCTCAAAAATATCGGCAATGCCCATCATGCGGGCTGGAATGGACATTTGCTCCCGCGTCAATCCCTTGGGATAACCCTTCCCGTCCATCCGTTCGTGGTGTCCCCCCGCATATTCAGGTACTCTTCTCAGATTTTTCGGATAGGGCAAAGATTCTAACATTTTGATCGTCACCACAATATGGCGATTGATAATCTCCCTTTCTTCTTTCGTCAAAGTGCCCTTAGTGATGTTCAAATTATAGATTTCATCTTCCGTCAGAAAGTTTTGTTGTTTACCTTCCCAGTCTTGCCATTGATATTGCCCGATCTGTTTCACCCTTTCCTTCAGTTGATCGGACATGAACTCACTGCCAATGTTGCACTTGTGCAAAAACGATCGATCGTCTGCCAGTTGTTTTAACTTAGCTTCGTATTCTGACTGTAAAACGGACAGATCATAGTTCCCTTTTCCTTCTAAAACGGCGATCTTTTTCTGTAATAAATCAATCTCTAGGTCTTTTTGCAGGGCAGCAAATCGGGTGTCAATTAAGTTAATCCGATCGAATATGGTCTGAAGTTTCGTAGCTTTGTCGATCACATGGACGGGGGTTGTCACCTTACCGCAATCATGTAAAAGACCGGCAATCTTCAGTTCATAGAGTTCTTCTTCTGTCATGTGAAAGTCCTTAAAATGACCAGACTTGGTGCGGCAGGCGGCTTCTGCTAACATCATCGTTAAGACGGGCACGCGGCGGCAGTGGTCCCCTGTATGTTCAGACTTTTCATCGATCGCTTGGGCAATCAAAGAGATAAACGCCTCGAATAATTCCCGAAACTCTAAAATTAGTAGTTGATTGGTGATGGCAATGGCAGCTTGGGAAGCTAAAGACTCTCCTATCCGTTGGTCTGCTTCCGAAAAAGGTACATTGTTGCCATTTTGGTCTTTAGCATTGATCAACTGAATTACGCCGATTACTTCTTCTTCATGGTTTTTCATCGGTATGGTTAAAAATGACTGAGAGCGATAGTTCGCCCGCCGATCGAATTCCCTTGTGCCAGAAAAGTCAAACCCCTCCGCACTGTAGGCATCGGGAATATTGATTGTCTCCCCCTTGAGGGCGCAATAGGCAGAAACTGTGCCGTAGTTCGGTTCTCCCTTACTGTTGTAGAGGGGGATGGGGGGCAGGGTGACGGGTTGTCCTTCCACACCGCCGGTATAGACCTGCAAAGAAGAATTCAGCATTGTATTAAAATGAAGAGCATCATCTTTGATCAGATAGACCGTCCCGCCATCGGCTCTTAACATTTGTTTTAATTCTCTGAGGATCATCTCTAACAGGGTGGGAATGTGGCGCTCAGCGGAAAGAGCAATCCCGATCGAGTTGAGTTTCTCTAATTGATCGACCGTGGCAATAGCCTGTTCACAATTTGTGGTCATCTATTTTTCCTAAGTAAATCGGCAAAGGGCAGGGGAGGAAGCCCCAGACTCTGTCGCCATTTTTCAAATTGACGGGGATTCAGCCAATACCAACCATAGCTAAATACGGCTAACATCAATGTCAGTCCCATCAACCCGCTAAAAATCTTGGTGAACCAGGGGGAAGAGGTCATCCCTTTTGGTTTCTGCCCTAAACGAGCAAACATTTTTTCTAAAGAAGAGGGGACTTGACTATTCTTGGTCCATTCCCGCACAGCGATTCCCGTGGTTCCGCCTAGTCTTTCTATGCCTATAGCTCCTATTCTACGGATCAGGGCTTGGTCTTCCGTGACTAAAATCACTACTGCATCGGGATTTGCCTCTGCCATGCCGTAGGCACATTGGGCTACAGTGTATGCCATCCTGGCTTTGCGACTGAGGTTATGTCCTGGCGTGGGGGTCAGTTCACTATGGCTCTTGGTGGTGCGGGTTACTTGCCAGCCGCCTCCTTCCCAAAATCGCAAAAATTCCCTGGCAGCGGCTTCGGCGCTTGTTTCTTTCCCTAGAGGGGCTTCTTCTGCCATCCGTTGAATTTCTTCTAGGACTATGTGGGGCATATAGCAAGTGCCGAGTTTGGTGACTGCCTGCCAGTAGGCAAGATTGCCTGATGTGATCGGTCCTTGGTCGAATATTAGTAAGCGGGATGCCATAGACTAGACCTATGATTTGCATGATTTAATTTTAGCTTAAGGCACAAAACCAGGCTCTCTCAGTCTAAATTAGAGGTAAGTGTTAGTGCAGAAATATGAAAGGATGGCAGTCGGGATTGCTGTTATTGGTGGCTCTTCCTAGTTTTGCCCAAACTCGATCGAATTTTACGGAAGCTCAGTTGGATAACTATGCCAGGGCGGTCTTGTCGATCGAACAAAAACGGGATGATATGCTCAAGCGGGCAAAGCAATTACCGGTCTGGACAAATGTTGCCCAACAAGCCGATCGGCAGGGGGTGAATGTCTGTGACCTCAAACCGCCGGAACCCCAACTCCAGGCTCTATGTGGGGAAATGTTCCGCTATGCCAAGGAAACGATCGGGCGCTATGGCTTTGACAGTAAGGAGTTCAATCAAATTACCCTGTCCCAACAAACCGATCGGGAGTTGCAAAAACGCCTCCAACTAAAGGTAGCTGAGATCAGGGCGGGGCAGAAACAAATAGCTAAATGATGCCCTCGGTTTGTGCCATGTGGAGCATCAAATCGACGACGCGGTGGGAGTAGCCCCATTCGTTGTCATACCAAGAAACGACCTTAAAGAAGTTGGGATTGAGTTCGATCCCGGCCTTGGCATCGAAAATACTGGAATGGGTATCCCCTTTGAAGTCCATGGAGACTACCTCATCTTCGGTGTAGCCCAGTACCCCTGCCATAGTGCCTTGGGCAGCCTCTGCCATTTTTTGGCAAATTTCTTGGTAAGAAGTGGATTTATTGGTTTTGAAGGTCAGGTCTACTACCGAGACGTTGGGGGTAGGAACCCGGAATGCCATGCCCGTCAGTTTGCCCTTGAGTTGGGGTAAAACGAGGGCGACTGCTTTGGCTGCCCCAGTAGAAGAAGGGATGATATTTTGACAGGCTCCCCTGCCTCCCCGCCAATCTTTTTTGCTTGGTCCATCTACGGTGGGCTGGGTGGCGGTCATGGAATGGACGGTGGTCATTAGTCCTTCCGTTAAACCAAAGTTATCTTCAATTACCTTAGCGATCGGGGCAAGGCAGTTGGTGGTGCAACTGGCATTGGAAACGATCGTGTCCGTCTCTGGCTTAAAGTTCTGATGATTCACGCCCATCAATAAGGTAGGAACCCGATCGGGGTCTTTGGTGGGGGCAGAAATGACCACCCGTTTTGCCCCTGCTGCGAGGTGCTGACTGGCTCCTTCAAAGCTAGTAAACAGCCCCGTGGATTCCACCACATAGTCTACTCCCAAGTCTTTCCAGGGCAGTTCACTGGGATTGCGGAGGGCACAGCAGGGAATTGCTTTGCCATCAATTACAAGATTTTCTCCTTCCGCCGAAACCTTGCCATTAAAGGTGCCGTGGGTAGAATCATACTTAAATAGATAGGCGAGATTGTCCGCTGGCACTAGGTCATTGATGCCGACAAATTCTAACCGATCGTTGTGGATGCCCGCCCTCAAGACTAATCTGCCGATGCGACCAAAACCATTGATGGCGACTTTGAGTTTTGCCATAGTTTACTCCTCAATTTGATTGCCTCTAAGTATAGAAGCCTAGTCCTCTAAATCTTGCTTCATTTACAATTATTCCAGAATGGTCAAATCAGCTTTGAATAAAAGATATATGCTTAATTGAAATAGGGAAAAGAAAAGCAAATTCAATTTATTTTGCTAGAACAACGATAAAAGATCATTTTTAGTTTAGACCGGTTACAGCAGAATTTACCCCGATCGGGATCACTCTAACTAAATGGAGGCAATAAATACCTATCCCCCAGCTTAAAAAAACGATCGTGGCTAACAATAAGGGTACTGTGTTAGGAGAAGAAATAAGCTGCACAATAATTAGCAGGATACCTAATTCCCAGGGGGGAAAATGACCAATTTTTTGAGGGGCAATACTACCAGGTACAGTTAATAGAAATAAAGCACAAGCAAGAATAGGCGAAATTAAAAAACAGCCCCCCAAAATCCAGATTAAACTAGGGCTTTCCGGGAGTTTAAGGGCTGACCAAAGGATGGTTCCCAAAATCAGACAGGTAATAGCGGCAAATACCCCGATCGCTTGGGGTAATAAAATACTCATCATTTGTAAACTATCCCGCGTAGTTGACTGGCTAATTAAGGGATAGCGTTGCCTAATAGTTTCGGTCATTTTATCGTTCAGACTATTATCTTCTAACAGAATGATAGGCAGGGTTACTTCTTCATTGATGTTGGTTAATTGGAGCCAGGCAATTCCCCCCTCTTGCAGTTTAACTAATAATAATCGCTGGAACCGATCGAGGTTAAAAAGATAGGAAATATTGATTATGCCGCTAAATTCAATCCTCAACTTTTTATCGACAATACCTAATTGCCAATTACCCAATCCCACTAAACCTACGGTAACAAACAGGATGGTCAGGGGTGCCCGCCAACTGACCGGAATTTCAACGATCGACCAAATTAACCAGCCAAAAACAATACTCAACAGCCGATTCACCCGCAAAGGATGATGCACTAGGGGATCGGGGCTGAGCAGGGCTGGTGCCTCCTGAAATTTAATACCAGAGTACAAGGCTCCCCCCAAACCCAATAAACCACCGCCGATCGTCAGCCAAAAGCCCCCCAGCCAAAGGGGATCAAGGATACAGATGCCTAAAACTAAACCTAAAAATAAGCTCACCTGCCCGAGCCAAGCCAACCGATCGGTAAAGAAGTCCCGCCAAAAATCCTTACCCAAATACCAGCCCGCCCCCAACCCACCGGTCAGGCATAACCACATCCACCAAGGCTCCGATCGGAAACTCAACAATAAAGCTAATAATCCCGTAGTTAGGACATTCCCCGCCATCACCTGCAGGGCATGGGACTGACTCATCCTAGACAGCAATGGCTTCAGGACGGGCGAAGATCATTTTACCCGCCGAGGTCTGGAGGGCACTGGTCACGACCACATCTAACTGCTTACCCAAATAGCCCCTGCCTTCTTCAACTACCACCATAGTGCCATCATCCAGGTAGCCCACCCCTTGGGTCGCCTCTTTCCCTTCCCGAATAATTTTGAGATGGAGGCTATCTCCTGGTAAGTAGCTGGGGCGGAGGCACTGGGCTAGGTCATTCACATTCAAAACCGCCACCTGATGGAGGCTGGCAACCTTGTTGAGATTAAAATCCGTAGTAATTAAGGCAGCATTGAGTTCTTGGGCTAAACGCAGCAACTTGGCATCCACGGTGGCAATTTCATCGTAATCAGCGGGGTGAATTACAATCCTATCGCGGTAAACTGCCCGCAGATTGTTCAAAATGTCCAACCCCCGCCGCCCCCGGATGCGTTTTTGGTCGTTGGCACTGTCGGCAATTCGCTGTAATTCTTGGATGACGAACTGGGGCACCAGTAATTGCCCTTCTAAAAAGCCCGTACTGACCAGCCCTTCAATCCGTCCATCAATTACGCTACTGGTATCCAAAATTTTGCTGGTGGCAGATTTTAGAGTGCCTTCCGCTACCAGAGTACTTTCTAGGCTAGAGGGATTGATCAAACGCAACAAAGAGCGCCCATGGGCATCGGAGAGGGTCATACCTGTATAGGCAAACACAATACTGACCAGAATTGCGGCTAGGGGCTTGAAGAAGTCAAATCCTTCGGGGATCGGCAGCAGAAATAGGGGAGCCAGCATCAAGTTTGCTAACAATAACCCCACTACTAACCCGATCGCTCGGCTGATTAGCATATCCACGGGCATAATTCGGATTTGCGCCTCCAACCTACGGTAAGCGCTCTGGGTAAAAAGACCAAAGATCAGACCAATAAAGGAGCCGAAGCCCAAAGTCACCCACCTTAGTCCCTGCACATTTACATCCGCCAAAATTTGCCAGGGTAGGAGGTCTACCCCATGGAAGCCTGTGCCCGCCCCCGCCAAAATAAAAGAAACAACAATGACAGTATCAATCATAAAAATAGCGGCAGATATGAATTAAATTTAGGGTAGAGGATAGTTGTTCACTCTAACCTAGTCTTTAGCCTTTCTCAAGAAGACCTTACATAAAATTTTACATTATTTGAAAAATGCCTTAATGCTGGTCGGGGAATCTATTTGCTAGGCTCTCTTAGATAAATTGCAGACTAGAGCTACTTTTCGGTCTATTTTTCTATCAGAAATTGGGGGTCTGATTAGTTTGGCAGATTATTTCCTCCCCCCAGAGAATACTTTAGCTATGACAGTACCCCCCGCAATTAACATACATAAGATTAGAGCGGTCGTCCAAGCTAGTTGTTGTTGATTCTTGAAGGGGGAGCGGGAAAATTCATAAATTAATACCCCTAGAGATGCAGTCCGATCGAGTAGACTTCTTGCCCAATATTGATTAAACAATGCGGTAAAAATTAAAGGGGCGGTTTCACCGGCAATCCTGCCAATTCCTAATAGAATGCCTGTCCCGATCGATGGGCTTGCCCCTGGTAAAACTATACCTAAAACTACCTGGCTGGTTGTTGCTCCTACGGCTAAGCCCCCCCAACGAATTTCTGTTTCAATTTGTTTGAGGCTTTCTAGGGTTGTCTGAAAGACGACCGGTAACATCACAATTCCTAAAGCAACTCCACCGGCTATAGCAGAAAAAGAATAGCGCCCCTGACTAATTATTGTTGTTGGTATAACAATCAAACCATAGACAAATACGCCTACCAAAATAGAAGGCACGCTGTAGAGTATGTTTGCCCCCAAGGAAACTAATTTTGCCCAGCCCTGCCCAAACTCAACCACATAAACTGCGCCAAATACACCGATCGGGATGCTCAAACTACTGGCAATTCCCGCCATGACTAGGCTTCCTACCAGGGCATTGGCAAAGCCGCCCCCTGTCCCGTTGGATGGAGGGGGTAACTGGGTGAGGGCGGCAAGATCGAATCGGGCTAGACCCTGACTTAGAATGTAAATCAACAAACTGACCAGAGGACAGAGAGTTAAGAGAGTAGCGATCAAAAAGACGAAAGACATTAACCGATCGATGAAAGACCGATAAGAGAATGAATAAAGCAGACTATCTTTGTTTTTCCAACCTGCGTTCGTAATCTTTTTTCACCAACTTGTAAATCAATTCTGCATTAAAAACTGACTGCATGGCAAGACTCATATTAGGATTCCGATCGAGGAGTCCCCTCAAATCATCCTTTTTCCACTGCAAAATCCGAGTCGGTACTAAAGTTTTTGTAGTAGCTGTGGCAGCTCCCCCTTGCAAAAAACTCATCTCCCCAATAATGTTACCGTCCTTTAATTGGGCTACTTCTTTACCAGATTTCTGCACAGAGATTAAGCCATTAAAAATCAGAACAACACTGTCAATGTCTTCTCCTTCCTTGGTTAAAACATGATTGGCATTGAGATTATGCCAGTGGGAAATTCTTAATAGTTTTTTGTATTCTAAAAGAGAAAAGCGGTTAAATACTGTTTCGTATAACTCCATCTCTTCCGGTCGGAATTTGAGTTGCCCCCGTTCCAATAGGGAAAAGAGAATTTGCCCCAGATTGATCACAATAAAACAGATATTCCAACTGATTCCTACCCAGAGGGGTTGATCGGCAATAAAAAAGTCGTAAGTAATTTCGGCAATACTGGCACCCACCGCTGCAATTCTCAACAATAAAATGTCCCTTACCAGGTAACTAATTGCTTGGAGAGAATAGGAAATGTGACCAAACAGTTCATAGTGCATAACTAGAAGCCGATCGGTTTAGTAGTTCTCTAAATTCTGATGCACCTGGTCCAAATACTTCGCAAGAGTTGTTAGGGCTTTCGATCAGTTTGACCCGATGCAGTTCGGCTCCTAAGTTTTTAATTGGCTCAGTGAGTACATTCTGGATATAGACGGCGATATTTTCGGCAGTGGGAACAACTTCAGCAAAGTAGGGAATATCGTAATTCAAAAAAGTGTGATCAAGGGGTTGTAAAACGTAATTATCGATCGCTTGTTCAAACTTTTCTAAGTCAATAATCATACCCGATCGGGGGTCAATTTCTCCCTTGACGGTAACTTCTAAATGGTAGTTATGTCCATGTCCATTGGGTCGGGCGCACTTACCATAGATGGCAGTATTTTCATCTAAAGAAAGGGTCTGGAGCGCTAACCGATGGGCGGCAGCAAAATGAGTCTTGACAGTGAGATAGGCTTCCATAGAGTTTCCTTGATAATCTGCCCAAAGTTCTGGATGTTCGTAGAGTTGAATGTTAACTAATGGTAAGTGGGGAGCAAGTTTCTGCCAGATTAGTCTAGCAATATTTTCCGTTGTGGGTAAACATTGGGAAAATTCAATCCAGGTATTATTTAAGTAACTAAAGTTTAGGTCTTTAATTACTTCCCGCTGAATTATATGCTTCACTTCCGAAAGGTTGAGAACCATGCCATTGTGGGGATCAATTTCCCCTAACATCGATACAAATAATTCGTAATTGTGTCCATGACCAGGAAAAATACTGCCTTTACCAAAACGCCGGTAATTTTCTTCTTCCGATAGTTCTGGTAGCCAATAGCGATGACTAGCAGAGAATTGGGCACGTCTATTAACGATGCACTGGGGCATGAATTCCGATCGGGTTAGTTTTCCTAACTACCCTAACATTTTTAGGGTTTTCTTACCATTCCAATTCGCAGATTGTACCTTGGGGCTGATTGGGCAGGCGTTGGAATTTGCCCCGCAGGCGTTTGGCTAGTTGGTGGGCGTGTTTGGTGCCGCCGCTTACTTTCAGGCTTCCTTGGGGCAGCCCGATGCCATTGTCGATCACTTTAACCGATCGTTTGCCGTTAATTTCTTTGCAGATCACAGTCAGACGGGTAGCGCCGATGGCGTGTTTGCCCACATTACAGAGGGATTCTTCTAAAAAGTCACAGATTTCCCGCTTTAGCTCCCCGTTTAAGCCCCGATCGTTGATGGGATGAATATCGGGCATTTTGAGTTTGAGGGAGCGGAAACAGGCAAAATCTCTCTGCATGGTGCGGTGATAGACTTCAAACAATAGTTCATGGAGGGGTGTAGAAGCTGCTTTAGCTAAGTTTTCCGGACGGAGGGATTCGTAAACCGTACGCAATTCCCGATCGAGTTGGTGTAATTTAGTAGCAATTGTTGATTGGGGAACTTCTTCCATTTTAATTAGACTAAGCATTTCTCCTAGAGTGTGGAGGGGACCATTGTGCATCGCATTAAAGGCATCATCTAGGGTACGTTGCCGTTCTTCGAGGAGTTGATTTTGTTGTGCTAAAAAAGCCCTAAAGTCCTGGACATTCCGAGCCACGATCGGGGCTACAATACCGCAAATTAAGGTAGGAACAATTGGTAGCCACCAATGCAAAATTAAAAGCCCATAATTTAAGCCCAGAAGGGTTATTACCCCAACCCCTAAACCGCCATACATCTGCCAGGGGGACGGACAGACTAATGCCCAAAGAATGGTTCCTAAGCCCCAAAAACTAATAAATACATACTCAAATAGGGGAGGAAAAGTGCCTAACAAAGGACGATCGTTTAAGACATAACTAACTATTTGACTGACTGTATGGGCATGGTATTCTACGCCAAAAATTTCTGTATTGAGGACAAAGAAAGTATCCTTGGCACTAAAGGGGGCTGTATAACCAATAATGACTATTGTGTTATAGAAAGTCTGGGGATCAAATTGCCTTTGTTGAAATTGTTGGAGGGATAAACGATGAAACTTAACACCCCGGCGCCAGTTAATTAAGATCTGATTGCCGCCGCTATCTGCCCCTACATAGCCCCCCATGTTGCTGTGAAATCTGGTTAATTCTTTGTCCCCGATCCGAAAGGCGTTGGGGTCTTTAATGCCGTTATGCAAATCCAAACCCTCTGCCTGGAGGTAGGTAGTTGCTAGGCGGGTGGAAAAGGCAAACCGATAACCTCCATCAATGCCTGGGGCGGATAGAAGAGCGCGGCGAATTTTGCCATCGGGGTCAATGAGAATGTCCGCAAAACCGGTCTGGTCTGCTGGCAGTCCGTAAGGGGGGCGCACGATCGGGTTGTCTGGCTCCGGTAGGACTGATTTTTCAATGCCAATCACTTGGGGATTTTGGGCAAAGAGGGTTTCTAATTCTTTTGTGCCTGGCGGGACGGGCAAATCTCTAAAAATATCTACCCCGATCGCGCTTGGCTTGTAGGCTTGGAGGTCGGTAATCAAATCAGCTAAAACCCGATCGGGCACCGGGTAGCCTACGGCTCTAATATCTGCCTCATCAATTCCAATGATTACCACTCGATCGTCAACCGTTTCTTGGGGAGCATGGGCAAAACCAAAGTCCAATAAATTTAGCTCCCAAGTCTGCCATAGTCCCAAAAATTTACCCAAAATCACGATCGTGATTACGGCAGCGCCAGAACCGATCGGGGCTAAATATCCTTTTAACCACTTAAGCATTAGCCTTTTGTAATAGAAATAACCCAGAACCCAAACCAATTAAATTGGGCAACCAAGCCGCTAAAACGGGCGGTAAAACTTCCACCTGACCCAGAGCGCCACAGACAAATAATAATAAATAATAGCCAAAAATGATCATTACACTAATACCAAAACCAATAGCGGTACTGGTACGTTGGGGGCGCATTCCTAAAGGAGAACCAACTAACGCAAATACTACACAAATGAAGGGTAGGGCATACTTTTGTTGGAGACTAACTTCTAATTTGCGTGCCTCTTTTAGGTTGCCAGACTGCCTAGTTAATTCAGTAAATTGCATTAATTCTCGGATGTTCATTTCTTCAGCGCTCCTCTGTTCTTGGGCGAAGTCTAAGGGCGCTCTCGGCAACCTTAAATCCTGTTGTTCAAATCTTAAAATACTGTAGTAAGTGCCATCGGGTTTAATTAAATAGTTAGTACCATTCCGAAACTCCCAAACTCCCTGTTCTTCTTTCCAAACTGCTGATTCTGCCGACAATATTTGTTGAATTTGCCCTTGGGAAAAATCAAGCACCGTAATACCCGACATCACCATACCATCAAACTTTCGGGCATAAAAACTCCTGACTAAGCCCTGTTCTTTACTACCATCTGAGTTGATAATTTCGCCATATTGCTGATAAAAAATATCCCTGTCCTTAAATTGGGGATTATTTTGTTTTAATGCCCGACGGAGTACATTTTTAGCCTGAAAGTTAGCAGAAGGAACAATTACTTCATGGAAAGCAAATGTCATAGCAGAGACAAATAAACTCAAAACTAAAGCGGGTAAAACTAATCGATAAACACTAATACCGCAACTTCTTAAAGCCGTAGTTTCCCCATCCGCCGCAAACCTGCCATAGGTCATCAATGTAGACAGTAACATGGACATGGGAAAGGAATAAACCATAAATCCAGGCAATTGCAAAGCAAATACTTCTAGGGCAGTTAATACATTTAACCCCGCGTTAGTAATTAACCGAATTAACTCAAATAAAGACCCGATCGCTAGGGCAATAGAAGTAAATGCGCCTACTCCAAACAAAAAAGGACTGATCATTTCAGTAATTAGATAGCGGTCCATAATGGAAACAGCACTAAAACTGAAACCACTAACCGATCGTTTTTTTGCTCTAGGTAAGGTTGCCATGAATTAGAGAGCAGAGACATCCTATTTTAACTAATAATCTCAGGGAAATATCTCAAAGACTATCTAAAGGAATTGGCTGGGGCAAAACATCTTTCTGCTTTGGACTTTTGGGGAAAAACAGACTCACTTTGGGGGAAACTGCCTAAAATCAATGTTCTTGGTTGATATACTAACCTACTTGAGGGGTGAATCTAAGACATTAGAAGGATTAACATATCCTTCCCTGGAGGTATGCGCTCAAATGATCCCCTTGTTACTGTCAAAAACATCCTGAATGTCGTCTTTCATTTTTTATTCTTTTTATCGTACTTAATCTTTTATTTTATCGTCTTTCATTTTTCTAAGATTTTGTAGGATTTACAAAGGTTTTTGGCAAAACTTAATCTAAAAGGGAATAGTGTCTAGCTTTCAAGTCTTGCTGACCTGTAAAACCAGAGGTTATTTGTTTTGCGCCAGACCGATCGTAAGTTCTGATTATTCGTTCTTCAGGATCAATCGTTCATCCATTGGAGGAATTGTCATGGAAATTATGGGAAAAACCGCTCTAATTACGGGGGCATCCCGCGGGATTGGCAAATCGATCGCTTTGGAATTTGCCCGTCAAGGAGCTAGGCAGGTGCTAATTTTAGCCCGTAGCCGCAATGCCCTAGAGGAGCTAGCCCAAGCAATTAGGGAGATGGGTTGTCAGTGCCACCCGATCCCCTGTGACATTACCGACACAGAGCAAGTTCATATTGTCATTGCCCAAGCCTGGCGGGACCACGGACCGATCGATATATTGGTCAACTGTGCTGGGATCGCCCATCAGCAGATGTTTTTGCAGTCCCATCCCCGCCAACTCCAAGAAGAAATTGGTGTAAACCTAGTGGGATTACTCACCATTACTAGAGCAGTGGCAAGACGGATGGCGAAACAAAGACAAGGTTTGATCGTCAATGTTTCAAGTTTGATGGGAAAACTAGCAGCACCAACTATGGCGACCTATTCAGCTACTAAATTTGCCATCCTCGGACTGACCCAAGCCCTCAGGGGAGAACTCCAGCCCTACAATGTGCGGGTAGTGGCACTCCTGCCCTCCCTCACAGATACGGATATGGTGCGGGGGCAAAAGCATTTCCGTTGGGTGCGTCCCCACAGCCCAGGGGAGGTAGCTCTTGCTTTAGTGCGGGGCATTGCCGAGGACAGGACGGAAATTTTAGTAGGTTGGCAGGCACAGATGGCGGACCTCCTCCAGCGATTTTTGCCTCCCATTGCGGAACTGTTGGTGCGGTTTGCGGCTCCCAAAATCAATCCTGACTCATTATATTTAGCGAATTAACCCACCAGTTTAGGTATTCTTTGCTAAAGTAGTGCCAACTTAATTCCAGGAGAAAAACACTGTGAATCAATTCCTCTCTCAACGACTGATCCCTACTTGTATCGCTGTTTCTGCTTGTCTGACACCAATGTTTAGGGCTGAAGCCCTGACGGAAGCGCAGGTTTTGGAAAGGCTTAGTGGGGTGCCTGTTTTTGCCATCACTGATGATAAGGGCGCACCCCTGCTAGGTAAGGTCAAAGAGGGGGGAGACAACCAAATTTTTCTCTTCTTTTTGAATCCGAATGATGCCCAATCGATGTTAAAACAAGTCCAGACTTCTAATCCCGATTTAGGTAAAAAAGCAAGAGTAGTTGTCCGATCGATGAATGATGCCTACAAGGTGATGCGAGAAAATAAAGACAAGAAGATTAGTTTTCAGATTATCCCTTCCAAAAGTAGCATCGATTCTGCTCGCACCCTTCTGACCACCGGTGGTAAGGCTCCAGAGCAATTGCCGAATGTGCCGGTCTTTTTTGCCGTCAGTGGTAATGATCCCCAGGATGGTCTACTCACGATCGAGCAACAGGGTAAGCAGTTTGTGCCTTTCTTTTTTGAACAGAATGACCTGAAGAGTATGATTGATAATGCTTCTAAGGGGCAGCCCAATATTGCCAAAACTGCCAAAATTCAGGTAACTAGCCTATTTCAGGTGCTAGATTCTATGGTTTCGACGGATAAAAATAAACCAAGCGGGGAAGTGGAAAAATTTACCTTTATTCCCTCCCGCTCTGCCTATGAGTGGATCATTAAAAACCAACCCCAAGAGAAAAAATAAACCTAGCCGTGACTGCGGGGCTGGGTATTATCAGGCTTGAGGGGGCTATTAAAGAAAGACTTCTGCTCACTAATTATGTCGCTGTGGGGCAGGTCTTCTCTTTTGATGAGGGCTTCGAGGTTCTCTGCCATCATTTCTTTGGGCACAAACCCGATCGCTTCTCCCTTCACGGCTTTGTTTTGGTCGATAAAGACAAAATGGGGAATGCCGTCTACCTCGAATTGTCTTAGTTCTGGAAGCCAACGACTGTTATCAACATCTAACAGGACAAAGTTTATCCTGCCCTCATATTCCTGCTCTAGGGCACGGGTGTCCGCTGCCATTGATTGGCAAGTGGTGCACCAATCGGCATAAAATTCCACGATCGTGGGTAACTGATTGGTCTGTGCCAACTCCCAGGGGGTGCTATGGGCAACTAATGCTTCTAGGGAAACGTCCTGATTTTTTGCCTGAATACCTAAAAATAACAGCCCCGACAAAACGATCGTGGCAAGCGCCAAGACAAGATTGGTAAACTTTTGCTCCATAAGTTTGTACGGTAAACCCTACCCTACTGTGAATTGCTACTATTTTACCTCTTCGTTACATTAGCAGTCATAGGGAGAGAGTGCTAATCCCTAGTATGTTCAAAATAAGGAGAATTACCTGTGGCAACATTGTCTTTAGGTGCAAGTACGGTGAAACCCCTTGGTGACCGGGTTTTGGTCAAGATTATGGCTCAAGAACAAAAGACCCCTGGGGGTATTATTCTGCCCGATACTGCCCAAGAAAAGCCCCAAGTAGGGGAAGTAGTGGCAGTAGGCAACGGCAGAGTCAATGATGATGGCACCCGTCAGCCTGTGGATGTGCAGGTAGGGGATCGAGTGTTCTATTCCAAATATGGCGGGACGGACATCAAAATTGGCAACGAAGACTATGTTTTATTGTCTGAGAAGGACATCATGGCAACCGTAGCATAGGGAGAGGAACTAATGGCAAAGCAAGTTATTTACAAAGAAGAAGCCCGTCGTGCCCTGGAGCGGGGTATTGATGCCCTCGCCGAAGCAGTGGGAGTCACCCTTGGTCCGAAGGGACGGAATGTGGTGTTAGAGAAAAAATATGGCGCGCCTCAGATTATCAATGACGGGGTAACGATCGCGAAGGAGATTGAGCTAGAAGACCCGATCGAGAATACGGGCGTTTCCCTGATTCGCCAGGCAGCGGCAAAAACTAATGATGCGGCTGGGGATGGCACGACAACTGCTACAATTCTGGCGCAGGCGATGGTGAAGGAGGGCTTACGGAATGTGGCAGCCGGGTCGAATCCTATTGCCCTCAAGCGAGGGATTGACAAGGCTACTGCCTACCTAGTCGATCGGATTAAAGAGAGTAGCCGCAAGATTGAAGGTTCTACCGCTATTGCTCAAGTAGGGGCAATTTCTGCTGGTAATGATGATGCAGTCGGGCAGATGATTGCCGAAGCGATGGAAAAGGTAGGACAGGAAGGGGTAATTACCCTGGAAGAAGGCAAGTCCATGACTACCGAAGTCGAAGTTACAGAAGGGATGCGCTTCGATCGGGGTTACATTTCTCCCTATTTTGTGACCGACTCCGATCGGATGGAAGCGGTTTTAGAAGACCCCTACATCCTGTTAACCGACAAAAAGATCACCTTAATTCAGGACCTAGTGCCGATTTTGGAGCAGACCGCCCGATCGGGTAAGCCCTTGATGATCATTGCGGAAGACATCGAAAAGGAAGCCCTGGCAACCCTGGTAGTCAACCGTCTGCGGGGTGTATTGAGTGTAGGCGCTTCTAAGGCTCCTGGTTTTGGTGACCGCCGTAAAGCCATGTTAGAAGACATCGCCGTCCTCACCGGTGGTCAAGTAATCAGTGAAGACATCGGGCTGAAGTTAGAGGCAGTCAAACTCGAAATGCTTGGTCGTGCCCGCCGTGTCACCATCAGCAAGGACAACACCACGATCGTGGCAGAAGGACATGAAAAAGAAGTAAAAGCCCGTTGTGAACAAATCCGCAAAGAACTTGCTGAAACCGACTCTACCTACGACAAAGAGAAGTTGCAAGAACGTCTGGCAAAACTCTCCGGCGGTGTTGCCGTCATCAAGGTAGGGGCTGCCACGGAAACGGAAATGAAAGACCGCAAACTCCGCCTCGAAGATGCGATCAATGCTACTAAAGCAGCGATCGAAGAAGGCATTGTCCCTGGTGGTGGTGCAACCCTAGTCCATCTTGCCAAAGGCTTAGAAACTTGGGCGAAAGAGAATTTAACAGGGGAAGAACTAACCGGTGCCATGATCGTCTTCCGTGCCCTGGTTGCCCCCGCCCTGCGGATTGCTTTCAATGCGGGACAAAATGGGGATGTCATCGTGGAGCACCTGAAGGAAAAAGAATTCCCGATCGGTTACAACGCTGCCACCGATGAGTTTGTCGATATGTTTGCCGCCGGGATTGTCGACCCCGCCAAGGTAACCCGATCGGCGCTACAGAATGCGGCTTCCATCGCCAGCATGGTAATCACCACCGAATGTATTGTGGTTGATAAGCCCGAACCCAAGGAAAAAGCTCCTGCTGCCCCTGCCGGTGGTATGGATTACTAACACTCGACTTGGTCTAATTTTGATTACTCCAGACCCTCTACCTATTTGGTGGGGGGTTTTGGGCTTACCAATGTTCCGTGCCTGGATTCCCCTTGAATGGTCCCGTCACCCTTCCAGTAATCCAGCCGGCATAAAATCCCCCTGGTTGGGGTTTAGCTTGCTCATTACCCAAGAAACAGGAGAGCTTGGCGGGATGGGGCGCAATCCAGCCTGCTACTTGCTCATAACCCATACCTAAATCCGTCAGGGGATGCTCATAGGAAAAAGCTGCCCCTGGAACCCTTTGATCCCCAAGTACTAAGTCGTATTGGGTAGCAATTCCTTTCCACTCACAAATACTGTACTGCCCGTTGGGGAATAAAATC